>Ga0153986_1000439_pt1 | contig 12971 bp, 19 predicted proteins | sample TSGA070MetaG_FD_104724 | JGI IMG/M metagenome (GOLD analysis project Ga0153986, IMG submission 104724) | Attine ant fungus gardens microbial communities from Georgia, USA - TSGA070 MetaG | ecosystem: Host-associated > Fungi > Mycelium > Unclassified | place: USA: Georgia, Alexander Wildlife... | reverse complement strand
TCTGCTGGCGAGATGATCATCGACTCCTTGCCAACTGGTTCTGTCTTTTCCTTCTTATGGAACATGCTTGTTTCAGTGTCTTTCCAGTTCGTCGGCTTCTTACTCACTTATTTGCTGCACACAACACACGCTGCTTGCCTTGGTTCACGAGCTGGACTCGGCGTCACGCTCATCCAGTATGGCTTTGCTCTCAGGGGAAAGTTGGACGAAGACTCTGATTGGCAAACTTGGCATGACCCTACACATCCACCACCTTTTACTACAGGTGGAGATTCAGACCCTTTCGTGGGTCAACACCGTGCACTCAATCTGACATCGCCAACGACTACAGGCCCTATACCTCACGATCAGAGTGTTTCATCTGTGGCTGATGCCACGACCGAGTGGTTGTCTTTCTTCCTCATGACTGTTGGTGAGTGTCGGTTTCGTTCACTTATCAATCTGCTGTGCTGATAATGTCCAAAGGTTGGTTTATTTTGCTTACATCGCTCCTCGGTTTTTGGAGAGTCAAGAGATGGGAGCGTGGCATCTTGGCCTCCCAGCGGGAACCAAACGCTCCTGCCCATTCCAGCCAGGCTTGTAATCTTGCGCTTTTTCCCCGTATCGAACAGGTCTTTGGGCTTCGAGGCGTGCCAGGGACTTCTTCTACCAATGATAGGAATCGCACCTACGAGGAGGATGAAGCGATAGTTAGGGCTGAAAATGGACAAGGAAGTATTGTTGGAGTGACGACTCAACATCCGCCGTTGCCCTTGGATCCCACTGATGCCGAGCGTAATCGCCAGTTGTTGAGGGCGATCGAGCATGAACATCGATTACGCACCGAGCTCAGAAACGCAGGGTTGGCTTAGTGTCTGTTTAATTTCTTCGGAGCAATTTTATATACCATGGACGTTTTTTTGTTCTCATGTTTATTTATTGGTGATTTCTGCTAATTTGTTCTTGTGGTGGTTCTGTTTGACAGATGTCTTGCTAGGAGAGTTATCTCCATCCGAACTTTATCCGATGGTGCATAAGGTTGCAAACTCATGTTGATCAAGTTGAGATGTCCCTAGCAATTCGCAAAGCCACTGTGGCCGACACAGATGCACTCTTTCACGTATGTCTTCTCACCGCCAACGCCGGCAAATCAGCAGAGGGGTTGCATGATTTTCCCGAGCTTCCTGGCTTGATCTTTGCTGTTCCTTATCTTACTCGCAAAGCGACATTTGCGTATGTATTGGAAGAAGAGGATACAAAAGAGGTGGTGGGATATGTTGTTGGTTCTCACGATACCCGAGAATATGAGCAGGATGTTCATGAAAATTGGTTTCCTGTTCATGCTGTCCGATATCTTTACGGATCTCCTTTCGATAAACCTGACATTAAGAAAGGTGATCGATCGTATCTTGATCGGTTCTATAATCCAAACGCTTATCAAGCTCGTGAAGAGAATATTGCATTCTCCCCTGCACATTTACATATTAATGTCGTAGAAAAGTATCAAAGAAAAGGGTGGGGGAAGAGACTGATTGGAAAGGCAGTTGATTGTTTGAAGGAGAAGGGAGTGGATGGTGTTTGGGTTGGTTTGGATCCAAGGAATGAGGAAGCTGAAAGGTTTTATAAGAAGATTGGGTTCAAGGATATCCTGGGTGATAATCAGTTAGGACTAAAATTTGTAGATTTTTGTTGAATATACATGAATTTTATTTTGGTGTATGATTTTATACTAATTGACCAGTGCCAACTTTGACCTGAGTCTCATGTAGCTTCATGTAACCAACATGTTATAAACAAGTGAAAAGTAGAAGTCATCTTCTGATAATTCAACAAGTGGATCTTAATCTTGACAGGTGGATCTCTTTTGTGAGCTGTCAAGTTTAGATGTAGTAAGACAAAACTGTAACTTGTATAAAAAAGTTTCATGTAAAAATTGAGTGAAAATGAACCCCAAACAAATCTGAAACTCTTCTTACAGTGGGCTCCAGATGTAGGGGGTGCAAAAGAGATGTGTTTTCCTGGGAAGACTTGTAGCAGACTGCACCAGGTTGTCATGGCTTGCCCCAACCCAATAGAAGAGCTGTATTATATGTATTTGGAAGAGGAAGAAGGGCCACAGATTACAGAAGTGGTAGCAGATGACTTGGACTTTGACTTGGACTTGGAGAATAGGTTGGCTGACCCATATCTTGAATTGTAGATTAGATTAGATAAGAATGGGAAGATTATGTGATTGAATCATGTGATGTGATCATATGACATCATGGGAGTGACCATAGGAAATACTTAGTCTCAGCAGCTGAAAATTAGACATTACATAAATCAAATTTTGATTTTTTGTTGTTCCTTTGTTGCTAGGAATAATACTCCTGTTGTATCCAGTGCATCAAAAATTAGACAAATAGAATTCAGAAATTTGGATCCCTAAGGATCTGAACCACTGACTTAGGGATCAGGTGTTATTGACAGTAATTGTAGTGTCCCTTTGAACCTTGGCATATCAAGTGCGAACTTTCAGTCATGAATTTTGGTAAACTAGCTCCTGTAGAGACAGTCAACCCACAAGAGCTGTTCCAAGCGATAGTGGACGCTTCCAGTCAGGACCCTTCTAGAGTGCATTCTTCAAGTGTCCGACTGGAACAGATGTCTCGAATGCTGGGAACAATCGACGCACTACAGGAAATTGCAGTCGAGAGAAGCTTGTCTTTACCGATACGACAACAAGCCGTTATACAGTTCAAAAACTCAGTGTCGACGTCATGGAGATCACGGAGGTACTTATGGACGACGGTAGCAAAAGAACAATACTGATTTAAAAACTAGAATTCTTTCAGATGAGCATCGCATAAGAATTCGGGCTCGAATATTAGGCCTCCTTGACGAGGCAGACGATGCCGTAGGGGATAATTACAACTTTACAGTGTGATCTGTTCAAGTTCTTGTACAGATCTCTCAGTGTAACAAGACTACCATCGCCACGATAGCTCGCCTGGACTTTCCTCATAACTGGTGAGACTTCCCGCAATCGTTCAAGTCAAAAAAATAAGTCATTTAGGCCAGATCTCTTCGACAATCTCATAGTCACGATTGATGTCAGGCTGACTAGCCGTTACTCTGCAGGCCATGATGAACAACAAGATGCCATGATCTTGCTCAGGGGCCTTGAGATCTTGAATACTCTCGTCAAGCAGTTCGCAAGCATCAAAAGGCCAAACGGTGTCAAGCTAATGGCTAACGTGTGTATTATATTTCATTTGATCAGCTATTGATTAAGATGATCTCGTAGATTGTACAAACTTTCAGAGACCGACTCTTTGGTTACTTTGGGACGTTAGCGTTGACTCTGTCGGCAACACTCAATCTTTCTGCTATCCTGACGGAGAAGCTGCTTCAAGACATCATGATTACTCACCTCCTTTACAAAAGTTTGGTCAAGATTGCCGTTTGGTCGTGGCAATGGTTAGATAAGTACTCAAAAGAAGAGGCATCAGCCGCAAATACCTGGGTAAGTGACTGAATCTTACTGCTTATTAGGCCTGTTGATGACCGAATCTTAGCAAGCTCAACTCTTCACGTTCTCGTATGATTTCATCCGAAAATTGTCCAGTCTCCGAAAAGACATTGTAATTGCATTGACTAGAGACAGGAAGATCGCCCAGGCCTTTAAGCCCCTTCGAGCTCTCACGAAGCATGTTCGCACCTGTGGAAAATATTTTCGCAGACTGCAGCAACTGGATGCATCCCGTTTCGTAGAACTACCACAGTGCGGTGATCTGGTTCTCTATCACTGGAATCAAGTTGTAGATGCAACAGAGAACTCTTCCGAACTCATCGCTGGTAGGCTTGGAATGACTTGGGCAGATTCTAGGCTAATCAGGTACCTATCAGATACAGATGAGGCTGTCTATCCGACTCGAATCTTGGTGCAGGGCATGGTCCTATTTAAAGAGAGTTTGAGTCAATGGGCTCCGATACGCAGAGACGGGACAGAAAATCCAAATAGTAAGAATATCATGCACGTAATGAGGAACATTTTTATATATCATCACAGCGTTAACACAGGAATTTGTGCGGAATGCTGCACAACTGCTCATCACACGTTTCATACCTTTGAATTCCACGGACCTTGAAAGTTGGTCGGCCGATCCTGAAGGGTGGTTAAATCACGAGGACAAAGAAGATGACCAGTGGGAATTTGAAATTCGAGTAAGCCACCTCTGCTTAGCGTGTTTTCACTGTATGATTGAGCCTCTTATCTAGCCTTGCAGCGAACGAGTGCTGTTGATTTTGATCAACAATTACAGCAATTATATCGTTCCTTTGTTGAGCGAGATCTTCAAATCTACTAGTGCGTCTGTGCTCCCCGCTCCAACCCTGCTCATAGTTAATTTGATGTGGCTTTCAGTGAAACCGGCGGTCGATCTCAACACTGTCATTCAGAAGGAAGCGATCTATTGTGCGCTAGGGCGCTGTGCACATCGCCTCAAAAAGGAGATCCCCTTCAACCAATGGCTCCAGCACACTCTGGCTGTTGAAGCCAAGGAACCTACAAATCCTAGGTACGATTTCAACCATCTGAGTCTACCTTTGGCAAACTACTATAGCTATCCTATCATCAAACGTCGTATTGCCTGGTTGATTGCAAAATGGGTTTCGGAGGATTGTGCTTCACCAGACAATCCTTTGATCTGGGATGTTCTTGTACATCTCTTGAGTGATCGTAGTTCTTCAACCGACACCGTTGTTCGCTTGACGGCAGCAACCGCTTTGAAGGATTGCATAGATGTATGTCGTATCATTCATCTTAAATCCTATTCACCATGGTTCTAATACTAGGTTTTCGGGTTCTCTATGAATTACTTACTCCCGCACCTTGCAGCTACAATAAGACAGTTTGTGCGGCTGTTAAGAGAAGCCGAAACTCTTGAGAGCAAACGCCGCGTGGATACTGCGCTCAACGTTATGATCGAACAAGCTGGACATCGAGTAGGTTTAATCTTTTGTTTGGATTAACTTCACCAATTACTTGTATACCTTAGATATCACCTTTCGTGTCAATGATTGTTGAGTCTCTTCCTCATTTATGTAGGTGACTGACCAGACAAAGTTGTGTAGAAGATTGACTTTTGACAGGGTCGTCTGCTAGCGATGACTGGCTGTTCAAAGCATCCCTATTGGTTACAGTCACCAAACTTGTTGAAGCCATCAAAGAACAATCGAGTACGCTTAGTAATGTGGTTGTCCCGCTTGTTCAAGAGAGCTTCTCTAACGTTTGTTTCCTGATCTGATGATCTCCAGCCTTGCTGACTTCATCCCAGACACTTCAAGAAGACGGTTTGAACCTCTGGTTATCAGCTCTTAGGAATACCACGACAATAGCAAGCGTTGATGGTGCCCCGGCTCTGTCAGACCTCATACCTAGTGCTCTGGGGCTTCTTGCAGATGATAAAGACATACTTGGCACAATAATCAATATCGTGGAATCGTATATTTTCCTTGATGCCTTAGGGGTTGTCCAGGTAGGGTCAGTTTCCATTGATTCCTTAGTACTAAGAAGTTTTGCAGATGTATGGTGCATTTCTTTTTGAAGCACTCACGCAGGCTCTAAAATCTCATGCATTGCCTACGAATCTGAAGAGCCTTACCGGTCTCACGTGCATCTGCATTCAGCTCACTCCGCCTGCTGCATGGGCACCACTCCTTCACTCCTCTGGGCTTTTTGCCTGGCTTCTGGACAAGGTTGTTGAGAACGAGGTATGTGGTGGACTCTGCAAATAATTGTTGCCTTTGATAGTGTCTGGACAGACAAATACTCTGGTAATGACAGAATTTATCTACGTCTTTGCTCGGATCGCTCTGGCCAATCCTCAAGTTTTCTCACAGCTGATATCTGCTGCAGCTGGTCAATTGAATCAGAAGGAAAGCTATTTGATGGAGGGCCTCTTGGATCAGTGGTGGAGCAAGGTTTGATTCTTCATCTTTTCACCTGCATCTGCTAATGGATAGTCCCAGCAGTTTGACAACATGAGTGAACCCCGGCATAGAAAGTTGACTGCAATGGGAATCGCCTCTTTTCTTTCCACTGGAAAGACGGAAATTTTGGCCCGATTGCCAGGTGAAATATTCAACCTTTGGCTGGACGTCTTTGGCGAGATCAAGGAAGCCCATATTTTGAGTGGTTCGTATGCTGGGGGTGATAAGTACGTCGACGGGTGGTTTCCCCTTAACTATTTACCAATTGCTAGTTCTTCGCCGCCTCTGAAACGCTATTGGGATGTTGACGAAGCCCCCTCGTGGTTCTACCAAAACACAGAGGGTACGCCGGAGTATGAGCGACGTAAGGCAGTATGTATAACACAACCCAAAATCAACAGGAGCGCTTGCTGATGATTTCAGGTTTACGATAACGACCCAGTCAGAATGATCCAGCTCAGCACGTTCATTACCGAAAAACTTCAAGAGACAGAGCGAAATTCTGATCCTGTATTCTTTAAATCTACTGTTGCAAAAGTTGATTCTACAGTTTTGGAACAAATTCAGGCCGAGTTGATCCGATGAAAATTTCTTTACTAGACTCATTAATGCTTTCATCCCGCAGATGAGACGCTTATTCTAATAGTCGTCAGATAAAGACTCCCTATAGCTACCTAGCGACCCAGATATGTCTGTTGTATCTAGATCAACATCGCTGCCAAGTTCATAATCGCTCCCACTTCCTGAGCCTGTAATCTCGACTTCATATCTGTCAGCACTAGTTACCTCTTTTGTACATCTCAAGCACTCCCATCCATGTTCCTTATCCGTCTCATCTGCTATCCCCATCAGTCGTTCAGCAAGGCAGCTATAACAATATATATCTCCACAAGAAGCAATGTAAGGGATGTTGATAGGATATGCTGGAAGTTCTGGATCCTCCGCTGCGGAAGCACGTGGAGCGAGAGTGGTAGTGAATGTAGTTGCAGACTCGTACACGTTGAAGGTTAAGGCTGCGTTTTCGGCACAGATTGCACATTGGTCAACGGGTAAAGACCAGAATTTGCCACACCTCTTTGCACCGGACAAATATGATTTCTGCAAACTTGAAGCACTAGGACGATTGACAACCGGGATGATAGAAACCAGCTTGGATGAGCTGAGGTATGAAAAAAGTTTATTTAGTCGTCGCCGAGCCGACCGACCATGAAGAAGCGGTAATAAGAATATCAAGAACTCCTGCATAAAGTTTATATATCAGGAGCGGAGGTAAATAAAAGCGATACTTACAGTAAAAGCATGCCAGACCATTTGACGATTCATAAATTCGTAGCTGATATCACGCCTCACTTGACCCCTCGAAGAAGGAATAAGTTGCAGTTGTAAGAGTCGGTCTGCGAGCGTTCGATATCTGAATCGTATAAACTATGGGCTCTACAGTTGGAAACAGTAACTCACCGCCCACTCCATAAAAAAGTAAGGAAGTTCAACAAGCCGAGTAGAGTGTGTAAGGATTCAGTCGATGCCAGGACATTCCATGCTATTCGTCGTCGGTCTTTAGAGGGAGCATCTGGCCAGGCCCGCGAGAGGGCGTGGCTTCTAATCCGTGAATGTAGATATGGTACAAGGACGGTCAAAAATCCATGGCAAAGGAGAGTTATGCGTGGCAACCCGGATGCTGACACGAGGGTAAGGTCACACTCGAGAGCCGAAAGTGGATACGTACGAGTGAGAGATCGATTGACAGTTTGAGGCGTGAAATATCGGAGATCCTGCAATTTTGCACCGTAGCTTCCGCCATTATCCCACACCGACAGTTTGTAGAGGAAAAGTTGTATAAGTAGACTGAGTTCCGGCTCAATACCAGCTTTAATGGTATACTGAATGAGCCGGTCACTTTGTATAAAAGTATGTCAAGTACACTACACACGCTTACGAGAGAAAGGGCCTTGAGTACAGGTTCTTTTAAGACTTGTGCAAGCTCTTGGTCTAACAATACCGCATCAAGTTGCCCAACGCGGACGACACGCCGGTTTGGGGTTTCATGGAGACTTAGAGAAGATACAATTGAAGCTATCTTGGGCGCAGCAACCCGCCAAGCATTCTCCAAAGTTCTAAAGGAACCAGCCATCGGGTAAGAGAAGGGAACGATGTATTCATATTTATATAGTCCAGTTACATAAATCATAGGCACCTGATACTCGGTCACATGACCGATAGAGAATCGGCTTCTGATCTAGGATACATTTCTTAGATTGCAATGTCGGAAGTTATCCAGCAACTTGTTCTTGCAACACTAGCTTCTCGTGGAACAATAAATGACACTCGCGCACTTGTTCTTCCAGGACAGATGCAGCCAGCTACTTCTAACGAGGACCAGATCAGTATTCTCGGTGCACTGAACTCTTTAATGAGCCGTGAAGTCTGTATCCAATATTTCTAAGAAAATTCAATGCTTATACACTGTAGATGGTTACATATCAGGCCCATGAGGTTGTGTCCCATGCTCTGACACCAGAAGGTGCACAGATTGCTAGTGAGGGGTCGCATGAAGCGCGAGTCTGGCATGTCCTTCCCGGAAAAGGCGAAGGCACTTCCATCTCTCCCGTTGAGCTCAAGAAGCTCGTGGGAGATGAAACAGCTAAAATTGGCCAAGGTCGTGCTTTTAAGAATGGTTGGATAGGGAAGGAGGACAACGGCCTGGTCAGGCTGGTGCGTTCATATAACAACACAAACACTCGGACCAAGCGCGCTTGTGTACTGATAAACGACACAGGTCCCAGTGATATGGGATGCAACGAGAAATGACATGCAGGAAATAGCTACCACTGGTACACTCGAAAGCGGCGAAAAGGTCCTAGCAGATCTTCGCAAGCGTAAACTGATCTCTCAGCGGTGAACATGACTTGTATCATTTGACCAGCATCCTCATCAGTCAAGCAGGAAAGGTCAATGGTTTACTGTCAACAAAGGCTCTAACTTCAACACATCAACGACCAAACCAGAGACAGACTTGACTGTTGACATGCTGACTTCGTATGTCAGCCAAAGCAACATGTTCAGTTTCTAACAGTTGAGTTCACCTACCACAGCGGAACGTGGAAGACATCCACCTTCAAAAAATACAATCTTGATGCTGATGGCGCGCCTTTGAATGGTGGTGCCCTACATCCTCTGCTGAAGGTACGCGAAGAGATTCGCAGTATTTTCTTAGAGATGGGGTAAGAAGTTTATCTACTAGCTGTTCCCTCTGACTGTTAAATCCAATCCTCATAGCTTCGCGGAAATGCCAACGTCATCCTTTGTTGAATCTGGATTCTGGTGCTTCGATGCTCTTTTTGTCCCTCAACAACACCCTGCCAGGGACTTACAAGATACTTTCTATCTATCTGGTGGGTGTTTGCACTGAAGAAATTTAACCAAACAAACACAAGTTCAATATACTTTGAAAGACCCACAAAGAGCACTCCCCCCCGATCCAGAATACTACAAACGTGTCTCAACAGTCCATGAACACGGTGGATCTGGCTCAATTGGTTATCGTGCCCCATGGTCCCACGACGAATCCAGTAAATTACTGCTTCGGACCCATACAACAGCATCCTCAGCGTACATGCTTTACAAGCTTGCTGCGAAGTGTCGTGGCGATCCCGTCGAAGACGATGAAAAGGCATCCACCTATGGTGTTAAATCAACATTGCCTCTGAAAGCTGAGAACGACGATGGTTTCCGCCCGGCAAAACTCTTCAGCATCGACCGCGTCTTCCGTAACGAGACCATGGATGCCACCCATCTCGCTGAGTTTCACCAAGTCGAAGGTGTTGTTGCAGATCGCGACCTCACTTTGGCTGATCTCATCGGTTTCATGCGAGCTTTCTTTAAGAAGATGGGCATTGACCAAGTCAGGTTCAAACCGGCATACAACCCATATACTGAGGTATGATGAGAAGTGTTCATCAATATATTTTGAGCCTATCTATATCTCGTAGCCTTCCCTAGAAATTTTTGCATTCCATCCCTCGCTTGATAAGTGGGTTGAAATTGGCAACAGCGGAATGTTCCGACCCGAAATGCTCGAACCGATGGGATTTCCGAAGGACATCCGTGTTCATGGTTGGGGTCTCAGTCTGGAGCGGCCAACAATGATCAGGTATACCACGGTATTCAATATGTTATGTGATTCTACTTATAAGAATGTTCAGGTACGGCATCAACAACATTCGGACATTAGTTGGGCACAAAGTGCCCATAGAGGGCATAGAAAGTTCACCAGCAGTAATATTCTAGATTTAATCATCTATTTCAAATGTACATAACATACTTAGAAGGAAAAGACAGCAGCGTTCTTGCGATTTCCAAACGTGTATACGAGTGCCTGGCTCATGAAGAGCCCGACTGTAATGCCTATGGTCACGGCAATCATTGCACCTCCAATATCGATGCCATTTCCGTTCGCGGTGATTCCACCTGCGTATGAAAGGCCGGACTAGAATCAAGGGATTGAATTGTTAGTGTTGGGTTCGAGAAAATATCAAATCCACGAGCTCACTGGGACGAGAAATAGAACGCCAGTAACCATTGATGTGAAAGCAGTACCTCCCATCCTTCGCGAGTAGATATTACCAAGCAATCCGACGGTAAAAGCTCCGATGGCTGAGACAATATCTGATCGATTGAAGATATAATGATTGGCAATCTTGTTTGAGGCATATGAACAACAAGAGATGATGACCATGACAGGTAGCTGCTTGCTGCGGAATGGCTGAAGGTTTGCCAGCGAAGATAGGAGTGAGAACATTGGGACGATGATAAATGAGGTCCAGGTTGGGAATGGCTGGAGATACCAAGAAAAACGTTTAGGTCGAAAACAGCCATCGATGATATCGTACTGGATTGGTGAGACGTTGTGGTTGAAGGTCCAGGTCCCGATCAATGGTATAGCTACAGTGGTGCTATTGTCCGCAACCCAAGTTCCGCTAAGGCTAACGGTACTGCTGATGCTTGAGGCAACTAGTTCCAATTGAGCGCGATATGATGGGTCAAGTAGCAGGTAAAAGTCGGAACCAATTTGAAGGCCAAACCCCTGGAAAGCAAGTATCAGATTATTATGCGTTCATTTCTGTGTAGAAATTTTTTTACGAGGAACAGGGTATATATAAGAGCGTAAACCATCTTCACGCTGCCACAGACAATATTCTTGGATGCGAGTTCCAAAGAGCTAATCACTATCAAATCCCGTGAAGAACATGTTCTTGAAACGATCGGACTACGCACAGATGAGATAACCGGGGAGGATACCAATGATACCAGAAGAAGATATTGCAGTATAGCAGAAGATCTGACTTCTGATAGCGCTTAATCCCCTGGCAGCGAAGGATACGAGGATGGCCACGGTAATCCTATGTCCTTATTAGTCCAAACAATCAACCTCGAAAACAAAAGTCCCCAACTCAAAGACATTGGTATAGAGCGCACTCTTTGTGGCAACGCACAGTTGAAGGACCGAGAGGACAAATGCAGAAACCCCAGCAATCCACATGTCTACGAAAGAGCCACCGAAAGCGAGAGGGCAGATTAGCGCTGAGAGACAGAAGGCCAGAAAACAGCGAAAGGACACGGGATAGACGGGAGGGGCCTCCAGTAGAGCATCAAGGCTTGCGACCGCTTTTTTTGCACTAATTTCGTCATGGACAACATCACGATAAATTTGATGAACTTTATGCAAAGCACCAAGAGAAAGCCTGCCACCGCATTTAAGGAAATGTGTTTCAGACGTTCCTAGTTCCTGATCACCGAACGAGCAGATGATGACCCCAGGGAAATGGATAAATTCAGCTTCAACCTCGAGAATGCGGGCAGCAGCAATGAGCTGAGATTCAATACGATGAGAAGGTGCCCCGAATGTCATCAGAGCTCGTGCTAATTTAGTCAGGAAGTCCTGTCGATTTATCATAGCTTTGTACGATAGTCAGGCACATCTGACAGGACGGATAAGGTACTTTACAGGTTATGTTATATTCAATCTTGATGCGCATCATGTGCTTGCGTCGTGTCTTATAGTCCATTTGACGAAGTGTATTTTTCTCCAGATCGTCTATGTCTTCAGCATGCCTTCCTGTATTATCCTCACCAGGGGGCTCCTTGGGCATTTCATCCGATTCGAAGTCCGATCCCAAGGAATTGAACGAATACATTGAATCTCCCCTTGTCATGTATTTTGGTCGTGTAGACTTCCTTTCATGAGTTGACATTGATGGGCTCTCCTCATTGACATGGAGTTCTCGTTCTACATTATCGTTGATACTGGCATACCATTCTCTGACCCCAGTCAAGTAGCCCCTTCGTTGCATGACTCTATCTGTCCTGTTTGACACAATTTTGTTTGGAGCATCTTCTGATTCTCCAGTAGGGGTGCTCCTCGATGTATTTATTCGAGTTTGATCCAGTCCAGCAGCGTCATCGGGGGCCGGGATTTCAGAGGGATGGTTATAGGAGGAGAAAGTGTACCGGTTCCGCACAGATATTGGGTCAGCTGTACCTCTATCAATATGAGGCGATACACGTATATGAGGGTCTGATGGCATTCCGGGTGTAAGAGGAGAGTTGGGACATTGACCAACCTGATAACCCGTACTAGCAATCGACCGACAAAAATAGCAAACTAAAATAGCAAACAACTGTGACTTGCCAGCCACATCGTTCGCAGTATCTGTCTGGTCTGAGGGCGATAGCTCCAGAAATAATACAGACTCATTTTTCACAAGTGCTGCTCGTAATAAACACAAAGAAGCGGGCAAGCGGAATTAACAAGACACTTTTTCTCCTGGTTTGATTTCATGCTCGGCGTAGACAAAACACACTGAGTAATAAAACAGAATAATTTCCACGATGTCTTCAGAATTGTTGTTTATGTAGTAAAGTGTTGGATTGAATCCAACATCCACGATTGGAAAAAAAAGTAACTATGATCTGATTTGTCAGGCACTGATGTATCACGGGAATTGCTAGAGACACGGGTC
>Ga0153986_1000438_pt1 | contig 12983 bp, 15 predicted proteins | sample TSGA070MetaG_FD_104724 | JGI IMG/M metagenome (GOLD analysis project Ga0153986, IMG submission 104724) | Attine ant fungus gardens microbial communities from Georgia, USA - TSGA070 MetaG | ecosystem: Host-associated > Fungi > Mycelium > Unclassified | place: USA: Georgia, Alexander Wildlife... | reverse complement strand
TAGGAGCTCTGAGCCATAACATCCTCACCTCAGATGTTGGGCAATCACATAAACAGCTGAGGGAGAACTACCTAACCTCCAGCTTAAGAACTCAACAATATGTTGGTACTGCAGGTACCTACTCAGTCAAGGACCCTACTGGATGTGACTATGGATCTCAATAGTCACTGTTCCTTTGGTTTCCCATTTCAACAACCAGTAATCTCATTAAAAGTTTATACTTGACATTAGTAAAGAGCAGATGCAGAGGAAACATGCTGTGGTGGTTATGTTCTCAGTGCATAAATAAATGCTCAAATGTGCTGCCTCTAAGGGCAATAAGAAACAACAAACAATGGTGACTTTATAACAATACTAGTGAGAGGTGTTGGATAGGGTACATCCTCCAGGATTATCTCACCTCAGGGGATGGTGGTGATAAAGAGGATAGGTAATCTTTGTATCACATAGTATGATATAATTAGTTGTTAGTTATCTCCATCATGCTCTGGCATTATTTGCTACAAGTCTAGCATATAAAGTACTATGCAGCATGATATGTACTTTGGTTCTTGTGTTACTTTGAGTACTAAACTTATCCTTACATCTTCTGTTGCTGTTGTGGTCACAGATTTCAAAATAGTAGAATGTCATTTAGTATGTTATTTGAGAAGTCATTTTGTGCAATACCACAGCCTGCCAATCATGTAATAAATTTAATAAATTGCCAGTTTAAAAAAAATGAGCACAGTCTGTAGTAGCCTACTGTCTGCTAAGGCCTAAAGCCTTGACCAAGATAACAGACACATTTGGGCCCAAAATCTATGGTAAGAGATGAGACTAGACAGAAAAGCGGAGATGGGATGGAAGGAGAGCATCAGTTTCAAGGGCGTGAGATCACTTGGGAGGTCATGGCAGGAGCTAGAGATCTCAAGGAGCACGTGGGGTGGTTGATGGGGGTTCCCTGGGTGACAGGATGCAGCCGTTGGATATGAGGACCTTAATGTAGAGGGGACAACTAATAATACATGACAGTTCCCGAACCGACGTCTGACAGTTTGCAGGACGGATGCAGCGCTGGCGAATGATGATCTTAAAATAAGCCGTGAGGGATATTCTAGATTCTAAATTACAATGAAAATAATCAACAATAGTTGATCCCCGCCGAATCCCGGAAGTAATTTTATTAGTGGGCCCCTGAAATCGTCCTGACCAGAATAGATTTGTAACATTTTCAATCGTCTACCATAAGGATGGCTACAAATACCACGCTTAATGGTCGAAACTTTTACCCCCCTCTCATCCACGTCAGCATTCGCGGCACCCAGTATATCCTACGGTCCAATGACGACAACCAAGGTTTGGGACAATAAATTAGAGACAACACTCAAAGATTGGGAACGTGCTGATGCCTACTTCAACTCTTTTCTGATGCGTAATGACCCTGTCCTTGAAGCTGCAAGCGATAAGAGCGACAAACACGGTCTTCCAGACATATCTGTCACCCCAGCACAAGGAAAATTTCTGCACCTTCTAGCTCGATCGATTGGTGCTAAAAGGGTCTTGGAAGTTGGGACCTTAGGAGGGTCTGTGTTCCGTTGGCATGAACCATCTGTTACCGCATTAATTTCATTATATCATTTTCTAGATACTCTACTATTTGGTTTGCCCGAGCTCTCCCGGATGACGGGGAAATAATCACGTTAGAGTTGCTCGAGCACCATGCAAAGGTATCACCACTAACTGTTCACGTCTGGACCAATCCTATATACTTATGGATCCATCTAGGTTGCAACCGAAAACATAGAAGCAGCTGGACTTGCCAACAAAGTGAACATCATTGTGGGCCGTGCTGTCGATACACTTGAAAAGCTGGACCCCTCTCAGCCTTTCGATCTTGTCTTCATTGATGCGGACAAACCCTCAAATGTGGAATATTATAAGCATGCGAAACGACTCACTCGTACAGGTGGAGTTATTGTGAGTGAGGCGCGCATATCCTTCTGCCTTTGCTGGCTTTGCTTTGGTTTAATTTGAGTTTCATAAGCATATCTCTATTCTGACTGTCCTGTCACAGGCTCCTCACTGACTTCCTGAGTTTTCAGATTGTTGACAATATGAACCGCGGTGGCCTGGTTTCCGATCTTGAATATTCAGATGCCAAGGTTGAAGGTGTTCGCAGGTTGTTGGATGCTATTAAAGCAGACACAGATGTTGACAGTACCGTCGTTCAGCACGTGGGGGTAAAGGGCTATGATGGTTTTCTATTCGCATTCAGAAAGTAGGGCTCGAAAACAAGGTTCCCGATCAACATTGAGGAGATACAATGTCACAGCAGTATAAGTATAGCTAGAACACGTCTCCAGTCCGACTGGTTGTGGAAATCTATGCAAACTATTCTCTCAGCCTGTATCCTGAGATCGTACTTCATTACTCAAGTGACTTGTTCTTTGTTTTGGGGTGAAGCTTGGTCTGAAGAAATAAGAAAGTCACGACTTCCATTAATAGAATCCTTGTAGCTGGTCCATCACACAGCTTAGATGTCAAGTTGCTGCTTGAATTGGGATGTCAAGTCATTTAGACTTGTCACATAGTCACACCTAGCCAATCTTTGCAAGGTTATTGTACTAAATTCAAACCATCTTAAAAAAACTCTGTATATTTTCAACATGATATACAATAGAAACCAAGTCTAACATAGAGGACTAATTATTTTCTTTGATGTTTAGTGGCAGAGTGTGACTTTGTGACAAGTCCAGACAACTTGACAGGTGAGATGACTGCATACCATCAGGTGACTTGACATCCCGATTCAAGCGGCGACTTGACATCTAAATATCCGCCGTGTCAACAGGCTTCCATTCCGTTTGTCTTCACTATATCTGTTCTGGGTCATGAAATGCAAGGCTTTGTCGGCTACGGTGTGGGGCATACCAAGATATCTACGTTGTTGGCGTACTCGGTGTACTCAATTGGATGAATTCAATTCTGGAAATGACATGAAAATTCGTAACATCCGGCAAAACCGGTTTCTGGGCTCTCCGTGAATTCAGCAACCTTAGAAGCCCCAAATTTAGTGCATCTGCGCGTCAGTTGTATCATATTCAGGTTCTTATATTCTTACCTGACACGCGTAGCCGCACCGGTCTGAGTCACACAGTTACATCTAGTAGCTTGTGTAGCATCTATGCTCATGTCATTGGCCCTATATCTCACCAGTGGTTCTCTGTATTAGATTCTGCTGCTATCATATCCCATGTTGAATATACACAAATTCTCTCTTCAATGGATGGCTGAGTTCAGGTTCCTGTACTACATTACATATCAGAGCCTTTGCAACATTAGACAGAGCTTCTTTGCTGCAATAGACACTAATCGGGCTGTGTACAATCAGGTGAGATGTATATTTATTCCTGGCAGATTGGGGTGGAGACATAGTACCCTACGATGACATATAATGGAAGAGGGTAAGTAATCATGCGCTCCAGCAATGGAATGGTACTCGGAACGCGTTAGTCCTGATCTAGGCATACCATGGGGACGGCACAGTCCAGAAATTTCCTTCAATGGAGTGTTAGCAGAACTGCAGCTGTCATCTTGCACGGTTGTGTTGAATCGAAATAGAGGAAGGGGGAACAGAAATCATACAACAAGTCTCGTCTCAACAACTCATATTTATCTCTACCTCATAATAAAGAGCAGCTATTTTAGTGTAATGCTTGATACTCAACATATCGACATTTTGCAAGTATTAGACAGAGTAAACAATGTTCTCTTCTTTGGATTCCCGGACTAGTCCGAAAGTAGTTGATGCAATTGATGGGAGTCCAGATTCACATGGCGCTTTATTTTCACCTACCCCTTTTCTATAGCAATGTCAGCTATTGCTCATGGAATACGAACTCTCGGTGTCCTGGGTTCTGGTCAAATGGGAACCGGAATTGCCCTCGTGTCGGCCCTCCGAGCCAAGGTCCCCGTAGTAATTCATGACAAGTCTCCTGAACAGGTCGAGAAGAGTTTTGCGCTAGTTGACAAACTTCTTGCCAAGGACGTACTCAAAGGAAGATTGACAGCAGAAGATGCGAAAACCGTAAAAGATCGTATTTCTATTGCCGAGAATCTAAGGGGTTTGCGCGATGTCGACATGGTTGTCGAGGTCAGGCTGTGCATTACAGTTGACCTACACGACAACTAAATGCACCTCAGGCGGTGTCGGAGTCTCTGCCTATAAAAAAAAAGATTTTTGAGTCATTGACTTCCGAATTGAAACCAGAGGCCATACTTGCGACCAATACTAGTTCAATCAGTATTACCAAGATTGCTGCGTCTGCTATTCCGCTCGGTGTGAGTGCTGCGAGTGAGGAGGGTCGGACTATTTCAAGCCGTGTTGTTGGTGAGTCATTCGGGGCTCGAAGGAATTCTCTTAGTTGATGTACCAAAGGTTTACATTTTTTCAATCCCGTTCCGGTCATGGTGCGTTTGTGGCAGATTTAAACATAGAGGTTCTGAATAGTCTCTAGAAACTGGTGGAATTGATCCCAGGTCTTCAAACTTCCGAAGACACAATCAATCGTTCACGCGCGTTTGCCATTGCATGTGGTAAAGGTGTGGAATTCTCTGTGCGAACACATTAATACCCTGACACCGTTCAGAGGTCACTACCTCGAAGGATGTCCCCGGATTTGTATCAAATGCCTTGTTGATGCCATTCATCAATGAGGTGGGTTGTGTGTCATTTCTGTATTGTTTTGCTCTTGACTTCAAAATATTAAAAGGCGATCATGCATCTTGAAAAGGTTGGTCCTATCTCATTTTTATGGTGTCAGTCTCCATGTTCTCATTCTCTTTCAGGGTATTGCTACTCGTGAGGATATTGACACTACTCTGAAACTCGGTATGAACCATCCAATGGGTCCACTCCAACTTGGTACGGTCTTTGATCCACGTTCAAATTCAACCAATCTGACATGCCCGCCTCATTTCTAGCCGATTTGTGAGTCTTAAGTTATTGTTATAATTTTCACTCGTCGTCATCATATGCCTTTCCTCCCGCAGCATCGGTCTTGATACTTGTCTTGCTATCCAAAAGACCTTATATGAGGGAACGGGTGACTCCAAGTATCGACCAAGCATCCTACTGGAACGTATGGTGGATGCCCAATGGTATGGAAAGAAGAATGGAAAAGGTTTCTACGATTATGATCAATAGAGCCAGCACTCAAATGATTTTGCCGATGTGGTATGAACTCATCCTGAGTATTGACGGAAACTGCTAGTCACACATGATACCTGTCAATGGTAGACATAGAAGGAGACATACAGGGTTGACATACAAAGTCGACTGGTAGACATACAAGGTCATGATCAATACATTGTTCCCGGAATGGTCACGATATCTCTTGACCCTGAAAGTGCTTCTTCTTTCATTCAGTCTTCGGTGCTTTTGTAACGGCTCAGCAGGTACTGTTGATTCTTGACTATTGTACCCGGGGACCACCATTCTCTCAGCTGGGCGTTGAAATGCTAAAAAAAAAGTGCTCGGATGCTGATCAAAACATCTATTTCTCTCGGTCGACCCTATCAAATCTGACATTCACACCGGAACACCCGGTTTGGAGCACTTTGAACCAGCATTGTGTACATTCTCTTGGTCAAGATACTGTATAACTGTAGCCGTCCTGCCTTGTGATTCCAACTTTCCTGCGTCTAAAGCCTCACGGCCGCTTGGTTCCAGGGCCTTTCGAAGTAGTATGAGTCACACACACACCGTCCAGCCATAAAGACTCTACATCCGTCTGATTGTACTCTCAACTTGAACACCCATGCGTTTACTCTCCTTCTCTACGATCACCTGGATAGCGTTCGCTGCTGCTCAGCTACTCGTTCACACCCAACAAGGGGACGTTCTTGGGACTCTGGCTGGTCTCACTGTCAGACAATTTCTGGGTATCCCATATGCAACTGCGGATCGCTGGACTGCTCCAGAACTTCCACCAAGACGCGCAACTCCTTTCTTAGCGGATAGATTCGGAGATTCGTGCATTCAAATGAACAGTCCTGCCAATGTCGAGTTTCTGGAACTTACTGGGAGTGTTATTGGAAATGTAACGGAGTCTGAAGATTGTCTTTCTATCAATATCTGGGCGCCGAGTATTTTCAGGAAGCAGAAGACGGCTGTTATGGTTTGGATTTACGGCGGTGGTTTTGAGTTTGGCACTGTGAGTATATGATGCTGATTTGATGATGATCGTCCTTGATTTTCTCGGTAGAGTAATATACCGACGTACGATGGCCAGTTCATCGTTCGCGACAACGACGATGTTACTGTTGTTACATTCAATTATAGGCTAAACATCTTTGGCCAGCCAAATGCACCGCAGCTTGAAAATTCGAGCACTGGATCTCAAAACTTTGGGCTTCTGGATATCGATGCTGCTGTGAACTGGGTCCACGACAACATTGCTAATTTCGGCGGCGATCCCAATCGTATAATTATCTTTGGACAGAGTGCGGGTGGCGCAGCTACTGACGCGTATACTTTTGCTCATCCGGATTCTACTTTTGTGAAAGGTACCGCCTGAAGTGCTTGAGATGTGATGGACTGTCTACTCAATTTTGGTCCGCAGGTATTATCGAGCACTCTGGCAGGTGAAATTTGTGATCCGACTTTGGTCAAGAGGGATATTTGTTAATCTGTGCACTCTGCAGCATCTCTGGTGGAGGTACGCTCGTCAATGGTCTTCCCGCTATCAGTCCTGCTGCATGGAATAATGTATCCAACGCGGTTGGTTGCGGTACAAGTGTGTACTTAAATATTTACGCTCGGCCAGATTTTATAATGACCTGAGAAAGCCTCCAACGCTGCTCAATTTGAATGTATGAAGTCGATTTCCGGAAGAACTCTGGAAGATGCGGTCATAAACACCAATGCTGACTTTGGTCTTGTTCAAGATAGCAAGTCATATATTTTAATATCGTAGCTTTATCTCACATCGTTCCAGACATTACGATCTTCAGCGACACTGCAGCGAGGGCCGCGGCTGGAAAATTCCTCAAGGTTCCTCTCCTCGTGGGTAGTACGCAGAATGAAGGAGATATCTTTGTTGTTGGTGCAGAACTCCTCTCGCCTCTAGGATTCGCACCTCCCTTCGTGACTGAACTGGCTGCAGACTTGCAAACAGAGGTATGGTATTTGTGAATTGGCTTCAAGCATATTCAATAGATCTGTACTGCTTGAAGCTCGGTTTCACTTGTCCTGCAAGTATCACTGCTCAAAATCGTTTAAATGCCGGAGTCCCGACCTGGAGATACCAATACCAAGGTAAAATGTTTCGAAATTTTCTATTTCATGAGTACCTATATAATTATCCTTGTTTTCAGCTGTCTTTCGTGACATCTCCACCCGTCCCGATCTACGTGCCTGGCACGCATCCGAATTACCCATTGTTTTTGGCACCTACAACCAGAATACTGAGATTCCAAAAACTCAGGAAGAGATAGCGCTCTCCAAGTATATGCAAACTGCTTGGGTCGCGTTTGCTCGAGATCCTCAGACTGGTCTATCCAATTTCGGTTGGCCAAAGTATGATCCGAATACTGAAAGTCTAGTTCAGTTGGGCAATTTCTTTAATCGTAGTAGTGCTACCTTTGGAAAGGCTGTCGAAGTTGATTTTGCGTGTTCAAAGTTTCAAGATTTGGTAGTTATTGCTGCGCAGGTGGCCAATCTACTCGCACAGTAAGGTTTGGAGTGGTTTGGGAAATGGATGGTGTTGGTAGGTTGGATCAGAATAGGTAAACTAAATGTAACATGTAAAGGTCGCCGAGAATGAGAGGATGATGTCTCATCAGCTTGAGGAACACTTTTCAGGTACGAAAAAAAATGGTCTAGTCAAGCTTCAACAAATAATTTTAAGCGGCAAGTCCTTCGTATTATTAAAATATCGGATACCAAGTCTCCCGGGCTCAAGAAGCGACGGGGGGAACTTATGAAATTCACACTGAGTCAGCTTTCACCATTGTTTATATTACCTTCCGGTAGATGTACTTGTTGAGCACGAAAGAGAGGTCAAAACTCGTGGCAAAGGTGCAACGAGTCTCATCTCAACCAGTTTGACTTATTTCCATCTGACATCACAAGATGAATAGACTACGTTAACAATGAGAGATTAGTGCTTGACATTGTATAATCGAGTGAGGCGATAAAATTGCAGCTCTTGCCTAGATCAGTAGATCATCTCACATCACACGTGATGTCAAAATAGTCACTGTAAGCACGACACATATCTTCCCAGTCTCTATGATCCCGGTTTTTGGAGACGAGAACAAAAGACAGATTAATCTTGGTGGTGCATCCACTGCTGCAGCGGAGCGCAATGTACTACGAAATGCACGCCGAGAGCGCGAGGAGCGGCGTCAAGTCAGGCATAGACAGGAAAGTGCAGATAAACTTCAGGCATGGTGGCGAGGAATCAGGGAGTCGAGGCGGATTCACAGGGAGCTGAAGAGAACATTTGAGGCAGATCCGACGAGTCTGACGGGGCTGAGGTGTCTTGTTCTCATCGGACATGATGAAGAGGTCCTCAAGTCCTGGTCATGTGCAATGAATAAAGGTAAGTCTATAACTAATTTATTCCAGATTACACTAACTTCACGTAGATTCTCTCTTCAGTGCACTGCATGGAAAAGAGGCTGAAAGCTGGTTTGTGTTGCTGAGGCAAACAGCATCTTTTCTGTTGTACTCCGTTGCTCGTCATCCGATGTAGGCCAAGTCAACTTTCAGCTCGGACCATGTTGACATTTCCTCAAAGGTCCCAAAATGTTGTTGCTCATCTCGCAATTTTGAACACTCTCCTGAAGCATCAGACTGAATTTAAATGCTCCATGATTGACTACCTCCTCCGACGCAGCTTCTATCCTCTGCTTGCTCAGGCTATCGAATCTATTGTACGTGGCGTAGCTGATCAGCTGTTTCTTTTCTAAACGACTCTTCATAGCCGATCAGCTCCAAGTCTACCCCCTCGTTGCCTTTGATTATCCAACTCTCCACCCTTCCACTCGATATCTCACCCAATCTCCCACAGTTCCCGCTCATAATTGCATCAATGATCCAGCAGATCCTCACGATACCTTTATTACCGAACCGTCTGCCTATTCCATCTGTCACCTTTCTCGCGTCACATTTACCTTGGACACGTCTTTCTGTATTACACACGTCCATACCCGACGTTATACAACCACTTTCCATTGAAGCTCGCATACATCTAATCGCGAATGTCAATATGTTCGTCTCCCCCCACATTTCTCGATTACCCTATCACGCTGTCAGCACCTATCTCAAACTCCTTGCCACTCTTATGAAAAGCCTTCCGATTCATGCTCTTGATCCTGAAGCTGCTGCAAAGAAGCGTTCTACGCAGTCATTGGTCGACCAGGGTGATGCAGACTCTGGATCAGACTACGAGCAAGGAATTTCTGTCATTGCTGTCAATTCATTTGCTGAACCTCTGTCCCCTCCCAAACTTGACAATCGAACCGCCAAGCGCCTTAGATCTATTATGAACATTAGTCATATCTCATCCCTCTTCGCAATAGCGAACAAACATGATACTGTCCTTTTCGAATTTGTCGTCTTTCTTCTGGCTCTTATCCTCGTATGGCCTTCGCAGAAGGGTGTCCTCCTCAACGCTGTTGCCGGATTTGGTAACGGCGGTATTATACGACTATTATATCGACAATATGTTTCGAGGAGTCAGATTGGACAGTCAGATACAAATTTCAACGGTTTATTACTGCGCAACTACTCACTATATCACTTCTGCTAACCCTATTTTCTTAGACCCGGTGAACCAGATGCATTGGCCTCCCCTGATATTGCTCACGGAGCTGTACTCTCAGGCTCTGCTTACAATGGGTGACGATGAGTTCTTCAACGAGACTGGGGCCGCCCGTAACCCTCTATTATTGGATGATCTGCGACGACTTAGCAAGCAGTTTCTCAACATTGCGGTAACCTTATACTGGCGAGAAGAATACACAATATCTGGGAAGCAGCTTATTACACCGGACTTAATGTGTCCATGGGAGACAGTGAGGGATCAAGTTACGCGCTGTTTGGTTGCGATACATGCCAGAGAGTAAGTCTTGCTTTCGTGAATTACATGGTGATGCTGATGGATGTCTATGTAGCTCGAGAAAACCATTTGCTCCACATGACCATTGGTTAGCAGAGTCTGAGATCGACCTTCAACCATTTGTCGAAGCAGCAATGTAAGGACATGGCTCACTAGGGTCCGACACGTCCACTGATTTCATCCCAGTCTCGATGACCGTCAAATGCTCTCTGAGAGCGGCATTCATGCGCGCCAACTTACCAAACTCCAACTTGCCCAAATTTCCCCTCGTCTTGGTATCCTTAATAACATCCCCTTCGCTATTCCATTCGAGATCCGGGTTCGTATCTTTCGTGAATTCGTATACAATGATATGATTGCCCATGGAACAAGTTTGGAATCTGAACCAAGGTCTTTGGCAATGCGCGCAGCGATGGGTTACACGAATAAAACGCAGGTACAAGTAAGGAGGGACATGGTGTCTCAAGATGGTTTTGATAAACTTGCCGATGCGGATTTGAAGCAGCCGGTTGAAATTACATTTATTGATCAATTTGGGCAGGAAGAGTAGGTCTTGTTGCTGTTTCTTGTCGATTAGGACTCATTCATATTTAAAGGGCAGGGATCGATGGTGGGGGCGTATTCAAGGAGTTTCTGACGTCGTTGTCTAAAGAAGTCTTCGATACGGATCGTGGGCTTTGGCTGGCGAACAAGAAGAATGAACTTTATCCCAATCCACATTCCTATGCAACTGAAGGCGCGTGCTTGCATCTTTGATTGCTCTTATGTTGTCTCTTACACTTCTTGGATTGCAGCTCATAGTCTGAATTGGTACCGATTCATTGGTAGGATTCTTGGCAAGGCGATGTATGAGGGTATCTTGATAGATGTTGCATTTGCCGGGTTTTTTCTTTCAAAAGTATGTTGACATCGTTTCCAGGTATGTAAGGATTCACGGACATTGCTTCAGTGGTTGGGAAAGCAAAGCTTTTTGGACGACCTCGCGTCTCTTGATCCCGAGCTCTACAATGGCCTAGTTTTCCTGAAGCATTACACCGGAAATGCTGAAGATCTTTCGCTTAACTTCACTGTTGCCGTGGATGGTGTGTTGACTTTTACCGATGTTCTCATTATCATCCAACAACTGCTGAACAGAGTTTGGCATTACCAAGTCTATCGATCTGATGCCGAATGGCAGCGAGACGCCAGTGACGAAGGAGAACCGGTTGACCTACATCTATCTGATCTCACATTATCGGTTGAGCAAGCAGATCAAGTTGCAGAGTAATGCATTCTTTGAGGGCTTGTCGGAGCTGATTGAACCCAAGTGGCTTAGGTATGTATCCATGTCTTGCTAGTCCTTGTTGAGCATCGTTTTGGATCGAGCGCGGGTCAATTGTATAGGATGTTTAACCAGCAGGAAGTGCAAATTCTTCTCGGAGGAGTGAACACGCCCATTGACCTCCAAGACCTGAGAAATAATACGAACTATGGTGGGCTATATGGTGCTGGGCATCCTACGATACTGCTGTTCTGGAAGGTATGTTCCTTTTGTTTGAATGCTTTCCTGATCAGGCTTTTGACTTGGAATTTTTTTCAAGGTTGTCAACGCGTTCTCGGAGGATCAAAAACGTCTTCTTCTACGGTTCGTGTCAAGTTGTAGCCGACCGCCGCTTCTCGGGTTCAAGGAGCTGGTTCCCAACTTCTCTATCCGCGATGCTGGGTCAGATCAACTCCGACTTCCTACTGCTAGTACCTGCGTCAACCTACTCAAGGTGTGTTGCTATGGGTTCAAAAGCGTCGTCTGCCGCTACATTTAATAACTGTATTTGCTCAGTTGCCGAGGTACACTACGGAACAGACATTGAGGACAAAATTACTGCAAGCCCTTACTTCTAATGCTGGATTCGATCTGTCGTAGGGCAAATGCAATGCAGTGGCGTGTTCCTGGGTTTCAGATGTATTGCTAGATGGGTTATGTGTATAGGTTACATTACAACGAACAAATGGTTGAGGAGGGGGGCATACAGTGGTTCAAGTCACAATTTTGATACAAATACAAGAGATCCAAAAAAAATGAAATTGTTGAGGAGATTCATTCAAGCTTCAAAAGACGATCTTAAGACGACTTTTGGTCTCAGAAAAATCCTTTGCGCGGTGTTGCTGCTGTTGTTACCTCCCCCTCTTCCTTCAACAACTGCAGCCCTGCATAACCCAATCTCGCTGGTGGCTACAACCTGGTCGTCAGTTGCTGACCTTTGAGTGCAACCACCACCACCATCATCATCGCGATCCATTATATAAGGATCAAAGACAGATCCAGGCTCCACAAATGCAGGTTCAAGTTGGGGGTTGTGGATGCTGTCCAGGAGAATATTGAGACGGAGAGCGTGCCGAGAGAGTGCGGAAAGTTTTTCTTTACGGTCTCTGAGCAGAGACGCCACCCCCCTACCCATTCTATCCGAAGAAGCCGTCATCGTCATCGTCATCGTCGTCGTCGTCATCGTCGTCATCGACCAGCCAGCGTATCGAAAGATCGTATCCAAACACTCAGCCAAAAAGTCGACCACGCGAACGACGGTGGCGGTCGTCGGCCTCAGCCTTGCACGCGTCATGGCTTTCCACGTGTTGGACGCGACGAGGCCTTCAGCTTCACGAATACGGGTGTAGGTGACGGCGAGGAAATCGCTGTGATCCCAGTGTCCGGGATACCATGCGGTCATGACACGCGTCGCACAACAGACGAGGGTAGCTTGGATGGCTGTTTGGAGAGGGTAGGGGTCGTATGTGTCCAAAGGCGCGTCAGACTGGGAACGGAGGAGGGCGAGGAGGTAGGATCCAAGAAGAGACGTCGTATCTTCGTCGATGGAGTCACTCAAACCCAAACCCAAACCC
>Ga0153986_1000436_pt1 | contig 13004 bp, 14 predicted proteins | sample TSGA070MetaG_FD_104724 | JGI IMG/M metagenome (GOLD analysis project Ga0153986, IMG submission 104724) | Attine ant fungus gardens microbial communities from Georgia, USA - TSGA070 MetaG | ecosystem: Host-associated > Fungi > Mycelium > Unclassified | place: USA: Georgia, Alexander Wildlife... | reverse complement strand
TGCTGATGGCATCACTCCGAACGGATCAGTCAACCCATTAAGCCAAGACTTTGTCTTCAAAGTCTTTTTTGACTCCATATCGTGAGAAAGAACACACCTACCAAAGCAACTCAGAATTTTCATACCCTTGCTCCTTTTCAAATAGTCATGTTTCAGATTCAACCAAGATCTTTTTCCTGTCGCTCAAACTCGAGCATTAGTGTTCATGCAAATGACATCGATATATGCGCCAAACTCATCACGGGTTGGCAAGGTTATCGAGAAGGTAAATCATACAAAATATACTGAGTGCTGTGATAATATTTATTCTAGCAATATTACTGGGCTTTACCCGTCCAGCTTCCATCGGGAGGAATGCAAAGCAATGGTGGGTACATTCCTCCTTCGAGTTCAACGCCCTGTCTCATTTCCATGATCAGTACATATGTGATTAACCAGCCTGCTATATCGAATATCCACTGTAAACTCCACGCGTTAAGTCCAGATTGCGGTCAATCAGCCCAGCATAACTTACACTTTATCATGTCCAGTGTCAGATCACCCACCGGGGGAGTAATTGTGTCATGTCTAGTGGATATCACCTCTGTATACCCTACGGAGATATTGAAATAGCTCTTTAGGACTTATCTCGCAACGGGATCGCATATAATGGCCAAATTATCAGAAAAAGCTCTGTAATACTTATGGATGGTGATGTCCTCAGTTTTCCGGGACCAACTCGTATAGGTGGGTCTCTTTCAATGATTGAACATTGGAAATTAAAATGTCACCTGCAGAATTTACTTGTTGTCACATCATCAAGCAACCGCAGGATAAGCTTACGCTATTTGACCCAACCCCTCCACTACAAACAGCGCAAAAGGTAATAGAATGAATACGAAAGGAAGTCTGCCAGATTCACAATAAAAACTCAGCATCTTGGAAAATATGTTGTCACCTCTCAGTGCCTTGGGACAGGGTCATTTGCTACAGTCCATCTTGCGTTAGACCCAACGAAGCACAGACAGGTCGCTTGCAAGAGCATTAGAACGCGTAAAGAGAGCGAAGTTGAGCACGTTATGAAGGAAGTCAAAATTCTCATGAAACTCAAACATGTGCGTCCTAGTCATTATTTCTGTCCAGTCGTCCCTTAAGTCAAATAGCCGAATATCAATGAGATATACGACACTGAGCGAGATAAAAACTTCCTGTTTGATAATCTATCTGACCCGATTCAGAAGATCTGCCGAGTTAATTGGGCTTCTTAGGAACATTTTTCTCCAGCTTTGTACTGGGGGTGACCTATTCACATATATCACTGGACCTATGGGAGCTGGAAATCCTCTTTGCGAAGCTGAGGCCAAGTATATCATGTATCAGCTCCTTGAAGGTCTGCGCTATCTGCACGACTTGATGATTTCACATCGTGGTACTGTTCTTGCTCGACCTTCTCGCGCTTTGACTTGTCTGACCCTGTTACATAAGACCTTAAGGAATATTTCCTACGCTCTCCCTCTGTCGTCAGGATTTCTAATCGCGTCTTATCTTTGACAGCCAGAAAATATCCTGCTGCACGCACCTGGACCATATCCGCGCATTTTGATAGCCGACTTTGGGCTAGCGAGACCAAATGCTTATCAGGAAACCTTTAACGTATGTGGAACAGTCTCCTACCTACCACCAGAAGGGGTGCTAGCATTGGATCATAAACACCTTGGGTACATCGGGTAGGTTCCATTTTGACAGTCTAGCATCGATCTCAAATCCCGCAGAATGCCAGCTGATTGTTGGAGTGCTGGTGTCATCCTCTATGTAATGCTTGCGTACGTTATCATGTTTTTATTGACGCCTCATTTAACCCTCGACCATTGAGCAGAGGAAGTCACCCGTTTGATAACGAGTCAGATCAATCTCAACACAAGGACTCGACATTCTCGCACAAGGGTTCAGAGCTCTCAGAGTTCAGCAACAGTAGTCGTGACACGCGGCTCAAAGAACGTATTGTTTATGGGGACGTTGAATTCCCCCATTACCTGTGGCATGATCTAGACGCCGGTGCGTAATCATCATCTGTGCAAGCGTTAGCTGCAGCCTAGAGCTATAATTGTTCAGTGCGACAACTAATCCTTGAGCTTTTGGTTCATGACCACTCTAAAAGGGCCACCGTCTATGATGCTCTGTACAGTGACTGGATTCGAAAAGAGATAAAAGAATTGAAATCCTTGTACCGACGTAGAATTGTTTCCGAAGTACAAGATTGTACACCATAATGTAGAGAATAAGATTTGGCATAAAATCATTATGCTTTCAGGAAGTTCGCGTGGACTACAGAAGCAGCTGAGCTATATCAGGCATTGAGTCCAGAACTCCTACTCACAGTGGATATGATCTGAAGCAAATGTAGAGATCTACATAAAAATAAGGAAAGATCGAACAATAATCTGGAGGCCACGTACAAAGTAATAGCTATGGTCATATCCTTCGTGGCTCCGTACTCTGATCTGTACTTCATCAAACCCTGCGCTTCGTGAAGCCTTGAGAAAATTCTCGGGCAATAGTTGGCCTTGTTTGTAAAAGTTATCGCCAGTACCCTGTGAAAGCCGTGCTCCATCAGTATTGGAAATTTGATTTTGAGGTGGATAACTAACGTAGTCAATAAGGATGTGAACCGGGTCAGCATGACGGGCGATAAGTTCTGTGGCATCGTATCTTTCCTTTCCTTCTTCTATTCCACCTACAAGATATCCGTTGAAAGCCTTCTCTCCCCATGGACATTTAGAAGGGTTGGAAATGGGGGAAAAGGCCGAAGCCGATCTGAATTGCCTTGTCTCTGACGCCAGATAAATTGTCAGCGCGCCATGACCACCCATGCTGTGTCCAAAGATGGACTGTCTGGACCAGTCCTAAAATACTGATGAGTGAAATCCTAGTCAATCTAGCAAGTCATGCTCACGATGGGCAGTCCTGCAGCTTCTATCACTCGTGGCAGTTCAACTGTGATGTGAGTCAGCATGTTGTAGTTTTCCGAATATTCTGGTTTCGTGGCATCAAGATAGAAACCAGCACCGACACCAAAGTCCCAGAAATCTGTTTCATTGGGAGCACCTGCACCTCTGGGAGAGGTATCAGGGAAAAGGAGAGCGATTCCTTCGGCAGAAGCTGTTCTGAGAAAGTTGCCCTTCTGAGCCCTATTTGAGGATTGTCAAGAGGACAATTTAAGGGTAAAACATGATGTACCCGTTGTCTTCTGTACAACTTAATCCCGCCAAATAGACAAGGATGGGGACTTTCTTATGAGAGGCATTTGGTGGCATGAAAAGGTTAAACTGAGAGTCCAAGTTGCCGAGAGCAGCTGACTAAAGACGCATAGAAGCTTAGTTCCAGAAAGCTGATGAAATAAGTTGATCACCTTGAACTTGTACTTGATAAGTTCACCTTCGTAGGATTTGTTGGAAGAGAGCTTTTCAAGATATACTGTTCCCATTTGTGAAGGCTGATGAAAGGAAAGATAAAGCTCCTTGGGAAGGATTCAGATGATACATGGGTCATCACGTGTATCCTGGTGTATTCTGACTGGTAAAGATGCAACTAATTCGCCAGCGACTGGGCGAGAATGTCGCAGTCGAACCTAGGGAGGAACGATTGTAGCTAGACAAGGTAGTCATGATCATGTAATGATCGATAGTGGTTTTGTTCTGGATGCTGGTTATCGAAGAATCATAGTTATGTCATGAGCACTCGAATCAACGTAGACAGATAGTAATCATGATGTGGACAAACCATGCCTGAACGCGGTCTTTGAATTTCAAGATGCTCACCTTGATTCGGCGCCTAAAAACTCGTCTTCAATTCATAGCTTGCTCTCCCCTCTCACTTATATCGTACATTGTACATGGATCTCACCTGTTGACGGAATCTGTACTGATTTTTCTATGGACACATTAACAGTTGAGAACGAGGTTTCAGACACAGGAGAGGAGAGCTTTTTGCTTGCATATCTGTGTCTTCTTGGATCATTTCTTTATCTCCTATGGCTTCGCAGAGATAAAACGAATGTACGTCCTCTCCGTAAGCTGGACTGCGCGCACATGTGTCTCATTGTTACAGTACAAAGATATACCAGCTGTGGGCTTTTCTGGAACAGTAACTTCTTTCATCAGCGCCTCGAGATGGCTATATGACCAGGCTGGAGTAGTTCGGAAGGGCGACTCAAGAGTAAGCGTTTCTTATTTCACAACATACATGAGTTGCCAATCATACCAGTTCCCCAATGGTATATTCCGGTACCCGACATTGACGCGATGGATTGTCGTGGTTACAAAATCAAAGTATGTCGAGGAGTTGCGCAAAGCTCCCGAAGACGAACTCTCAGCTTCAGAAGCCATGAAAAAGGCATGTCCACTTTATTTGCATATGTTCTTCATCCTCATGGTCGAGAGAAGCTCCTCGGAATTTCATCTGCCATCAACTTTAAGCTGCTCGTTCATCAAGAGCTCAAAGCACTCCTTGGAGCTCAGTTAACTAGAAAACTTCATGACTTCATCCCAGATGTTGATTCCTTAGTCTCAGAAGTCATATCAAAACTTGTTTCTGCTTCTGAAAAGGACGGTACGCATTCTGGTTCTTGGTGAACTTGATTTGAATTGCTTAGATGCTTTTGAACAGACTGGAAATACATTGACGAGGTCGACATCGTCACGCGTATTTGCGTCCGAACGATCAACCATGCGCTGACCGGGGCTCGCTTGCGTGAGTTTTCCGCTTATGGGGTTTTCGTGGGTGTTGATCCAATTTGATCCAATGTGATTTCAGATTCTGAATTAGACGATCAACTGGTTATTTTTTCTCAAAGTTTTGATCAGTATGCCAAGAAGTCAAAGAGATTCCCGGAATTTCTGCGGCCGTATGTATTTGTATGATGACAACGTTAGCTGGGGCGTGATCAAAATTTAGATCTTATCTTTCTCTGTTCACGCCACTTTCAAGGATTCAACGTAGCCTGTGCGTGCTGCTCACAGCCATCTTGAAAGAACGACATGAAATTCCTGATGATTATGGCCATATATTGCCTGTGGGTTATATCTTTGTTTACTTGAATTTTTTAACTCGTCAACACTAGAATGACATGATAACCTGGTTTACTAGCTGTGATATAGGGCCTGAGACGTCTATTGATGAATTAGTATCCCATGTCATTCTTGTGAATTATCTTTCGGTCCGTCCTATGGCTCAAGTACGTTTCACAGTCATACAAAATAGCATATTATTGATCGCTGAACGTCTCTAGGTAATGAGTCAAGCACTTCGCAATCTTGCCATGTATCCTGACTGTATTACTCCACTTCGGAAGGAGATTGAAGAAGCTACCAGATACGGAGGATGGACAAAAACCTCTATCGACAAAATGTACAAACTGGACTCTTTCTTGAGAGAAACCATGCGATTGGGTGCCAGTACTTTGAGTCCCGATTTTCCAACTTGTACGTTTACATCGGTAAACTTTTAGAATCGGCCTTAATTCCCTTATATCATAAAGTGACCATGCCGCGCAAGTGCTTGCGTGCTATGACTTTCTCTGACGGGATTACCGTACCCCAGGGTGCTCTCCTTTTCGTTGGTTCGCAATTGCTCCATACAGATGCCCGATACTATTCAAGACCAAAGTCATTTGACCCGTTCCGGTTTGTTTCATTCGAAGTGAATAGACATGAACATTCAACGTCTCATTCCTACTCTGGGTTCTCAAGTTCGAGTTCCGCGTTCCTTCCGGCCTCCATGACGCTACCTGCGACATCGCCTACGTTTCTCGCTTGGGGTCATGGTAAACATGCTTGCCCTGGACGTTTTCTTGCTGCTTCGGTGATGAAGCTTGTGTTGGCCCGATTCGTATATGAATTTGACATTCGACCGCCTGCTGTTCATGTGGATGACAGCAAGGTTGGTACGAATGAAATGTTGTGGATCGAATTACGGAGGCGGCAGCGCCAAGATGCTTAAAATTTGGGATTGTGGTATATGATAGCTCTAAAAATTCTGATACACACACACACCTTACTCGATGTTTTTCACTTGGCTTGCGATTATGAATCACAAAGGTTACAATGAGTGATGAAAAAGCCGCCACCGTCCGTTGACTCCACCCATGTCGTCAAACACTACTAGAATTATAATATCGTAAGTCATTAGTAGCAGATTCACTATCTCGTGCCTTCTCGTGCACCAGCCTCTTCCAGGCTCTGGGCCATTTGTTGCCTTTCTTGTTCTTGTTCATTACTTGTCTGCCTATCGTCTGTATTATCTTTCTGTCCTTCAACTTCTCTTGCCAGCATATCCACAATACCAAGGTAAAAGGTCTCAGGTCGGAATTTAATTTCTTTGCCCATGATTTCAGCCCATTTATATCTTGCCATGCTGATCCATCCTACAAGGTCAAGATGATTGACTTGGTTTAAAGTGCCAAGGTATGTTCCCTAAACATAAGGCTATTACAAATTTGGAGTGAAGTTGGGAGTGCGTACCCATTTAGCAGAATCGACAGAAACGAGACCGTCATTTGGTCCTTCCTTCTCAAGGATTATGGAATGAGGCCATCTGCGCCGAGCCGAGGTTGAGGATGATGGATGAGATGGACAAGGAAGAATTGACGTACTTCCATGTGTCGATGTAGCCAGGCTCATAGACGGCACCCCAGCTAAAATATTTGACGCCATCCACATCTGGAGTATGTTGATTGAACTCTTTCATGTTTGTGACGGTAAGACATTCGAATGCTTTTCCATCTCCACCACCGTTGGGCAAGAGGTCGAGAAGGGATAGGACAGAGGACAGACGTTCTCGACCGACAGTATTGAGGAAATGATCTGCGAAGGAGGAGCCGCGGTGTGGAGTAGCTATAGTTGTTATGCTGAGAATGTCGAATTTGCGCTGAGTAAGATGAGTTGTGAGGTATCGACAGTCGAGGCCACCCTAGGCGGTTGAATATGTGACAAAAGCAGAAAAGGCGACAGGACAAGTACCATACTGTGACCTAGGGAAGGATTGAGGAATGGAGGTGGAGAAATGGATAAGGAAAATACCTATGAGATGGACGCTTTTTCCGGGGTATTCTTGAGATATACGTTCTTCTAGAGCTTTAGCGCGGTCGACATAGCTGCTGGTTGCGGGTACCCGTGTGATGAGGACACGGGTGCCGTTTTGTTCAAGGACTTGCTTGATTCCGCGCCAGTGGGCGACCTGTAAAGGGGCAATGGCAGGACCTATGGTGACTGAATCAAAGCCAAGAAGTCCATGACAGAAGACAACAGGGCTTGCAGTTGATTTGTCTAGGCAGGGATGAGAGGTTATTGTGTAAGAGAGAGAGACGCACATTGGCGGTCGTGGAGAGAATTGTGACTGGAACTCGAGACCATTCGACGCAAAGTCTGGAGAGACGAGGAGAGAGAAGGGGACTGGCTGAGGATGATGGGGGACAGGGGGAGCTGTGAGGACGGGACATCGGGCCGGGCGACAGAGAGCGGCGGGGACAGGGACGAGACAGGCAGCACGGCATTTGCAAGATTTGTGAGCAGGACCGGGCGTGATGGTCGTCTCTGCATGCCCCCGTGACGTCACACATGTTGCCCTCCATGCTTCCTCCCTCAGACGCCATCCCCGACTGTGAGCATCCATCTCTCGACCCCATCCGTCCATTCTGCTCATTCATCTAGCAACAACAACCCTTGACCAGATCGTCGCCGCAGAGCGCAACGCAAGACCTACGGATCCCCTCCAGCAAGTCCTCTCTTCTTCTCTCTTCACGCCTCACCTCTCCCCAGGACTCCCATTTGCATCTGCGCACTGAATAGTATGTCATTGGAGACCCACAAATAACCGTTGTTTGACGTCCTTCCAGACTGCTACCGCCTCTATCCCAACCACGATCGTCTGATGGCCCACCGGAAACGTGACCATGGATCAGACAGCGCTGTTGATATCATCACTTGGAACTCTGATTAAATTTGTAGCACATGTACACGTGATGAAAACGCGGGTACGCGTCGATATAAAAACAGTTTCTCACGTCTACGTCGTCCCTCATGACCGAGCTCGTTTCTACCCCCACTTTGAGCGAACATGTTATCCAACAAGAGGACAAATCCTTCGAGGCAGACAGCATTGCCCGTCTCCTTGAGGGAGCTGAAAATTGGGACTGGGACGACATGCTTGATTTCATGTCACCTAAAAAGTCTAAAAAATCTGTTCCCGCCTTGCCCAGAAAAAATTTACCTCAACTTCCTGAACGCCGATTCCGGAAAGACGTCAGTACTCGTTGTATTGTTGAATCTCTCTCCTTGGTCCGTGTCAACGGCATACCACACAAAGTATGTCCCGAAACCCATACTTTGCCATCATCAAATTCATGGTTTACTATTCGCTAGATGATGATGGTCAAACTTGACCCCGGGGAGGAAAGGCGCTCTGTCGCCCTTCGGGATGACTGGATAACAACAGATGTCCGAGTTGGTATGTTTGAAACTCTTCTTAGCTTCAGGTCTCATCTACAGATTCCTAGGCGACACTGTCAATATCATTGGCCCTTTCGAAACCTCGAGGGTTACCTCCACCTCCACCATTGAAATCACCTCCAAACTCAATTATCTTATCCTGCATCCTGATATTCTGATAACAGCCACAGCATTATCCAGTGCATCTCAGTGTCAACGAAAGCCTCTTTTGTCAGGCCTCGTTCATTCATCAAGTGACGTGACTCCCGCCCTGGTATGGGGTAGTATTCTTCACGAGGTGATGCAGCTATCAATGAGCGAGGACTGTTGGCAACAAGACTGGATCGAAGAAAAAATTGACGAGGTCATCAGAATGAATCTAGTGAAGATAGTACGCATTGGTATGACTCTCCAAGAGGCTTCGAGGGAGGTCAAGGCAAGGGCAAAAGGTTTGATCGCCTTTGCAGACAAGTATATGGGTATCAAACCCAAGGTGAGTACAGGAATCAGATCGCAAGTATTGACCATCCTCATAATGTAGCCTCAAGGTGTTCTATCCGATACAAGATCCAGATTGGACCATACTCAGTCGCTGCTCGCTATTAGCGATCTATTGGACGTTGAAGAGAATATATGGTCACCCACCTATGGCCTCAAGGGAAAAATCGATGCAACGGTTCATTCCGTCATCTCTCGGCCTAAAGTGTCATCTGATTCCATTGATCAACGGCCAAATAAATATGATATGGAGACTATTACAGGCGCCGTACCTTTTGAAATCAAAACTGGTCGTTCAGTGGCTGGCATCGAGCATCGAGCGCAAACGATGCTCTATACTCTTTTGGTGGCGGAGAGATATCACCAACAAGTGGATGCAGGATTGCTTTATTATACACAGAAGGAGGAAGTGGTTAGAGTTCCAGCCGTCAGGAACGAGTTGAGAGCACTAATAATGGCCCGCAACGATCTGGCAGGATATACGATGCGAAGACATCGGCTAGGGGAAGACTGTGTGAATGACATCGAGGAACTTGTCTTGCCGCCCTCTATCGATGATGAGCGAGTGTGCAAGAAGTGTTTTGTAGTCGACACTTGCATGCTGTATCGTAGAGTGAGTTTTCGGCTGTTTGATCCTGATTCACTCACATAGTTTAAACTTCACAGGCCATAGAAAAAGTGAAAGATACCTCTTCACCCATAGCAGATACGTATGAACTCAAGACTTCCCATTTGACGTCGTCTCAGCTCGAGTTCTTCAAAAAATGGGAAAGGTTGATGTTCCTCGAGGAGAAGGATATTCATCGATTCAAGAAGGAGCTCTGGACCATGACTGCAAAGGAGCGAGAGGAGAAAGGAAGGTGTTTTGCTGGGATGGTTCTTGACGAGACCTACGACCCAAAAAAAAACCCTTCTCCATCGCAAGGTGTTAGTTACCTCGATACACAAGCTGGTGACATTGAAGCCGATTTTGTCAATTCTGGAAAAGCCAAGATTCACAGGTTTACTTATCGGTTCGTTCGATCATCTCAGCCTCAGTACCGAACCCGTTCTCTGGCACAATGTTCTCGCATGGGTAACGAAGAAGTTGAAAGTTTGTTGAGTGGACACATAGATGCTGGGGAAGCGATCACGGTATCGGTTGAACCTGACTTGTTGGCGCTGGCTCGAGGTTTCGTCGTGGATCTGTCGCCTTCAGCTGTGGTGGTTGGTGTGGACCACAAGTTGGACTTGGAGAAGATAGGATGGAGTCTAGCGACTCGACGGCACAAGCTCTCCTCCAGTGGGTGCGAGGCTCGAGAAATTGTATTCAGAATAGATAAGGATGATCTAGCTCCTGGTATGGGGAGGATCAGGGACAATCTTGCACAACTGTTCTATGCCGATGGGGATGCCAAAAGGTTGAAATTTGTCGTGGATTTGCATCCTCCGACTTTTGAAAGCCTTGACTGGCTAGACGACCACCATTCTAATGATCGCAGGGAGTATTTGAAGCACACAGAAAAGCTGAATTTTCATCAGAAGGAGGCTGTGAAGAGAGCATTGAGTGCGAAAGACTATGCGCTGATTCTTGGGATGCCTGGAACGGGGAAGACAGGCGTGATTGCTAGTCTTGTGAAGGTGCTTGTTGGGATGGGACAAACGGTATTGGTTAGTGCGTATACGCACTCAGCGGTAGATAATGTGTTGTTGAGGTTGAAGTCGGAAGTAAAGAACGGGGAGCTTGGCTTTGGAGTGCTAAGGTTGGGTAATCTAGATAAGGTATGCTTTCAAAAATGGTTTATTTGACGAGAGGCTGATGAGCTGGAGAGTTTTTAGATTCATCCTGACGTGCAAGAGTTTACACTAGCCAAAAGGAGGCAGGCTGCGACTATTGAGCAGCTCGAGAAGCAACTCATGAGTCCGCCTGTTGTAGCTACAACATGTTTATCGATCGACCAGTAAGCGCACTTTTTACTTTTTTCTTGCGAGTCGTAATTAAACCCTCCTTAGTGCGCTCTTCGATCGTAGAAAGTTTGACTACTGTATCGTTGATGAGGCATCACAAATCACTTTGCCTACGTGCCTCGGACCTCTTCGTTTTGCGGAGAGATTCGTACTAGTTGGAGATCATTTCCAGCTACCACCGCTGGTAGTTATTTGAAATATCTTTCTTTCATAGTTTGCTTATTTTTTGGTAGGTGCGAAGTATTCAAGCTCGTCAGGGCGGACTCGAAGTATCGCTGTTCCGTCGACTCTCAGATTCCCATCCGGCTGCTGTCTGCGAGCTAGCGGATCAGTATAGAATGAATGAAGAAATCATGACGCTGTCGAATCGATTAATCTATGGTGAGAGACTGCGCTGCGGATCAGAGAGTGTCAGAACGAGAAAGCTGAGCATTCCAAAATGGGATGCCGTAAAGAGCATGTGTGAACGCGTTGGTTGTGGATCTGCAGCCTTGCAGCCTCGTGGGTGTTGGCTACAACAGTTGCTTGACGAAAAGTGCAAAGCTGTTTTTGTGGACACTGATGGCATTCCGGGGTATGAATCTCAAGTTGGTAATCTTATACAGAACGAAGTGGAGGCCGAGTTGGTTCGACAGGTGACGGAGGCGTTAATTGCCGGTGAGGTGTTGCCGGACCAGATTGGGATTATCACATTATATAGGCAACAGGTCAAGTTGATATCGTATTTATTGGGAGGGAGAAGGGATGTGGAGATCTTGACGGCTGACCGCAGTCAGGGGAGGGATAAGGATGTAGTGATATTCTCAATGGTCAGGTCTAATGATAAAAAGAAGGTGAACTGGTTTGATCTATGAAATTCATGGGCTAATAGGAAAACAGACAGGTGATCTGGTGAAGGATTGGAGGAGGATGAATGTTTCATTCACTCGTGCACGATCGAAATTGATTGTTTTTGGGTCAAAGCAGACTTTGGAGACAACATCTCTTCTGAAAAAATTCTTCGAGTTGATGGATGAGAAGGGCTGGGTTCTGAGTATGCCTAGTGGGGCACATACTCTCCACGCTTCGATGGTGCAAAATATTCCAGATGTGGCGAATCGAATGACGGAGCCGCCGGAGACGAAGAACGGTGTCAGTGATGATATTATTACAAAGGTGATTGATCATCCGACGGGAGAAGCACACTTGAGAGTGAAGCGTCTGACGCCGTCAAAGAGACGTGGTGACGCCACTGAGAAGGAGGACGCTCATTGCGGAGATGACGACGCTAGATTCAGCAGGGGAGATGAAAAAGCAAGGACTCTGAAGAAGATAAGAAAAAGCCATGAAATTGATGGAGACGATATGAAGGGTGGACCATTGTTGGATCTCGTTAATAATGGGTTGTGAGTGGCTGACAATGGTGGTTGATATATGTGTTATTCTGTATCATATGTACATTTGTAATTATAGGTTGGGCACGCTGGACGTACGCTGCGACGTGAGCGGGTGGCTAGTGATGAGCAGATGGGAGAGAACTGGACAGTATGTGGTAGAAAGGGTGAGCGTTGCGAAGGGCGTTTCCATCAGCCACGAGATGGAGGAAAAGTCAGGTGGAGAGGTGTCAGGGGATGAAATAAGAGGGAAGGGGCAAGCAGGACCAAATACGGCTAATTGTGGTTGGGAAAAAGAATGAGGGAACTGGCTTTCACGTTCGCTCCAGCGCGACACACACGCGCCCATTTGACTGTTCCCATTTGTCCTCAGCCATACCGTCCCTCTTCGCAATTACGTCCTGTAGAATGTCCTTCTTCTCCAGGAAGAAGCACACCCAGCCTTCTAATGTAGTTGCTCACCATCCTCCCAACCAGCCTCCCACCAACCAACCGCCCGTTTTGCGCCGAGACAATCCCACGAGTGATACGTGTGTATTTGCGCTCTTCTTGCATCCCCAATTGACCTGCTTTCTCTCCCCAGTGACTCTCTGCCTCAGCCCGGGCGGCCCAGGGGCGGAACGTTACCGGGTACCGGTCCTCAGGTCGCAAATTCACCTCCAACTCAATCTCCTCTCCAACAACAGCAACCTCAATCCCCTCAACGGCCCCCTCAGCCCCCTCA
>Ga0153986_1000435_pt1 | contig 13026 bp, 20 predicted proteins | sample TSGA070MetaG_FD_104724 | JGI IMG/M metagenome (GOLD analysis project Ga0153986, IMG submission 104724) | Attine ant fungus gardens microbial communities from Georgia, USA - TSGA070 MetaG | ecosystem: Host-associated > Fungi > Mycelium > Unclassified | place: USA: Georgia, Alexander Wildlife... | reverse complement strand
CTGTTGTGCCCTCCAACATGAAAGATAGTGGACGAGTATGTCACGTGACACTTTTCTTGGATTCAGTATTTCTATTCCCAGCAAGCAAACTAGTGCTTAGAACAGGAGGTCGAAGCGGGACCCAGTGTTGGAGGGTATACCTACAGGAGGCATGTAGTCAAAGAAAAAAATATGGACGAAGGAGATAGTGGTGTGTAGTGGCATGTTTGAGGGTGTTGACGTGTCGCCATTTAGACGCGTTGTTTATCGCGTATTCTCTGCCATTATGCCTTCCCAGTCTGTCTCGGACACTACAATGCCTGAAATACAAAAATGGCCTGTTCATGGTTTGTCCTTGCTTAATATGGATGCTCCGAGAAATATCAACTGTTTTGAGCGCTGCAGTCGAAGTTCGGTTGAAACCTCGAGCATCTGCCCGCTTCGATACCGTTCGCAAATTTGTCCAGACATTTGTCAGGTCCCACGATAGGCTAGGGATTCCTTCTGTACTCGAAGGATGGCACAATCTGCCTGAATTATCGTCGTCTGTTGAGCACATCACTATATGCGAATCGTCCTGCACAAAACAATCTCTCTCCCTGGAAGAGATGATCCTTCACGTACACGTGTATCAACCATCCGATGGCGAATCATTCGAGGAGTTCTCAACTGGATCAGGAGGCAGAGATGAAGACGACGACTCATTGGCTGCTAGTATTTGCGAGCTTCCAAATCGAGGCTGGGAGGGGCTCTGGAACTCCCTAATATACACAGGCGACATCAAGTTGAAGTTGCTGGATTACATCCATGCTACTCTTATTCTGAGTGATGCTAATGTTGACTGTGGGTACCATTCGAACAGTACATCCTGTAGGATCAGGCTCTCAGTTTCTTCAGTCAATCTTGTTTCTTGGAATCGCGTTGTCCTTCTTCATGGTCCCCCCGGAACCGGGAAAACGTCACTATGTCGTGCTCTAGCACAGAAATTGTCCATCAGACTATCGCACCGGTAGATCTCCCGAATCTGCTGCTAGCTGGGGTTCGACCATGTTTCTAGGTACTCGCATGCTCGTCTGCTCGAAATCAATTCCCATTCCCTGTTCTCGAAGTGGTTCTCAGAGTCCGGAAAGCTCGTTCAACGTCTTTTCAATAGCATCAATGAACTGATAGAAGAGGAAGATGGCTTTGTTGTCGTCCTCATTGGTTTCGTCATCTTCTTTTGCGCTAATCATGAAATCTATTCTGATCCCTTCTAGACGAGGTGGAGTCCTTAACCGCTGCTCGAGCAGGTGCCATGGCTGGGACAGAACCTTCTGATGGGCTTCGTGTCAGTGAAACGATTCCGACTCAAGCTATGATGCTCATGCTCTCCTGATCAGGTCGTAAATGCTTTACTTACCCAGCTTGATAAATTGAAGCGCCGCAAAAATGTCCTCATCCTTTCCACGAGCAATCTGGTCAATGCCATCGGTGAATTCATTTAATGATATACAACTCAATAACTAACAGAACGGTAGACAGTGCCTTTGTCGATCGTGCTGACATTGTGCAATTTATTGATCTACCTACGAGAGAAGCGATGTATGAAATTTTGAGAACGTGTCTATGTGAAGTTATTGCCAAGGGCGTCGTTGCTGCTGTTGTGAGCAGTCACTACAGCCACCCCTTTCACAATGCTAATAGTAACCTATAGCAAATTCCCACGTTGAAACAAGCACAGATGTTTGAGGTTGTTGCCAAGGCTGGAGATGATCATGTCTGCAAAGCGACAGATCCTCATGAAAGACAAAAATATCTCGCTCTTCGTATCCTCAGGTTGGCTGGGCAGTGTCAGGTGAGTTAAGTTTGTCCTGTCGCCTCAGGAGACTATCTCATCAAAGGACTTCAGAGCCAAGGAATGTCCGGAAGAGCATTGCGGAGATTACCTGTGCTTGCACTAGCAAGGTATTTAGGAATGGGGTCAATAACACCATTTCAGGGAGATGTCACAAATGGATTAGCTGCTGGTGCAGCTGATATTGATACGTGGCTAGATGATATGGATCAAGTCATCCAAGAACAGGCCAGAGAGCGAGATCATTTGCAGCCACAGCACTGATAATCCTGTATTCGGATGTTGGTAGTACAGTGACATGAATGTACTCGGTTGGGTCAACATCCTGACAGTGATAATGATTATGCCCCAACCAGATTCTCCATCAACTTGAATGTTAACCTGGACTGGGTTCATGACTGTTGTGGGGTATGTCCTTTTTGTGAGGTAAGTGAGGAGGTGGGCTTGGGAAAAATTCGCGACGAGGTCTGAAACCGACAACTTGCTGCCATCTCTGGCGAGAAATGCGCGTGCGCTGGTGCACATCGGATAGATATATATCCTTATCATCCCATACACGACGGCCAAGACGCTCCTTCCTTCTCTGGTGCGTTCGACCCAAAACATGATCAAGGTTCTTGGCAAAGGCAGCAATCTCTTCAATATCTCGAACCAAAATGCGAATGTGAAGGTTGATATCAAATTTCTTCTCAGGCTGCGGTTGAGGTGTGCTTGGGTCGTCGACGTCGACATCAAATGCTTTGCCAATATTTCGGAAATCGACATCAAGTTTTTCAGAGGGAGCCGCCTGGGTTTTCACCATCGTTGGGAGCAAGGTCTGGAAGTCATTGGACGGTAGTGATGTCGATGCAATTGAAGTATCTGGCAATGTCTCTGGAGGTGATGCACCAAGACAGTCTCGAATCTCAGTATAGAAATCCAGATCCATCTTTTTGTTTCGTTGTACTTTGGGCAATTTGGTGGACAGCCAACGCATCAGACCAAGATTTTTCCATCTATTACTATGCCCAAAAACTGAGAGGAACATCCTCCGGTTGACTGATAATCGAGGCGCAGGAATCTTTTCCAACGGCACACCAGCCAAAATCTGCTGCACAAGTTCCCAGTTTACTTCCCTATCCAACCTCATGACTTGAATAAGGTAGTGACGGGCAAGAACAGCATGATCTGCCTTTCCAATGTGTCGAAGGAGCATGTTGTAAGTCGTGGTATTAGGCTTGGCAAAGGGGTAGGCGAATTCAGGGATCGATGGTTCTTCTACAGGAACACCATCGTCATCGTCAAAGGACGAAAAGCGGTATTGACTGGCTTGTGGCAAAGGCTGAGTGAGAACTTCAAATGCTTGGACAAGCTTTGAGATGTCACCAAAGCGACCGAGGGTATCAATGATGGTATTAAGGGCATGTGTTGAAAAAGGTATAACATGCTTTGGCGATTGGGAGCCGCCTTGAAGAAGCTCGAGGGGTGGACAGTCCGGATTGGACAAGTCGATACCATATGCCCATTTGAGAAGCTTGTTGAATCCATCCTCATCTACAGACTCTTTGAATACTCGAAGTGTTAGCTCGAGAATAGGTTGGTTGAAAGCAATGTTACATTTGCGCATGTCCGACAAAAGATGATCAAGGATTTTCCGAGTTTGGAAGGCGAGACGAAACTTGTAAGCTTTGAGGATGGGGAGGGTATGACGGTGTGCAAGGGCTTGTAGGAAAAGGGCGATGGTCTTGGGCTCGGGAGTCAGACCAAGGTGGATAATTTCCTGATAGACCTGGAGGGAGCCTACAAAGTGGCCAACGGCGGCGAACTGTGTGAGAACATGATGATAATCGTCGAGAGAGGGAAGAGGTCCAAGAGCACGGATGTTGCCGATAATAGTTTGAAATCTGCCCTCATGCATGTGGGGTCTTTCCGGCTTGCGACCCTCCAGGAGATGTTTTGCGGCTAGAATGCGAAGGACAGGAGGCTCGAGAGAACAGCGGCGCAGAACCTGCTGGTGTAGTTCGAGGGGAAGCGAGCTGGGGCTGAAGAAATTTACAAAGTTGGTGTAGTATGTGTAGATGGAGGAGGGGTCACATGTGGACCACAGGGCACGACGCAGCGACTTTATTCGACTCTGGAGAAAGCTGTCTTGTGCTGGGGGATGGTAGTCGGCCTGAGCGACGGAGGAGGAGGGCTGTCTGCGAGAGGAGACAGCGAGGAGCGGTGGCCGCAGTGCATGGGAGAGACGCATGGCCCGCCCCATCTACTTGACTTTTTTGAGAGAAACTGGTCCGTGCGCGCCTCGACAATTGTGGTTTCTCCTGACCCTAACCCCACTGCACTAGGTCTGGCCGTGCACGTGCTCCAGCCAGAAATAATACCCAACAATGTCTTGTGCACATACCGCAATGAGACCAAAAACTAGCCACCCATTGAAAACAAATCCCACCCTCAGTGCTTCTCACTCTAATCCAGCAACAGAAAACTCAGTATCCCCTACGCTGTCTCGACACCGTCGGAAGAGGTCGGAAGCTCGCAGAGGCACCAAAGCTCTCAAGAACAATCCGCAGGACAGCTTGCAACGTCCTGGTCGTTCCCACAGCAGTACTCATACAGCTCCAGTCAAAGACCCTCCTCCACACCTCGTGCCCACGAATCCACGTACCCCCGTCACCTCAGTCAATCTGAACAAGGACATCGATGCCCTTGTTGAGAGAGTCAGAGCAGTTGCCATGGCTGAGAATCGTCCTTCTACTCCAGGGAGCCACATTGACTGGGCTGGAGAGGATGACGACAGCCTGCCTGATCTCGATGACTGGGGCATTACCACAACCCATTCAAAGATTCCTGTCATTTCACCCATCATCATCAATGGCCTGAAACCCCTCCCAGAATCCACCCCTTCCGCTGCTGCTGCTGGCGCCACTGACATTCACGTTGCTCCGTCTCCCTCTCTGCAACCTGCTGAAAATCCCGAAAAGACGAGCCAGGTTACACCGACTTCCATCTCAGAAGGAATTACAGAGCACGATAGGCTCTCCCAGTTTTGTGAAAAGGGCAAGGCCTTGATCCCAATCGATGAGGCACAGGATTTGACTATACCTGCCGATCACGTTTTGGAGGGGCTTGCACAATCCATCCATGCACCCCCGGTGGCTTACGCTGGACCGGGAAAAGAGAGCTCAGCACCCATTTTCACCTCTCGGAGAATCGTGGACTCGATCTCTACTCCCACTCAGCTCAACGTCCTGCGCCATGGACAGGGACGCGATCGCAGTCATACTGTCGGAAGATCTTCCAATCGAAATGGACGCCTCCATGGTTCTTCGAAACAGCACAATCATGCATCCCCACCCGCTTCTACACATCGTTCGTCACATTCTCGACCTATGTTAACTGGTGCTGCCATTTCTCGCCTCGCCCGAGTCGTCGGAAACACAGCTACTCCATCACCCAAGGTAACGCCTATCGCTAACGACTGAATCACCCATCAACTGGTGTTCATTCACTGACCCTTCTGTCGATACCCACTCTTCACAACTCACCAATGCTCCTGCTACCATCTTTGTATTATTTTGTTTTAGTTTTTCAATATGAACACGAATTTGATGGATTACATGACTTGGGTAATTTTCTCATTAGTCTACTCTGAATTTCCTGAGCTGAAATACGACAGTTCAATACCGATAGCTTTGATGGGTTTTGCTCGACTCGAGAGCTCAGAGACAAGACCAAGGCCTAGCAGCATATTCCGTATCCGGCCTTCCCAGAGCAAAGAGATATCCTGAGAATGGCCAGCTTCAGCTTCTGCAGATGATCAAACCTGAGGGACCAACATTGTTAGTTGAGACTCGGGCCTTGAGGACACCTTGAACATCCCGTTGAACATCCGGATGGTACATTGGTTTCGGAGGCAATTTTGGGATTCCTTCGTCAGAATGTAGTCTGTGGCGCACCCAGTATTCAGCACCCATGGTCCACTCGCTCTCAAAACTATACACGTTGAAGTCGAATCTCGTAGAAAGAACAAGGTCTCGTGATACTTTGGCAGTATATGCAGTAGAAATGTGCCCTAGCATCGGATTAAAAAGACAGGTTACGGTCGTTGGGGGTTGGTAAATGAGAGAAGCTTGTGGCGATTCAGAAGATGGAAGTTGAGCAGATGGAGGCGTAGCATCCGGAAGAGTTGTGAACCGTATGCCAGTCGAGACTGGAAGTAGAGGTCAGCAGAAAGGCAGGCAAGAGCACACTGGTAATTCAGACCTCCAGCACTCTTTTCCTTTGCACTGAAATAGAGCTCTGCCCCCATGGAAAATCGACCCTTTAGCCCCCCTTCGACCGAATCCTCTTCGTCAACACGTTTGACTTTAACCCGAGAGGACACTTGACATGGTTCAGCTGGAGTACCTAACCTGCCAAAATTGTGCAATAGTCGTATCCCCCACATTCCATCCTCAGCTGAATAACTATACTCGGTGCACCATTTTCCGATATCGTGCTGCAAGCTTAACATTATATTGCTGACATTAGTAGTGCGGCTGTGCATATCTGCTAGAGCACTGGAGGGTGGGTCGGAGATAGCTGCAACCATTGCTTGAATGGTCGGTGCAAGACGTGTAGAATATAATGCGTCCAGTCTTCCAGTGGGTAGATAGAATCGACCGTACATAAGATAATCTGGCAGTACAGCAGTCGTTATCGCCTTGGAGCACGGAGGGGCATGGAACAGATACTTGGTCGATCCACGCGCTCACCAGCTAACCACTCTTCTTCTTCGGCCTCTGGTTTCCGAGGTTGGTCATATATTTGAAAGTGTTCGATCATGTCCTTGAAGGGAACGGTTCGAGACGACTTGACATTCAAGTCACACGAGGTGAAGATGTACCCGACGGAGCCACTGAGCGAGGGCATTGCAGTCATCGAATACGCTGTCTTGAAGAGAGGATTGGGTGATTTCGATATCGAGAGATGGAGGCCCTTGGCGACAGTGAAGTCGAGGACGGCTTCAGGAGGAGTCAGGTATGAGAGACCCTGAGCAGAAGATTATTGTCACCATTTGAGGAGCGTGTGAGGTTCGCATAGAGATTGTCCTCGTTCCAGCCCGTAGCTTTGTAGTAGCTTCGAAGAACGTAGGAGGCAAAGGGATGCATTGTCACACTGTCACACTGGCATTTTATTTTATTTTACCACACAAATCGGACCTGAGAGCCCTCTACAATTTCTGTATATTCCACGACGATACTGCCATCTATCTCTCCCTGCGACGGCATCAGTCTAAGCGTCTTCCGTGCCTCTGTTTTCTGATTTGAAGCGGCACCTTCGCCCTGGACCACCAGCGCTTGAAAATGGTTAGAGATCAGATTGGGAGGCAGGATCACGCACAGACCTTCTGTGCCCTCGAAATGAGCAACCCATTGGAAAAGACCCGGAACCATACTTTTCGTATGCATTTGGACGGGCTCCTTAGCCAATATGGGATCTAACAATGTGGACTCGAAACACGCAAGAGATATAGGACTGATCTCAGGTTAGAGTCTGTCGCTTCGGGAGAGTCAGCACATACTTCGTACGATTATAACGTCTAGAAATGCGACTGATGGACTGCATAACACGATTCAACAGAGAAACGATTGAAAGTTCAGCCTGTCAGGTTTTTAGCTGGGTGGAATGGCCACTATGAAACAAGCATACTTGATCTGTCGGCTCAAAATAAGAAGAAATTCCATCTATGATAATCATTGACAGATTCTCAGTTGGTATGATGGGTACTTCGGCCCACAAGCTCAACAATTCGGGAGAGGACTGAATCCCATCGAGAGTTGTGATCAACAGAGAGAAGTGTACAGGAGAAGGAGGATAGCTGAACGTTGCCTTCAGCTCTTGGAAGGTCGGGCAGTGAGATGGATTCTAACATAATGGTAATCTGGGACAGAACGACTCTCGCTTTGTTTGAAGCTGCTGAAGAAAACAGCCATTCATCTGAGGCCGATTTCCGCTCAAGCCGTAGTCGGGAAGGAGATAGGATAAGAACTTCATTCTCAGGCGACTCGTTTATATGTCCAATAGCAAGATGCAGTAGAGCTGATGGATGGAAAGCACCCGTAACCAATAAACTAAAGAAAGGAGGAAGTAATGGACCAGGAGGTGGAAAAAAAGAGGGCATGGTTATCAACACCAACAAATACATTCTAATATTCCTTTTTCTGTCCACATGTCCTCAACGGACCAGGTTGATTTCATCGGGACCATACTCCAGCCTGGCTCATCCCTGAACCCAGTCTTTCTGAGAATCTTGGATGGTGCATTCCTGGCATTGCTTTTGGTCTTCGTCATGCTGGCATTCGTGACATCAGGCAATCCACATATTTTCGCCTTGATGCTTATCGAGCTGGGCTTGTGGGCAAGTGTCAAGTGGTAAGCACCAGCATGCTGTTATTTTACAGGAATCCATGACCATATATTCTAGGTTCGTTCATGAACTGAAGAAAAGTCAGGAGGGAGATGAAAAGAAGGATCAATGACGGTTCAAATCGCCTTCCTCATACCATTTCTTCATCTTCTTCGCACTGTCCTGTGCAAGCGCAAAAACTGAGAGTGTCAAAATCCGGAGGATATCACACACTACTAGACATCCTTACTTTCCCTCTCCGTGACGTCCAGTCCCTCACGGAAGAGTCGAGCGGCATCATTAGTTTGATGTCCAGCCCCTGATGTGGAGCTCAGTGCTGCAAAATGATGTGCTTGATCGATGATTTCAGGTAGGCGTGAGCGGAAGGCCTGGGGCCAGCAGTCAGGTAATTGACGTGAATGAGAACCATACTCACGGAAGACAACACCCGGGAGAGATCTGCAGCTTGTTCATCATCTAACCTACGCATCAAGTGAGTAGATGCGAAAGCAAGTAGATAGCTAGAGGGTTACAAGTCCATGATCATCTTTCCAAAACCATACCATGTGCCGCCTGCACCTACCTGATTGGACAAAGATATGCTGCAGGCTTCAGCCCGCAGAGCATTACGGACTCTCTGACTGAAGGGGCCAGGCACATTGAAATCTGCCCATTGACTAAATGGACGTCAGTTACTTCCATGGATCGAGGTAGATACGAACGAGTATAGCATGGGGTATGCCAGCCAGATAGGAAGCTGTATCTTCTGTGATTCGGAAATCTTGCTTTCCTAGTCAAAAACGAGCAAGCAAATGAGGCAAAGACATACATCACGCTCCGAACCACCGGCCAGATGACCCATGTTGGGAATCTTGTGGTTGAACGCACATTGAATTTTCTACGAGTGGATGAACTGGAGAGTCCAATGGGAGCTGACGAACGGTACCTGGTTTTCTGCAAGAATTCCGTCGACAGAGAAATAGTCAGAGTGCATCCTGACGCGAGAGCAACAAAAAATAAATTCAAATGGTAATCTATATTTAATTTATATTACATTTTCTTCCTTTCTCTCATGTCCGCCCTTCTCAGAAATATTGCTCGACCACTTCTTCTGTCCTCGAGAAGGCCTTTACACACCACACCACCTCGTCGCTCAATTGGGAAAAGCAATAAAGCAACTTTGGAAGACTCGTCTTCCATTGACCAGTTCATGAATAATCCGGCGATAATCACTGCCATGGCAAAGGTGGCAAAAATGCTGCAAGACCAAGGTTGGTATGATCTGTTGCAAATCAGCCTGAGTCTGATGGTCTCATGCACACAACAGGTATTGAGGCGACTTTGGGAAAGCCTCCGACTCCCTCGCAGTTGATGCGTCTGACGATGCGACGAGACTTCTGGGAGGCTACCAGTTCTATTCGGAGAGAATTGCAACAAGCTGGTATAGATTTGACGTCCAAGGCATGTAACCTTGACCATGATTTTCCTTGTACAGCATACTAATCTGCAGACTTCTCTGCAGGCGGTCCAGGAGAAGATAATAAAATTCGTGAAAAACATGCACCCACGTGACTGATTCTACTCTTTCCTTTCCTCCCTTCATGGCAGACAGAGCTTTAGAGGTGCCCCTTTCCCAGTCTCATTACTACTCCATCGAGTACCCTGGATATGTTCAGCCAGTTTCAATTCCTACTGCTATTCATAATCTAGGCGGCCAGTCTCAGATTGACAGTGTATTTCGCCGGAATACTCTCGGGGGGCAAGTCCTTCTCGAGCTTTCCCTTCGCCCCAACAGCATCTTTGCACACCCTATTCCTGGAGATGCAATTCCAACCAATAATCTAGTCCTAAAAGTAATCAAGAGGCACAAGAAGTCTCAATTGGGAAAAACTCAGCATTGCATTCTCGGTGAATATCAGGCTGAGATCGTTGGCGTGATTTCCAAGACCGTACGCTTCAGGAGTATTGGAGCTTCTCTCAACATGCAGGATGGTATCTAATTGTTCATAGGCATGGTTGATTTTCAATTCGAACCTGAAAGCGCTGATCCCATTTCCAAACTGCGAACTTCGATGCATGAAATGGATGGTGTGTGCGTGATCAATTGTTTGAGAACTCTCAAAACAACATGACGACACTCAGTTGATGCTATTCGGCAATACACAATTCCGCAAGAGCAGCCAATGAGCCAATTATTGACCCCTTCCAATATTGATCTACCTGCACTCCAGAGCAATTTGAGGCTATTTCCTCCTCCCCTCTTCAGCCGTCAGGGCATTCCTCAGGCATACAGGTAGGCGGTCTCACCTCACGGTGCACATTCAACCAAGCTATCAGTTTCCGTGCCAACTCCGCGTCCATTGTGACGAGCGTCGTGGATGAGGAAACGGGACAGGAAAAGAAGCGAATGATTAATAGAATGAGGTGGAAAGGTTACGGCCCGGCAGCTATAATGTTTGCAGATGCGGAGGTGAGAAAAGTGTATCACCATCGGAAATCTCATTTCACAAGCTCGCTAGATTCCACAGAGCCCTCCACCTACTGTAGAAGATGAACGGAACGCTGTTAATCAAAGTTTGTTGACGAAACTTATACTGGTTTGCATCTACATCCATGTCAGCAGAAAGCAACATTCAACTCGTGACAGCGCTTCAGCGAACGTCCGATCTGGACCCGATCTTCTCTCCTAAACCAGTTTTCTCTGCAAGAAGCGAGAGATATCATCAAGTAAGTCGTCTTGATGGTTTCATGACCTGCCGTCCAACTCTATCGCAACAGCGCGAAACCCTTGTTACCACTGGTGTGCTATGTCTTTCAAGATGGGCCTTGGCGTGACACGTTGGTGAGGTTTCGTTACGATCCTCGTATGGAGCCCGAGGCGCGATTGTGAGTCACCTTGAGCTGAATTTCATGTCTGACGAAAGACAGTTATCAACGTCTGTATTTTCGAAACGCAAATCACCCTATCTCCAGACCCTCTGTGGTGACGCGTCGTCAGGATCGGTCCCTGACCAGCACTCAAACTCAGAGTCTTTCAGAGCACGACGATCAAGACACTGATAGAAGGTACGTATCCAAGTCAACTGTTTGATCTTACTCATACCTAGCCAGAAAATCGCACATTTTCAATGGAAGAACACTCACAAAAGAAACAGCTGCATTCCAACTGTGTGATATCCATGATCCCATGCTCAAAACCATGATCGAGAACCCCGAAGACCTGCGAGATGTTTGTCATGTGCGCCGTAGCACAAATGCATCAAATACAGAATTTGATACATTGACAGGAAAGAGATGGCTGGTACAGCAGTCATGCCTTCGAAAAAATCAAGGCAGTGCTGCGACATAAATTCTTTTCTCTGCTCGACGGGCATATTGCTACCGACGAAGAATGTCAGGCGCTACTCATAGCTACCGAGATGCCAGGAAGGACAACGATGGCAACGAGGGGTCAGAGATTACGGACCGGAAAACACAATATGGCCAAAGGTGCACTGCGTCCAGAAGATGCTGCGGTAGGTCTGCAAGATTATATTTCGAACCAACATTCTGATTGCATGTAGGCTTTACGGCTACGTGCTGTCCTCGATCAAAACGTCAAAAGTCGGCGCACAGGATCCGAGAGTTAGTTAGTCGATCAAGTCTATCTGGTGTCGTAGAATTTGAAATTAATATAACACGGATCGTGTGCATAAAGTCTCGGCTACTTTCTTCGCCTCTATGACCTACGACACAGTTTTCTGTTGGTGGGCCTTACGCTGGAAGAGTCAAACAATTATTTCAGCAAACTCAGGTAATTTGACGCTTACTTACCGACCCCACAAGAGCGAAACGAGCGTTCCGGCGAAACTACCGATAAGAGTCATCTCAAATTATATATCAGACACACGAGATCAAACCTTGGGATCGACCTGGCACGAAAAATCATCAGTACTATCCTCAGAGCTCCCAAAATATTGTACGTACACCCTTCAACGACCTTGTCCGGTTCGACTTGGGCTTTTTAATGCCATTGCGATGAGCCTTTTTAATCTGATTGTGGTTGGTGTGACTGCACAACATGAACATCCAAACAGCATTATATATTGTATGCTCACTTTTTTGATTTAGCCATTTCGAAAGGATGGAAGACTCGTACTTGTCCCAGTACTTGACGAGGGGATCGTCGAGACACAGCCACGGTGGCTTATTGATTGTGCAGTACCATCGGAGTATCCCGATTTGCTCTGTCAGTTCAATTTTCTGAGCTTGTGAGAAAATACTGTTTTTAGTAGAGAGCTTCCAATAAAACAAGGCTTTTACTGTGTCTGTGGCATGGCTTTCAACCTCTACTTATTTTTTGACAAATGCTGCCACCACTTGTTGACATGTTGTCAAAGTATAATATATCTCCCATTTTATCATCTATTTTATTGAATATATATTCTTTATTATTATGACAATAGCTTCAGACATCTACCTAGTTACTCCCACTCTCACATAGTTACAAGATTGGTTCCTAAAGTCCTTGTTAGCATAATCTAGGGTTAACCTACTATTTTCAATCATAGGTATATTTGAAGTACCAATTGTTGTTACTATTCTTGATCCTAGTGATTGTAATAAATCATTCTGTCTCCATCAATCTCAAGTTATCTGTGCACCTTTCTCTAGAGATTATAGGCCCTCTTAGCATCTATACTTGGGATTCCTCTTCTGAAACCTTTTGTTTTTCCAAGCTGAATAGTAGTAATTACCATATCTGGTCCACACCAGAGTTGTTACTTGATCAGCAATAGCTCAACTATCTCTAGGACTATGAAAGAAAGTCAATATCTCTCTTTATCTCTCTCTGGTCTATCTGCCT
>Ga0153986_1000434_pt1 | contig 13026 bp, 16 predicted proteins | sample TSGA070MetaG_FD_104724 | JGI IMG/M metagenome (GOLD analysis project Ga0153986, IMG submission 104724) | Attine ant fungus gardens microbial communities from Georgia, USA - TSGA070 MetaG | ecosystem: Host-associated > Fungi > Mycelium > Unclassified | place: USA: Georgia, Alexander Wildlife... | reverse complement strand
CAGTGAGAGAGACCGTGTTCATGAGATCATTCAAAAGAAATTTGTATATCCAAAAGAGGCTCATATCTACCACGCCAAACCGATTACTTATACACATCAAGTGCCAACAGAAAAAAAGAAAAGATGATTAGTATCATACGTACAAGAATAAGAAATTTGTAAAGTCATCAATCATAAGAAAGTAAATCTTTTTCATTACGACCTCCTCGAGTTAGACGAAGGGACGTAATGCAAAGGTGCAGAAGGTTGGCTGCCATTCGTATTGACCGGTACAGGTGGATATAGAGGAACAGTGGCGACCAGCTCAAAGACACATTGTGCGATGGCCTTAGTTCGTGAACCATTGATGGGGCCTTGGTCAGGATTGGTCATGACGGCATGCACTTGGTTCTCCTGTCCCATATCCTGGCCGGCATTGGCAGGTGTGAACCGATTGCTGCTCACGCCTCTTCCATCCCAAATACAACGAACATCATTTCCAGGAATGATCTGGGCTAGTCGCCCAGTCTCAATTTGTCGCACTTCAATGAAACGCGGATCAAAGAGCAGGATATATGGATGGTGAAGAGCCACGCGTTCTGCTGTACCTTCCCACTCAATTGTTCCGGTTGACCGGCTAGGGTCACCGTGTTTGTCGACGTAAATGCCAAACTCTGCAGATGTGTCAGCATAATAATTTGAAGTCACGCTAACGGCGCTCACCATCATAGCACAAGAGGAACTCATCGTCTGCTGAACGGAACATACCCATGGGACGACACGACTCACAACGCTTAGCGAGATGACTGAACCGGGGGTCTTCCCGCTGAGGGATGGTGATACTATTAAAACTAGACAAAATTTCATTAGTATCAACAAAAGGAAAACAAAAATACCCTATTTACTCATTGAGGTCCATGATTTCGAAACCTTTAGCGCACAGGATGGCAATCCTAGCCTTCAGGAAGATGAGATCATAAGACTCAGATGGCAGGAAGAAGTCGCGATAGACTCGAAACCACTCAGATTTAGTAGATCGGAATCCAAGGCGAGATCCCAGTCCAACAGGAGCCTTCACTCGTTCATTGATCTTATCCCCGACAGGTTCCAGTACACGGAAAATGCTGTCCAACTGGAAGAGAGGTCGGAACGATATGATAATACACAGAATGAAACGAAGCTCACGTTCTTTTTTTTCATATACACAACTAAGGTCCTACCATGGAGTGTTCCAACACTGAAAAAATGAACGTCCTTGTTACCATTTAATTTCTGAGGAACATTTTGATGCGCTAGATGAGGCGATGACGGGACCAGCGCTTCGATATGATATGCGAACAGCGACTGCATAACGACTCAATAGCGGCCTATTGAAGGTAAAATGAGTCGACTACCTTATCAGCAAGAACTAGGAAAATCCCGAAGTCCTCTAACATAGCGCACTGTGTGACTTGTCGGAGATGAAGAACGCGGCGTAATGCTGATCTCCGTCAGTGGGCAGGAAAAGCCAATTAAAAAAGCACAAACATCTGGGATCATGACGGAACCCAATCCATACACCCTCAGCGCAACCCACAGCAACAAGTCGTCGACCGTCAGAGGTATCTAGTACCAGTCAGACATTAGCAGCAGCTAAATGAAGTAATCGCTCACTGAACGGCACTGAACAAGTAACCTTTCCAGTAAATGCATTGTCCTGGTTCCAAGTTGGACCAGAAGCAGCGGTCGCAATCGAAGGAACCATGAATGTATCTGCACTCAACGTCTCAATCTCAAAGACCTTGTTGTTCTCTTGGACAACTTTGTGCATTGCAAGAGCATGTGCGAGCTTGCTCTGCCATTCTGATCGGGACTGAGAGGTTTCGGCATACATCATGTAAGGTCCTCCTGCACGTCCATTGTAATGCAGTGTCATCGGATAAACAAACCTAGAATCTGTTGCAGTATCTGGTGATGCACTGGAGCCAAGCAATTCGTTCCTGTCACTCCTTTCGCCACCCCGAAGGCCACGAAGCAGACCTGCGCCCCGTTGAGTCGGAGGATCAGTGAAATTCACTGGCGTGAGGAGATCTAGGGGTATGGGCCGTTTGTAGACATTGTACTTGGTTACTCCGTCTTTTTCCTTTGGTTTCGTCATCACCACTGATGAAACGTCAAACAAGGCCCAGGAGGAGTTAAGTTAGCAGCATCGACTCACAATAGTTATCGAACAATAACACAAACAATTCACTCCAGCCATTCCATTCGAGTCCACCATCAGGTTGACGTAGCAGCTTCCCTGAATGTACTAGCTGCCGCCTCTGATCAAGTAGATCCATGTCCTTATTTGCAAGGTATAAGTACCTCCGTCTACAGATACAATGAGGGTCAAAGTCACATACAAAGGTCTCTCCATGTTTGAAGACCAAGTACGAATTGTACTTCCACAACTCAACCTTTGTCTTGGCATCCTGAACACCGGGTTCCGTCTCTTTCCCAAGTGACTTGATAGCCTCAATCACATTGGGAATATCCATATGATCTTCATGGCCTTCAGCAGAGTTGTGCATGATATCCTTGAGTAGCAACTCATAACGCAGAAGACGAGGGATTGGCCGATTGATGAAGTTCTTCATATCAAGACGATGAGCATCTGGATGTCGTGTTTGTTGCTGTTCAAAAGAGGCTTAAGCACATCGCTTCGAGATCAAAATTTACACAAGATACCTCAATAAAGGCCTTGAATGCTGGGTTATTTTCCATTTCATTATCAATCCTATATGCTGCAATCGGATAGTTCGGAATGTACTCCAGGTAAGCATCACGGAAATTCAAAGCAGCATCAAACATCGCTGCCGTAATGCTGGTCACACACGGATGATCCTCTCGTTGAATCTCATGAAATTTTTCCATGAGTCGACGATGGTGCTCATAAATGTCGAAGTAATTGTGGAAAACATCGTCAAAGAATTGTTCTAGACGTTCTCGGGGAACGACTGGTGGTGTCGCGGACCGCAAAGGATCAACATACATCTAAGGTGTTATCAGAAGCTGACCAAGAGAAGGAAAGAAATGCATACAATTTTTATATTTTCGAGGTCCTTCACATATGCCATCTCTCCCTTGATCAATTCAAAAATGACACTGTATCGCCGATATGAAAAGCATCAGCTCTTAGAAATTCCAGAGACTTTACATGGAAAAAAGTCAACTCACGCTTGCCGTTTCACCTCCTTCTTTGGCAAGGTTTTCATGAACTCGCTGGATACGAGATCATGCCATTCCCATTTTTCAGGTGCACCCTTACCCATAGCCATTTGAAATGTTCTCAATTGCGCATAGCTATATAGGATTTTGATGGACTGAATGGCCTCCTTCAAGAAATCAACATCAGGATTCTCCTCTTCTGTCTTTTCAAGAACAGCACTCAGAAGCACAGGGTACTTCTGGAGATGATCAGAAGGGCGATTCAAGAGATGTTTCAGGTCCGAGCGAATTGACTCTCTCTGATACCCAATTTTTGAGGTGCGCTCCTGGAACCATGAACATCAAGATGACAGTTCTGTTAAATAGTTGTGATTCTCACCTCAAGGAAGAGTCGGAAATTGCCATTCTTCTCTTTTTCTTCGTTGAGCCTCTTTTCCGCAGCCATATGATGACCGATGCACGCTGGATACGCCAACCGGAACTCAACAGCAGCATCTAAAAAGATATCGCCAATTCTTTGTATAATTGGTCCTTGCTCTCGCTGGCGAACATATAACACTTCCAACAATCGACGATTGCACTCTCGCAAATCCAAGATATTTCCAAAAACATCGTCAACGAATTCTTCCAATTCGCCTTCAGAAAGGATGGGAGGCTTCGCAGTACGAAGAGGTTTGACGAACAAAGATTCAATAGTATCGAGATCCTGGATAAACTGCTTCTCTTTAGCGATGAGCTGGTAGATAATTCTGATAAACAGATGTGTCAGAATTTCGTCGATGGAAATGAATGGGAAAAAAAAGAAACTGACGATTGACGTTCAATTTCGGTTTGTGGTAGAGCCGCCAGAACATTCTCATCAATGCCTTTCGTCCATGAATCTTTTTTATCCTCTATGGGCACTTCACTGATAGTCGACAAAGTAGTGAATCCTGGAAGATCCTTCTGCTAGAACGAGGCCAGAGCATGCAATTTACATAACACTCAATGCGAAAGGAAAGAGAGCTCACGCGTTTTGGACATGAAAACGAATAACATGGAGGTCCCTCGGCACCACTGTCTGCACAACTGGGAGAGTAACAACGTGTAAGCATTGTTACAATGCCTGTCGGCAACTCCTCTCTTTCAAAAAAAACGTCCGATTGACCGTCCTGCTCGTCGCAGAACATGAATACGTCTTCCACTCCATCTTGAAGAATACGGCCACCCCATTCGACTTCAAAGAAGAAAAGTTGATTCTGCAGACTACGAGCGACTTGTAGTGCAACGCGTCTGTCGTTGGTGGACATGTTGTAATTGATGGCTAAATCTCGCTGGATGAGGGCTTGGATGGTGGACTAGAAACAATATCCGTCAAGAAAGCGAAATCAAAGGTAAGGGATACTTACCACAATGTCCTTGCCCGTGAATGCACGAGAATACGGAATACTTCCTTTAACGTGAGTTCCCCTTGGAGTTTTATCACGAAGCTGCATAGCGATATGTGAAAGAAGAAAGTAGTTGATAAATCGACTCCCGTCGTCGTCATCATCACCTTCCCAGAATTCCTCCCCTTCATCCTGATAGTTGGCAGCTTCTGAGTCGGCAAGGTCCGCCAAAGTGTGCAGTATGTCAGTTGGATGACCCATCATACTAGTATCAGCCTGCTCCTGTTCTTGAGGAGCAACGACAAAACTTTCCTCCCTGGGGAAGCCAGAGACTTGGGTGCTCGAAGCTGCATACGTTGAAGACACACCGGGGCTAATATTTTGATTACTAGTACTAGCCACGGGGACCGAGCTATAGTACGCCAGCTGGGATGAACTTGAGACACTTTGGGCCAGCCAGGGGTCACCACCTGGGACCTTGCTCAACCGTTAACAGATCAGAATTCGAAAGATACTCACATGGACTCAGAGAGTCGGTTCGGGTGGGTGATAGCACGGCCTGTGGCATGATGTGCTCTGGGGTTTGAGTATTGCACAATGGTTGGGATATCCCAAGCGATTGAAAGGAATCATGATCGTAAGGTGAGTATTCTTGCAAAACTGGGGGCTGAGATTGTTTGTGATGGTAGCCATTATCAACTGCTCGCCTTTCATCAATATCATAGACACTCGCTCCTGGCGACATGGAACTACTTCCTGGATCATAAGAGATCCGGGAAGTGGAAGGCGAATGACCTGATGAACGACTACCGTCTTCACGATATGCAGTCTTTTCAAGAGGATTAACATGGGATGGACCAGAAGGAGTATGGTGGAGTCCTGAGATATCGGATGGCAGAGGCGAACGGGTGTAAGCAATTCCATGGGTCTGTCCAGGAGTAATTGGAAGACGGCGACCTCCTATGGTCGCGGAGGATGTAACATGTTTGCGCAAACTGCTGGAACTGGAGGACTGGGCAGAGTGGTATGAATCTGCGCTGTATTGACTTGTTCGTGTCGAAGGACCAAAATATGGTTCGGGTTCCGGCATAGTGAACGTAGCACTCGGAGCAGTAGTAGCTATTGCAGAAACTGCAGGTGTAGGCGGGAGTTTTCGCACATTACTTAGGCGAGGAGACGAGTCTGGCGACGATATCAGCCAAAAAGCAAACCCGCAGAGATTAACAACATACAGCTGTGAGACCTTGTCGGCGATGTCGGCGTGTACCGTACAGATGGATAAGGAGTGCCGTTGGAACCTTCATCCATGTTTCCATTCCCATTGCCAGGCACATCGTCATATACACGATATATCTGGTCGATGTCAGAGGCATCCTTTAATGACAGTGATGGGCCTTCGGTATCGTAACCGGCAAGGACGTCATTGTAAAGCTGCTGTAATTCTTGGTCTACCGGTGAGCGGGAACGCGCAGCCAAAGGCGCTTGGGGCATGACTGACTGAGATCAGCCTAGTCCTGCAGGATTATATCAGTCCGACAATCCCCAAAAGATGTGTTCAAACTGTCGGGAATAGCAGAGAGGGAAGGTGAAGTGAATGTGATAGTCAGGAGGAGAGAATCATATATATGCAGGACTGGCTATTTTCCAAAATAGTCAGCACTCGGGCGCTCATAAACCCTTATTTCTGACAACAAGTCCAGACTATGTAGACATTGGAGGTTCTCTTCGACGAGAGCAAAGTGCTTTTCAGAATATTTCCTGCCGCAATGATCTTCTGTCGGCGGAGGTATGCTATGACAGCGGTCTCGAGTTCGGCAACTGATTCCTACCGACTTAATGATGGCTGGGCCGAGCCGTGATATGATATATAATATATAATAGTTCATTGTAATATCCATCCCTTGCCACGATTTACTCACAGCCCCATTCGAATCAGTTATTCTAAAATCAATTCCGATAACGTGATGTTCTACTTGCAACTTTTCCCAAAGTCTCATCAACACCAAAGCACATCGACACCCCCGTCTAGCTGAGTTACCAGACAACCTATGCCGTCAGACAAAGATACACTACTCGGGATGGGTTTCGACCCTGCGAGAGTTGAATGTTCGCTCTATGCCCCAATTCTTGGAGATACAACGACTGACTTAGATTTTTCAGGGGCCATCAAAGCTTCAGGCGGCAGTGGACTACAGCCTGCGATGGATCATATATTCGAGAACGAAGGCAGACCAGTTCCGGATCTCGATGCTGCAGGCGAAACGAGTGAACCATCATCATCACAGACTCTGGACGAAGGGGATCTCGCAGCTCTCCAAAATTTAGGAGCAAAAGGCACTGCGACCGCCGCCGTGAATGCTACGCAGGCAGAGGCAAAGGTACGCATCCCGCATGCTTTGCATGAATCCTCTAACGGGACAATTCTAGAGTATCAAGTGTTCGGAGTGCGGCAAGACCTTCAAAAATGCAGCCCTTGCAAATTACCATGCAGAAAAGAGTGGCCACGATCAGTTTGAAGAATCAATTGAGGAGGTAAGCATATGCCCCGATGATCAGCACGAACTCGTGGCAGCTGGTGGGATTATACGCAGATCAAACCTCTGACAGAAGAAGAGAAGAAGCAGAAGCTTGAAGAACTCAAGGAAAAGATGGCTGCAAAACGGGCACAAAAAGTAATTGAAGAGGCGAAAGAGGCAAAAGCTAATGAAGTTATCCGCCGAAAGGCTGGAAAGGCAAGAAATTGTTATCTAACAAATATCTCTATGAACTCACATGAGCCTGGACTGCCTAGGACATGCACAAAATCAAGGAAGAACTGGCGTTGAAAGAAGCTCGAAAGCAGGCGGAGGCCAAGAAACGTGGTACGTACCCCATTCATAAGATTCTCCGTATGCTCTCTGACCTTGGTCAAAATACAGAAAAAACTGAAGATGCGCATGCCAGAGCAGCGGTCAAGGCTCAAATAGAAGCCGATAAAAAAGCCCGGGCAGAAAAGGCTGCGTTTGAAAAAGCTCTTCGCGAAGGTCGAGCAGACACAGGAGCAACGGTCCCAGTCGATGTACCAAAGCCTGCAGCTGTCGCGTCGAATACAGCAGGACGGGATTTCAAAGATACCCGGCTACAGATTCGCATGTCGACCGGCGGTGCACCACTAACAACGACCTTGACAAGCGATGCTCGTAAGACACTTATGTGCCCAATTGTTCATTGCAAACCCTCCCCACAGGCCTCCGGGAAGTTGCAGAGTTTCTTTCATCTCAGAACCTCGCTGTCGATGCGGATACCGTCACATTGGCACAACATTTCCCTCGGTATGCTTACCTTTACGTGGATCTTGAACACCTATGAATGTTTGTATTGGCAGAAAAACTTTCACACGTTCAGATTTTTCCAAGTCACTTCGAGATCTAGGTCTGACTCCATCAGCCGTGAGTTTGCCATACTTGTGCAATATTGATTCATTGTATATCCATGAAATATAGGTACTCCTTGCGACACCTTGATACGCAAACACAGAAGAACGAGTGAGATAGAAGGTCAACCCTGTATACTAGTAGGCATTGTAAGACCCACTCAAATCAAGCAACCTAAGCGTAGTCGAAAATCATGATTCGACCATCCATATATCCAATTGCGATCGTTCCCTCCTCTTCCTGCAAACCAATCTTTGTCCACTCGTCTTGTTCGATGGAGTAATACTCTGCGGACTCTCGTGTATGTAATACTAATCCTTCATCTTCAGTTGCCTCATCCATTTGGTTGCCTGCTAATCGTTGACCTTGACCTTGATAGTTATTGGTATGATTGTCTATGTAGATGATCGTCCCATGAGAGCCAATCGTCATGTCAATCGTCGCCCCAAGCCGAACGGGCGAGGCAATTACTTGAGTATCATTAAGAGGGAGGACATATGGAAGATTATCTTTACTCGCGGGGTGGCCCGGATCAAAGACGTCGTTGGTATCCAAGATGTAACAATGAATAAAGTTCTCAGCCTGAGAATCAGCCACTATGAGACTGCCAAATTTTCAACTCACATAGGGTTCACGTCCAAATCGTATTGCTGAACGGATGGGTACAACTTGATCTTGTACTCCTTTCATCTGGAAGAAAGCTATGGAGTCTACTTTCCATCGCCATCTCTGTACCGCAATGGGCTCAATTCGAGTGCTTCGATCAATTTTCGAAGGAAGGGCATAAATCTCTATAGTCGAGATTCTAGCGATGATGATGCAATTGTTGTCTACCACGACGTCTAAGACTGTCTCCTGCTCCGGAATTCAAGCCATTAGCGATTTCATCCGATGTCGGCAGAATGAAGTAGGGCACGATGCACAAGAATCCTACTGCTTACCTGTGTTGTGTCTCTTCTAAGACCACTCAATTCCACCCGATTCTGTGGTGTTCTGAAATGATACCAAAACGTCCGCCCAAAGTCATCTTGAGCCAATATAAAGTCTCCAACTAGCATCAGACCCCCAGGCGCCTTCTCATTTAACACGGCAACATCAACAAAAGCTTGAGCAGGATCCTTCCTCAGTATATGTGGGTGGACACCAACGTTGCCACTGCCACCGCTAATAGATGTTCTTGTTCCGGGATCGATATTCATCAAACGGATTCTGAGCCTGGCGTGTCAAATAAGTGATTAGATATGATGATGGATCTGACATACTCTGGCGTCATCACCGCAACAACAGCCTCTCCCGTAGACAATTTATTACTTGCCAAACCAAAAAAACTGTCAAAGGTGCGCCATCCGATACATATAGGAGGAACGACTTTCAAATCCCAACACTGGAGGACATATACATGAGAACCACCAATTCGTACAAAGGACAAGGAGAATAGCCAATGTTCGCCTCCCCGAGAGCAGAACTTGAGAGATGTGATATGAGAGTTAGTGAGAGCGGGAAGTTCAACTTGGCGAGTGAATCTGGGTGACCTTAAGGACCAATTAATCCTGTACTTCTCTGCCTTTATGGCGAGATGTTCCAAGTCATTGGCCGTGAGATTCTGGAGAGATCTTCCGTAGAGGCCTGGAAGCGGAAGATTTCGGCATACAAAATGGTTTTGGACGACATCCAACCAGATGGCATGACTCTTGGTGATGTCGAAATAATATTTGCAGACCTGACTTTATCGTCAGCAATTCCAGTTATTTCGAATAAAACTTCCTGCTCTTACCAGTCTCATCCGAAGTATGTCGGATATCGAAAGGTAAGATAATATTATCGGAAAGACGTCGAACGGAAGAGGGGGAAGCATACAACAAACAGTCAGTGGCACAAAGCAGGGTGCAGGATGATTTAAGGGATATTATGTTTTGAGGTGCCATGAATATGCTATTTATCCAACCCGAGTTCTCCATCGAAAATATCGATCGTCATCGTAATCAAGATGAAGTTCCCGATTTCGGCAGAATCCCAACAATCAATCTCGGTTAGACTGTATATCAGCACCTGGCTTTGCCTTGATTCTTGGTCTTGGGTGACAAAGGTGATGAGCTGATTTTCCACGCGTGCTGGCTTCAATGAGTGAATCCGTCCAGAGTACACAAACCATCAGTGGCACTGATTGAGTGTCCTATTGGGTGCCATACAGAGTTCTGACGTCATATAGGTAGCACCGTAGGAAACATGGTAGCCTCACAGTCGTGCTCATCAGTGATTGTCATCTCATTAAGTGCAGTATTGTTACTTGGCACCTCATGCCAGAGGTGCAGGTGGTCATATTAGCCCTACCAATGATTTTCCAAACTGAGGTGCTTGGAAGTTTTGGTGTTCGAACACGAGGTAATGCACGGATGCTCAGGTAAAGAATGTATCCGGTCTTCGGGCCGAGGTGTTACACACAAAGCACGATTTTTGGTGGTCGAATCGTCACAAGGACACAGAGCTGATTAATACACAGCCAGGATGGGAGATATGGTGGCAAGGGAGGATTTTTTTTGTAGCCTTTACAATCTCCACAGTCACTACAGGATGTATTCATCGGCATGAAAAAATTATTGTCCCATGCACAAATTATGCCCCAACTTACCATCTGACATTGTCCAAAAGAGTGGCTCAGTCAAAGCTGGGTATTTACGCTGATAAAGTGAATCTCTGATGAAGGACATCTGATATCTGAACAATGCTGCAATGACTTACATGCATGTACGAAAACAACGGAGAAACAAGCATGTCAGATCTCCCATGTGCATTTCGACGGAATCGCACATCTAATTGAAGTAACTATCAGTATTTTGTTTCCATGAGCCCCTGCAATTAGTGCGGATCTGTTTATGGATAGGGTTATTATTCAGGGATGGAAGCTGACAGCCATCAATGCTTAACGGGGTATTATTGTCAAGGGTTTGATGTCACATGTCACGGTGTGCTAAGGATATCAGATGTGCCACATTACACATCGGTCACGGGGAAAAGTTACTCGTGACAAGCAGGCGAAAACAACTTGTCTGCCGTATCAGACAATTACAATGGCACGAAGGAAGTACAACCGTGTCTACTTGAAAATTTGGGGTCCTTGTTTCTGACCCTGGGTCGACAAGTGAGTTTGAGATGGAGCGAGCTCCTAATGCCTGATCTGGTCATACTGATCTGGAGATTATCTCGAATTATGAAAAATAATTCTTCATCCCTTGATTAAATTCACAGTTCAATTTTTCATTTCAGCAGTGTGTTGTACAATGCGGTACATTTGTTTCCCTAAGGTCATATGGATCTTCTTGATTAAACTCTGGACGAGCGATACTTGAGTTGGCAGGTGTGATGGTTTTTATAGAAGAGGATACATTTACTCTCTCTCTGTGTGTGTGATGAGACTCCTGAGTTCAGAGAACGAGGACACAATGATCAAAGGCAAAGGCGCCATTGTTGAAGTCATTTCTGTAATAGTCATGGAACTTGGCAGATTCGATGTATCCATCAGAGGCATGATGCTGTGCATCTCTGGAGGAAGTCTCATCTTTGTGGGAAACATAGGGAATATGAGCGATAGAGAAGGCCTCCGACTCTGTGTATATGCAAGTAACTCTTCATTGAGTCTAGCCACTTAATTTTTAAGTGTGATGCAGACATTTACTATAAAGGACCCTGTGGTCACAAATTATATGTTTGGTCGCTAAGTGATGTCAGAAGTCGAATTAGAGTTTTACTTACAAGTTTTAGCCCTTTCTCTATCTATCCTCCCTTTCTCTATCTATGCCTCATGCTTAGGCAGCATAGAAGGTGTATTTACAACATGCACTGCAGGTTTGTAGCCTCCTTGGCCCTTTTTAGCTACTGCAGGCTGCTAGCGTGCTCCGCATAATAAATTGTTGATTAAAAAAAAAAACTTACAAGTTTTAGTATCGGCAAGCTAATTCTGCTGGAGGTTCTGACTAATGGAAGTAGAGGTAATCTCAGCCGAATCCCCGGGTAGGACTATCAACGTCCTGTTGATAAAGACGGACACGATGACACCCAAACAATTGATAAGCCAAGAGGACATACTCGGTTCAACTATTTATTCAACTATTTTATCAGACTGTCGATTAATAAGTCAGTACTTTGATCAGAGTCCATAATTTGTCTGATTGAGTCTCAAATAAAGCGGGCGCGAGCCGTAAATGTCAGAATCAACCACTCAAGATTACTAACTGATTAGATAGATGTTGACTTAGGGGCTCATCAGTGATGTTCTGCTTACTGAACTTTCTGGAAAACAACACGTATAACGTATGGTTTTCTCGGAAAAGTATTTGAAAAAAACTACATGACAGTCATCTCTGTCTTAACTTGTACATACTCCATACCCTATAAATTTTCTTTTCTGTTGTTACCATGAGAGAGGACGTATTGCATAAGAGAAAAATCCTACGGAAACGTTGTCACAGGTCGCTAATAGGCTGTAAGAAGAAATTCAACATAAATTACCGCTTACATGAGCAGAGCAACTAATGTCGATGACGAGACGAGCTAACATTCATTGGGAAGCGAGGAGACTAATTGTGTGGGATGTATCCACTCGGAAGCTGCTAGGCCTGGCATGGGCCCCAAAGACTCCGCTCTCCCTCTCCCTGTAGGACGGCCTCTCACATACTGCACCTGGCTATTCCAGTCTATACTTATTATATTAGACTGCGACTGCGTACCGATATCAGACCAGGTATCTCCTAGATTTTTTTAGACTAAAGTTATCTCCAAAGGGGAAATCTCCAATCAAACCTCAAGACAAAACTGCGATCAGAACGCAACTAATTGATGACAAAAAAAGATCTAAGAATTCAACCGTACGATAAAGGGACCAACAAAAATGATCAATTGAAAGCTGAACGAAGATTGATATGAGTCACAAAATGGTCCCTCGAAATGAAACACCTGACTAATCCCCTCCCTCAATATATACATAGTATGTTTTGGTCTCTCATCGAAACTTTGAGAGGAGGACAGAAAACATATATTGTGTCCAACATCTCAGCACAGACCTTTCTGAGGAGTCATCCAGCTTT
>Ga0153986_1000433_pt1 | contig 13029 bp, 17 predicted proteins | sample TSGA070MetaG_FD_104724 | JGI IMG/M metagenome (GOLD analysis project Ga0153986, IMG submission 104724) | Attine ant fungus gardens microbial communities from Georgia, USA - TSGA070 MetaG | ecosystem: Host-associated > Fungi > Mycelium > Unclassified | place: USA: Georgia, Alexander Wildlife... | reverse complement strand
TTTTTTTGAACAATGATCTATTTTCGCGGTGCGGTCGGCTGACTTTTCCTGGTCCAGTTCGATCTTTCTGCAATGACTCATCGGAGTTCGAGTTTGGACAAGGCAAAACTGGAATACATCAACAAACGACATCTCATGCGTACATGGTCAACACCAGAGGGACTCGAAAACTTGGCGGAGAAGGCCCATGAAGAGATCAAAGAGCGATTTCCTTCCAGGTACCATTCCGGTATCCTACCTCTCATTGCTGTTCCATTCCTGAAAAGTTGGTTTTTCAGTCCGTATACGAGCATTGACCTTGTCACAGATGCTATTCTTCTCCTGGAGGTAAGTGGTGATTCGTCTCTCTCTCTCTCTCTCTCTCTCTCTCTCTCTCTCTCTCTCTCTCTCGTCCAGAGAAAATTTTAAATTATGTTGTAAGGGGCGCATCACGAACGTTCTCGATATTCCGCTTCATGCGCCGTGGCTTTTCACAGACCCAGACTTGAAAACTCCGGAAGCGCAGGACATGTTGAAACGAATTCCGGCGTCTGTGCTCCGTGAGATCTTCACCCATCCAAACTCATATTTTAATCCTTAATGAGGTTCCATAGGGCATACCATCACTCACGTTCGAGAAAAGCTGCTGGAAGTACCAGGATCTTGGAGAGCCTTTGATTTTTCAGGCCTCATGCATAGCGAGCAGGACCATCTGGGGTACTCGCCCAAGGTTTTTATGAAAAGTCTGAGATACACCTTGACAGGGATGAAGGTGAGCCGATCTGATGAATACATTCGAGCAATTTGATGACTTGTTATAACAGGATGGGCCTAGTGTGACCGAGCTCATCCGAGTCTTGGGTCGTGAACGTACAATATCTCGTCTGGTTGTTCCACCTCACGTCGAATACCCTGAAAGCTCGAAAGTTTGATTTTATCATACACGAAAGTGAATACAGATGGACTAGTGAATCCAATCATACAATCGAATATATGTATATATATGGTTCTAGCAAATTTAGTGAAAGACCGAGACAAAATCCAGATTGGTTTTGAAAAGACAGGAGCATAGAGTTCCTAAATCAAATGTGGACCATTGATTCGCAATCAAGTTCACGTCAACGAAACACGAACCTCAAAATGTCTCCCAACCTCCTGGGTCTATAGTGGCTTCCAGTTTCCTTGCTACAATCGTCGGAATGCCATGATTGAGCCAAGTCCTCCTGACATCTTCCCACCTGGCAGAGTGTAGATATTGACGTCGCCCTCGTCTGATGAAATTCTCTGTCAGACGTCATTTGTTGAGACTGAGCGTCTCACACACACACCTCATATTTACATCCACTTCCCCATTTCCATCCATATAAGGCGCCAGCGCAAATGTTCCATTCCCTGCATTGAGGAATAGCAACGAGCAACGTTTCACAAGAAAGTAGATGCCAATCATGCCTCCACATCTGACGAAAACGAAGATGAGCACAAATTACTTCATGATTTTCAGATACATTGAAGCAAATGACTCACTCTCGGGTGTGCATGTTACACTCCCCACGCTCACTATAATCGAGATCTGTACAGCAGTAACTCTGGAAACAGCACGTCACACCACAAATGAGACAGATCGCAGCATCCACTGGAATGGTATTACACCGCGGACATGTTAATACCTTGTCCTGTGGACCGAACAAGCTGTCCAGAACGACAGGCAGCCGAGCCATGCGATAAATTGTCGGATATTCTAGAACTACGCCACAATTGAGCTGCGACGCAGCCTGAGAATGTCCATAGTGTGCACACCAGCCTGAAAGTGCGTTTTGCAGTGTCTCCTGGTTTGGTAAATCCGCAAGAGGTGGGATGCCAAGCATGTCAAGCAAACGTATGTACTCATCTTGAGACGACATGTCATCAAGAGGAGTAGGAAAAGCTGACGGTAGGATCGATCGACACAAGATAGCTGCTCGGCGGAGGAAGGGGAGCGTAAACTGATACATAAGCTTCTCTATCCGTGCTTCACCAAAGGTTTCAAATGCAAGCATTGCAGTATGCTCGAAAATCGGCGAGTGTCGAACAACAGACATGAAGAACATACGGACATCACCGAAAACCTCTGCATGAGTCCTATCTGTGATATACGGAATGTTGAAGCTCCGTGTCTTGGTGAGTATGTAAATCAGCCCAATAACCGTCCGAGCTAGACACGCGTAATACGCGAGAACCAGAATGTGTTTGATCATCTCCGGAGCTACCACTGCTGTTTCCACTACAATTGTGAATGGATCTCTAAGCAACAAAGGGTACGAAAACGAAGTCAGGGTGATCCGGCTCCACTCTGGTAAAAGACGCTTGATGATCGCCTGTCGAATCGCATCACGCCCTTCGTCCGGGCGGCCCTTGAAGTGCATTGCAGAAAGTTTGGACAGACAGACCAACAGGCCCCTAATCATCCTCATCTGCGCCTCTGTCAGATAATCTGCCACCAGTCCTCCCCCGTCTATACCTCTATGCGCAACTTCAATCCCAGCAATAGTGTATCCAATCAACTCCTCCGGCAAGTATATCCCCGCGCCTCGGTCTCCAACTTCAGGTTCCGGTCGGTCCCGCAGATGTCTTGTTTGCTGCGAAAATGACTTGCACACGCTCATAAGCGTATCTAGCATCCTGGCAATATCGACATCCCCCCATCTATCTGAATTTCTCAGCGCAGCTGCATATCCTGAATCCTGCACACCCCAAAATACGAACTCTCCCGTCCCGTTCTTGAACTGCAATGAATCCATCAATGGGTCAGGTTTACTCTTCAAGATATTGATACCTGCTGCCCTAATCCAATCGGCAAACGGCACGCTATTGAGTATCGTCTGAGGTGGATTCGTCACCGGCAGGATTGCATTGCCCAAACTCTTGCATAGAGGACAAATGAACTCTTTTCTCGGAATACTTTCGGGATGATTTCGAGTAGCTTGAGTGCGATGTCGTTGGCGAATAGAGATGCTATAAACCTGGAAACATTCCAGATGCATCATATGCGTACACACAGACCCATGTAGGCCAAATTTGGTATACGAGGTCGGAAATCCCTCGAAATTAGGCGGCATGATCTGCTTGGCAGAATCGAGGATTTCCTCTTTCGAAGGAGGAAATTTGATTGGTGTAGGTGACGGTGCACGATCCAAGGATTGCATCGTCAAGACTTCGTTCAGGTAAGAATTTGGAATATCGGGTTGTTTGCGTAACAACCTGCTTGGTTGGATTAGACTCAGCGCTCCGAACCCTCGGCTTGAGTTGAGATCTTCTTGGCAAACGATACACGTTCCGAAACTGACCTGCTCATTTTCGTCTGTTTCTTCCATTAGCTCATCTTCATCATCCTCAATATCATCCAGGTTGATCGCAAAACTGGCTTGCTGAGCCTTCATCTGCTGCATGAGTGCTTCTTGTCTTGCCTTGGCTGCACGTTTCTTCGTTTCTTCTGCACTGGTTTTTGGTACGCTCATTCGATCGAGTACAACGCGACGAGTACGAACTTGAGCAGAGATGTTTTTCTCTAGTTCATCAAGGATCCAAGTAGAGCGGGAGTGATATGGTTTGTACTTGTCATGGTGTTCAAGGGTGCAAATCACATCCAAGAGTGTCTTTCCTCTCGCACCTGTTCCCTCACGTCTACTGATGAATGACGTTCTTGCAACCAGCCTTGCAAACCGTTCGCCGCGCTCTACAATTCCTAACATCACAAGATGCAACGCTTGATCCAAAATTGCCTCTGCCGAAGGTGGTGCTGCACCACTGGAATCTGTCACCCTCAACACATTTTCCAGAGAATAAAACATAATCTGGATCAACACCTCCTTCTCAAACGACTCCATTAATCTGCTAAACAGACCTTGTTCCTCATTCACTCCGAACCTTTTTGGCACGATTACCGGATCACCGTCTGTTCCGGTTTTCCTTCTCAGCCTGATTTTAAGTATGTTCTCCACCTCTTCCCTTTTGTTCCTTGTATAATGGTAGAAAAATGGATTAACTTCATCATATATCTCATCTTTGAGCTCGTAAAGCCCCGAATCTGTAGCCGTCTCTGGTGGTTTAAAATTTGCCACCTGAAGTAGCATCTTCTCGAATGACATGTCATCAACCAGTCGCTCTGCAACACGTTTCACCAGATCTGAGAACGTACAAGGGCCCATAGCGAGAGCATGTATGATCTCTCTCCGCACAGTACCTTCAACCGACATCCTTTGAGGACTAGCGCCTTCACTGAGGATGACGATCAAAACATAGAGTACTTCCTCAACCATGCTAGACAATTGTTGTAATTCAAATACGGGATGTGTTGTCATGCCAGAAAAATAACCAAGGAGACCAAAACGATCAAGGATGGTGACGAAGATGGTATTGGGGTCAACGAGGACGAGAGAGGTTTGGAGGATGTAAAGGTCCTGGTCGTAGCAGAGCTCGCGAAGCATGTAATCTCTGTAGTGCAAAAGTTGACCGCGAATGGCGAACCCGTTGCGAACCCAGAGTCCTGTTCGAATTTGTGCAATCATCACGAGCACTGGGAGAAAATACCAAATAAGATTGACTCAGGAGTCTAATGCAGTGAAATCACCTCGTAAAGGGAAATCAACAAGTGTCAGAATGGCCTGTTCACTCGCCGTATCCAGTAACGCACTTCTCAAATCTTCGTATCCAAGCGGCCTTAATGCTTCTCCACTCAGCAATCTAGTATGCTTCAGCAACTCCGCCAGCAACCAATGCAGCGAATGGTGAAAGCTAACCCATCCCACCAAGACGTCAAATTTTACAACTTGGTACTCACGCCCACTGAACTCAACTTTGTGAAATGCCGTCGGAGCGTGTTTAGTTTTATCCAGCCTCTCATCGGTAAGAGTGATGGTCATAAGAATCGCATGGACAACATGCCTAAGAGCAGAGAGAAGTTGATTTGTATTGGCTTTGATGAATGCTTCACCGAAGACTTTGATAACCCGAGAGAGCGAAAGAGTCACATTGAACACGGAAATCCAAGCATCAGTTTCGTACTCAACGTGACTTGAGACTGCACGCTTGTTTGGGTTGACGCACATGAACAATTGGCACGTTTTGGAGAATTGAATGATGTAATCACGGTTTCGAGCAATCATCTCTTGTACTGGTTCAGTATGGCAGATGTAGCGTAGGTCACTGAATACCGGCATGAAGCGTTTAGATTTAAACGGATAAGATTCAACGTCCAGGGGACCGGAGTAGGATGCCTGATATTGAATGTGCTTATCAGATATGTGGTTGGTGAAGAATGCTGATATAATATTGAGGAGACGAGAAATGAGATTGTGGTTCTTGACAATATGTGCTGCGACCGAGGGAGTCGTGAAGAGTTGAAGAGCGAAATATTTTATACAGGTTTCAATCTCACGATCGACAAGCAGGTATGCATCAATGACTCTATGGTAGACGTTTGCAAAACGGCCAGCTGTGAGAATATGTATATGTATCAGGGTAATGGCAGGAGACAGAGCACATACCTATGGCGAGTTTGTGATTTTTACTGAGGGCATTGATTGACGCATACACCTCCTTCAAATGCAATCGAGGTTTCCTCCATAGTCTTGTATGATAGAGGAAGAGAGCATCAATCCTTGAGGGACTCGGGTCGTTGATGTAAAGGGGCGACCGAGTGTTAATGGGATAACCCATCTCTTTCCTCCGGGGTGATAACAACTCAACAGCAATGATCTCTTGAATGATCAGCGCATCTGTTCCGACGCGACATTTTGTCAAATCCAACAACCAGTCAATCAGCACGGAAACGACTTGTTCGCAGAATGTATCGTACGCGCGTCGTATGGTGACCCCTAAATCGATTTGGGCAATCGACATGGCCATCTCGTACAACTTGGGAACATTGGTACTCATGTCTATGATATCACGACCGGAATCCTCTATTCGTTGAATGACCTCCAAGGCTTCCTCCCTTGTTCTGTTTGTAAGATCACAAAGCACCTTTATGAGTTCATCATAACAATGCTTGTCATCGTTCCAGACAACGACACAGTACTGGTCCTTGGTCATCGGATCTGCTGTTGGTTGCAGACGGAGGTCACTTTCGTGGAATGGAGGTCCAGGTTCGTCAGGAGAGTAATCCATAGTATCCAAAATATAATCCAGCACGAAACTAATGGTCCGCTGCATCATGCTTCGCAGGTCATCAGGAACCTGAGTTCGGAAGGGATAGTGTTGGACTAGAGGAATATCACGAGGTAGAGGTCTCGATGCAACACGTGGACCAGCTGTAAACACATCGGCCACTTCTTCTGGATAGGGTGGAGGAGGATGGTGTGGACACGATAAAGGTAACCGCCAGGCCTCTTGATCACCACAATCGCAGGTTCCACCTGGATGCAGGGCGATAAAGAAGCTAACGTTGTGATCTGTGTGATCCGTTGCATGAAAACATTTGGCACAGAGCACGCAGCTGTCGTCTAACGAGCATTCTCTTCACTCTGTTATCAACACAACGTTTAGATACTTGCAGAATACGCACTTGCATCGGAAGCAGCACTCTCCCCTTTGGAAAAGATGTGCACACGGTCTGCCAGGTATCGCATCTTCCGACCCGCTGCTCGCGCCATGCGAATTCTGAAATTCTGATAATAGCATATGCTGCGGAATCCTTCCGGCACCATTGCTACCACCAGTGCTAGCAGGAAAAAACAACTGTGGATAATTGCCCAGAAAACTCGAGTACAGCTTTGCCAGGATCTCAGCGCGTGCGCCTGGTGTAAATACATATTTCCTGGAGCCCGGCATGACCTCGAGTGCAAATCGAAGCTCTGAGAGTGGATCCGGCTGAGACTGCGGTGCTGAAGCCTGTGACCTGCGGATATTTGGGAAGATGGATGAGAAAGCGGACATGTTGTGGTTGGTATCAACTCGGAGGGTGGCACTGAGATCATCGCACCTAATTAGTAATTAGTAATTGGCTGTAATTATTTGTTTATGCCTCCCATGCCCACGTCCCTTGCAAACCCGCCGCAGAGACAGGTGGATGCTGCTTCCATGGATTATTTCTCCATAGAGATGGTGAACACGCTCAGAGTCTCTTCGACAGTCGCAACCACACGCACGAAGAAATTAGAACAAGAAATGCTTGAGGCCGGACTGATTCCACCTGCCACTGCGCCACCGAGAGGCGAAGATGAAGAAACAGTCAGAGCCAGGTTGGAGAGCATCGGCATGCATGTCGGGGCGAATATCACTGAAAAGTACTTGTACCTGGATTGTCGTTTTTGATGAGGATTCCAAGTCATTTCTCGCAGACTTTGTCATGATCGAGGGTTGTTTGCGGACACGCTTGACATTGTCAAGTTCATCTGTAAAGACATCTGGATCGTGCTCTGGGACAAACAGGTTGACAATTTGCGCACGAATCACAGGGTACGATTTATATCGTTACGCACACAGATGCCCTGATAATCGCCTCAGGGAATTTATGTTCTCCAGGACAACCAATTCAGGCCTATTATGAGACTTTCGTCCTGGGAGGGCAGGGCAGAAGCTGTTCGCAAAGCCAAAATATATGTGGCGATGTCAGCTGGCATCATCAAGGGTGCTCTTGCAAGGCTGGGTCTTAATGGCACTATATCGGCCGAGGTCACATCTTTGCCCCAATGTATGTTGAACTCTTCTCTACTGTCGTTCCTGAAGTGTCATGGCTGGGCCAGGTACATTTCAAATCAAGTTACCGAAAACCACATGATCTACCGTTTTTTTGGATTTCTATTCCACAACAGGTCTACAAAATGCATGAGGAGGAACGCATGGGCAACGTCCGCTAGCAGTATGGTTATCATTAGCAGTAAAGAAATGTATATTCATTGCGCCTGAGCAGGTGGGGCCATCAGTAGTGGGTTTTGTATCCTTGTCTCCGAAAGGTCTGATCATTGATCTTTAGTTGGCACAGATTACAAAAATGAATGAATTCTTAGAAACCCAGTCCTCTGGATTACTATGGGAGATTATGATTGTGTTTGACAGCAATAAGACATGACACTAAATCACCCTTTGTATATCCATCATGACATGTTATCAATTCGACCGATCGACACTGACTAGTTGCATTAATTACAAATAAGTGCCGTGGCTGACTTGCCACTTGACTACAACAAATGCCAGGAATATCTGAAACACAGCTCGACAGTGCAAGTCCTTTACGCGTCGTTATAACCCCTTCTCAGTCGTCGTTCTTTGCGGGCGAGCAGTTTTCAGCAACAATCACTTTCACCAACGTCCGTTCGCCAGAAGCAGGAGCTTCTCAAAGTCATTCTGAGCGAGCACATACTCAGACACGGACGCACAAACGCGGGGCACATTCTATATCGTCGGCACCACTTGCACAGCCGCCAACGTCCCCTGGGACCCCACGCACACTTCCAAACTCCTCATTCCAGAAGCTGAATGGCCACAATGGCGGCGAACTTCCAAGGAGGAGGGGGCTCATTGGAACGAGAGGGAAGAAAATACAGGCCAAATCCCTGTCGATATCGATCTCAGCCCAAGAATTGGCTGGAGTACGAGCTGTCGCCCCTATCTCGGCACCCTCCTACCAACAGTCCTACCTTGACACAAGGCAATGTGAGTCCATCGTTCCTGTGCTGAAGCAGCTTCACAGGCCACTGTCTAGTGCCTGCCTCATCGCCTGCACCTTCTCCTCTCTCACGTACAGACACACTTGCTCTTTCTTCTCATCATCCACACGCTCGGAAAATATCAATTTTTGACGGTCAATTGTCGTTGGGCGTACTCTCCCCGACTACATCACTTCCACCCCAGCCAACCACTCCGACCGGCCCCTCACTTTCGTTGTCAACCATCTCTGAATCCTCTTCTCCTGAACACGCATTACTGCTGTCTCTGAATACACCACACACGCCCTCACATCTTTCATCAACTTCCCATGTAATGCAGGCATACCCATCAGTCACTCCTACGACCGCCACTCTGCCTTCTCAAGCCATGATGCATGCTCACAATCAACAATTCTTTCAGCAGGTGCATCTTGGTCTGGGACAACCTCAGCGTCAAAGCCGGGTGCCGCAGCGAAACGCGTACTCATCCACATATCCCTGGTCAAGCAGCAAACAATCATACAATGAACTGATATTATACTCATATGCACAGCTTGTTGGAACAGTTCTTATCACACCAGAAGGAACTGGTGCGGCTGTGCCCACACAAGAGCAGAGGGCTAATATGGACAAAATCCGTCGAGCTTTGCTCCGAAGACGGGTTGCTATCGGTGGTGGTAGCATGGATATTTCACGATCCCTACATAACATCCCAAGTATGAATCTTAGCCTGATAGGCGGAAGCGGTTCTCATCACACCAAATATCCCCGTATACCAGGCTATCTTAGGCAGAAAGGTCACAGGCGATCTTTGAGCTTATCATCGAGCTTGATGTCGTTTTTATCCCCAACCCCAGAACCAATGAGCGCGCGTGCAACGACATCATCAAGAAGTCACCTAAATGGCAAGAAAATAGCAACAACAGACTGTAAGCCTGCCCATCACCCAGGCCCTGGAAATGGCACTGGTTCGGGTCCTCATATCACGAACCAGTCCTCGTTGGGTGGAGAAATTCTGGAAGAAATAGATCCAGAGTTACCACTGCCAACTTTTGAGGCTCAACCGAGCATGGTTGCAGTGGACCTACCACTTTCACCGGGTGAATCAAGGAGTTGTACGTCCCCCACTTGGCCGGGATAGCTCATGACTGAGACGAACTACGCTTCAGATATATATGCTATTAAACTTCCTGATGTGTTACCTCCAACGTATAAAGGAAGGGCACTCCAATTTTCTTATGAGCTTGTAGTTGGGACGTGCAGAGCAGGGACGCCAATATCGGCCACTCGAAGCCCTGAAGGAACGAGAGCAAATAGCATCAGTCGAGTAATGAAGGTTCCCATCAGAGTTTACAACCATGTCACAGGTACTTTGTTTACTTCCTTCGTTTGTGTTGATGTGGTGAGTTCTGATATTTGGGTAGTGGATCGGTCACCACGACCATACGATATGTTATGGCCTGTATCGCGTGATCAGTTACCGTTCCCAGAGAAGGGGAAGAGTAAGGGAATTCCTGAGACACAGGGAGATGTTGTTGAGGCTTCAGGGTTGATGGCCGAAAGAGCAGTACACTTGTCACCTCGTACGTGCTTTCATATACTTTGAACATTGAGTATTCAACATTGATAAACCAATCCAGGTGCTCAAGGATCCCTGGAAGATTTGAGGAAGTACACAAAGCACCTGGTCTCTTCTTTGCCTCCAGTCCTCACTGGAAAGAAGACTGATCGTCCTCAGTTACTTCAAGGTGCCATCGACGGGCGGTCAGAGACTTCATCGTCGCCATCACTTTCATTCCTTGACGGTGGTTCAAACAGTCCTGAAGTGAGAATGAGCATGGATGGTGCCAAGGAGGATGAAGAGGATCGGACAATGGTTGGGTGTCGAGAGGCAGTGGAAATTCTGACTCGATTACCAAAGAAAGGTGGGGTGTAGTACTTATGGCCTTGCTCAGCTCATGATATTACACAGCTTCATACGATGTTAACAAGGACGGGGTCAAAGTTGCTGTACTGACGTTTTCTAAATCCGCCTACCGATTGGGCGAGACTGTATCCGGTATTGTTGAGCTGAACGATAGAGTGGGGCGTGCACGTGTGTTACAGGTAAGTAGTACTTGTGTGTGCATCAGGAACGAAAACCTTAAATTTCATCCAGCTATGTGCGATCTTGGAAGCCCATGAAACACTTCCAATTTCTGTAGCGCCCCTTTCCAGCGCACGTAACCTTAAACGAGCACACGCAGAGCATTATGCATCGTTCACTATCAATACTCTTCGCACTACATTCGCTCTCGATATACCATCCGATGCTAGCCCTGCTTTTCAAATAAAAATGGATAATGTTGAAAATTGTCCCCAAATTCGGACTACTTCAACTTCAGTGTCACAAGGGGGTTTGGAGTGGAAAGTGCGGTTATGTCTCGTTGTTGCTATTGCATCTGAGACGTCAGATTCCGGCACGGAAGGCGTTCTATTTCGGAGTCTTGAACGCGATGGCTTGAGAGGAGCATGGAGTTCCTCGTGGCGTGCTCCAAAGTCACTTGCTCCATTAGAAAAAGTACAAACGGGGGCTGAGAAAATAAAACCGAGGAGTTGGACACAGCTCCTTTATGACTCTGTATGGAACACTGTCAACACTGTCGGCGTAGAAGATGGAGGAAATCAGCATCATGATGGAGATGGGGGTGATGTGGAAGACGGAAGCAGGGACGAGAGGGGTTATGATGGGATAAAACCGGATTTGGCTGGTGGTGTGGGTGTGGGTGTTGATTTTGCAGGTGGTGAAAGGGGTTGTTGGAATGAGGTCAAATTGGAAACGGTGGAGTGTGAGGTGCCGATTAGAGTGTGGCCCGGTAATACGGCGTTTAGAGCGCTGGAGGTGGTTTTTGATGTTTGACAGATGATGTGAGTTTCAGGTTTCAGTTTGTGGCTGATTGGGATTTTTTTTTATGATGTTATATATTTGAGTATGGTGTATTCTTGATAGTCACAACCTGATAATTGTTCCCTGTTTGTATCATTATCACCCATCTATCAAAGAAGACATGGTGTCTCTGTTACAAAAGGGTTATGAGTACTTGAGGATGGTAGATGGATCTCTGTATTTGGAAACAGATCATTACTTTTGTTGGCATTGAATCCACACTGTTGTCCCTGGAACTATACTAAAATCAGATGTTTCATTTTATGATGATAAATACAAGGGTTGAGACTGGGACCCCCCAGAGGTAGGAGTAAGAGTAGATCATACTCTGTAAGATAAAATAAATTTAGAATAAGATATACTCTTAACAATAGAGCTGTAAGGATGCCTTAGTGTGATGCCTTAGCATCCCACTCAATGTCAGAGTTGACAAGGAAAACTCATTAGAGTTCTCATTTATTAGGTCTATCTACTTATACATAATCCTACTAGTCTGTGCACTCCTTTCCCGCACCTTTATGTGACCATGTGTGATGTGACTTGTGATGTTACACTATGTGACATACTTTCCCATGCTAAGAATAGAAAAATAAAATAAATGAAAATAGAAAAGGAAATACATATTGACTTAGCTATAGTAGCTAGTTAATGGTTCAAAGTGGCAAATTATAACACTGTCCTCTATACCAGAAGTCTTCCTCCCTATTATTTTGTTGTCATCATTCTCCACACTTTGAAGAGGTTTCTTGCTATGTTGGGGGCATTATTGTTCATCTTTTTTGGTGAGTTCTTCAAGCATTGTTGACATTTCTAGCCTAATTTCTAACTGTTCTTCCCTTTTCTTAGACCCTTTGTCTTTGACCTCTTGTTGTCTGAATGCCTCCACCTCTGTTGACCTATCCCCCTTCTCTTTTCTTTCTAAGATAATGTCCTCATCATGTTGTATGCCCTCTCACATGTCTGGTACCCCCATCTCTTTCTTCTTGGTTAGCTAATCTATAGCTGTCACACCACTGCCAGCTCCTTTATCAATCCAGTGCTCTCTCTCTTTGACACCTTGCTGCTTGACTTTCTCTGCCTTTATTCCTAAGATGGCATTCTCATCATACTGTCTGCTTTTCTCTACATTTAGGACCTCTATCTCCCTCTTCTCAACTGGCCAATCTACCACCCTATTCTTTGCCTCCTATACATCTCCTCCCTCTTCTTTACTCTCCTCTAAGATGATGTCTTTGTCACATTATACATCCCCTCTTGCCTTTATTGCCAATTTCTCACCCTCCTTCTCTAGTCAACTTGCCACTCATACCCCACAGCTGACTGCTCTGTTCATCTTACTCTCTGCCTCTTTCATGTTATTCTCCTCTATGACAGTATCCTCTTTGCATGGTAAGTCTCCTCTTGCATTCATCACCATCTTCTCACTCCTCTTCTCTAGCTGACTTGTCACCTATGTTCCACACTGTCATAAACCGCCTCTGTAAACTATTGACTAACCAC
>Ga0153986_1000431_pt1 | contig 13048 bp, 13 predicted proteins | sample TSGA070MetaG_FD_104724 | JGI IMG/M metagenome (GOLD analysis project Ga0153986, IMG submission 104724) | Attine ant fungus gardens microbial communities from Georgia, USA - TSGA070 MetaG | ecosystem: Host-associated > Fungi > Mycelium > Unclassified | place: USA: Georgia, Alexander Wildlife... | reverse complement strand
TGATTACTTTTTGATTATCACTTCATCACCACCATCCTATGGCAGATCAGGCTTCTCGCCGCGCAAAATTCAGCCAAGTTTATCAAAGGATTGCCAATGAGCTCGTCAATGAGCTAGGCCAACAAGGTATCCCAGAAGATGCGATGAATTGGTACAGAAAAGTACAATAGATTTCCTGGTATTAGTCGTAATGCCGACTCATCCACTAGAGTCTGGATTATAATGTTCCGGGTGGTAAATTAAACCGAGGCATGTCTGTCGTCGATACGGTCGAAATCTTGAAGCGTCGGCCACTCACAGACGATGAATACACGAAAGCTGCAGTTCTCGGGTGGTGCATTGAACTGGTCTGTATTCCTCCAATCTTTGGCTTCACTTCAGCCATTGACAGTTTCATAGCTCCAAGCCTACTTCCTCGTTTCCGATGATATCATGGATTCGTCGATCACTCGTCGTGATCAACCGTGCTGGTATCGCATCCCAGAAGTCGGCATGATTGCGATCAACGATGGATTTATGATCTGCTCCTCCATCTACCGCCTGATAAAGTTGTACTTCAAGCAAGACCCTTGCTATGTCGATCTCCTCGAACTTTTCCTCGAGACGACAAGACAAACTGAGATCGGACAGCTGATCGATCTTATTACTGCGCCTGAACAAGTTGACCTGAGTAAATTTAGTCTTGAAAAGTGAGTGAAAAATTGCATATATATTTGCATAATAATCTATGACGCTCCCAAGGCATTCCTTGATTGTCATTTGGAAAACGGCCTTCTATTCTTTCTATCTCCCCGTTGCGTCCGCTATGTACATGTGTGGTATTCCTCACACACCCATCCCAACCCTCGACCGCTCAGAGGGGGCAAAAGATCCGTACGAAACCGCGAAGTCCATTTTGATTCCTCTCGGGGAATACTTCCAAGTCCAAGACGATTTCCTCGATTTCTCCGGGACACCAGAACAAATTGGTAAAATTGGAACTGATATCATCGACAATAAGTGTTCGTGGTGCATCAATGTTGCCCTTTCATGTGCGTCACCTGATCAGCGCAAGATTCTGGAGGAAAATTATGGAAAGAAGCCGAGTGGTGGACCAAGTGAGTTGGCGGTGAAGAAAGTATTTGATGATGTCGGCGTGAGGGAGAAGTACAAGGAATATGAGAAGTTGAGGGTGGAGGGTCTCAGACAACAAATTGCCAAGGTTCGAGAGGTCGAGGAGCCAAATACCTTGAGGAAACAAGTGTTTGAAGATTATCTAGACAAGATTTACATGAGGAGCAAGTAGGTCTTAGTTGCGTTTAGTGTCATTGACATTTTCCTGTTGGATTTAACATGGAGTCATATTTCATGTCCGGTATCTCGGCACAGAATGACTCGAAGAATTTTGAATCGGACGTCGGCACCTCAGTCGAGTCAATTGGACAGGGGCTTTGGATATCATTGCCAAATTTGGATACAATCCGCACCAGCGCGGTCCCGCCAGCCCAATAGAGCGCACACCTGACCTAAGTCATCTAAGCCATCGCGCCCATTTAAACTGTTCGCGTTCTGACTAGTCCCCGTTCCAAATCCATGGATGAACTCAAAGAAATTGACGGTATCAAACCCAATGTTTATCTCGCAGACGGTGAGGAACACGAAGTTGGTTCGGCAACCAGGTATGCATCCTCTTCGATGATCGTCTTATAGAACGTTCAGGTGCTCTCTAGCAAATCTAAATACAAAGTCAAGCGTACGTTGGATCACTACCATTGGTGAGCATAACACAGTTATGAAATTAATATATCAGAAATGTTGATCATAATCAGCACTTGCCCCGTATGTATAGCTATCTCTCGCGGCTGACAGTCTGACACTCTCACTCACCCCTGCAGGCTTGGAGAAACCAGGTATTTCAAACTCAGTCGTGTCACCATATCGTGACTCAGACCTCCTCAGGCTGGTATCTCTGTAAATGCTCGTACATGCAAACATCTCAAAGCATTCCTGGGAGACGCCTATGAAAATGCTCGTGTCGCACTCAAGAAATCAGATGGTCCCCCTATGAAAGGCAGTAATCCTGCCAAAGCTTCAAAAGTTATGAACAAGCGCAAGAGGACAGCTGACCATGAGGAAGGCGGCACTGAAGAAGAGAAGGGATCTGCTTATTCCAAGGAAACTGGAATTGCAACCAAGCGCGCTAAAACAGAACAACTTTCCAAAGAAGACGCTAAGACAAAGCCTTTCTCTGAAGATAGTGTAAAATCTCAGGAGTTAGCTGAGATTAACGGTGTCAAACCGCTGGTCGTTCTCCAAGACGGAGAAGAAACTGAAGTTGGCTCAGCGACAAGGTAAGTATTTGTACGAATTTCTTGCTCAATCTAATATATTGTCCGCAGTAAAAGCAAGTACAAGGTCAAGCGGACATCTGACCACTATTACTGGTCTGTCCTTACTTCCTGCCCGGATACCTAAGCTCACCTCCACCAACTAGTTCTTGCCCAGCATGGCGAAACCAAGTTTGCCTGTCTGCCCTTTCATCATAGTGCATATCACTGATAGCCATGGCTGATAGGCCCGCGTTCCCATCAACACTCGTACTTGTAAACATCTCAAATCTCTCCTCGGCGAAGCATACGAAGAACAGCGTTTGATGTACAAACAATTCAGTACCGATACTAACAAACACGCTCCACCCAGGGCAATGTCAAGCGCAACGGAAGCCAGTACTTTGTCCGAGACTAGAGCTATAGAGGGCCGTGAAGTTCAGCATACCAAATCCGAAAATATGGATAAGGGTCCGGTCGAAGGACCTGAAGATCATGCCTCAAGCGGACAAAAAGATGAAGTGAAAATGCTCAACAAGGAACAAGATGAAGTCGAAACCGCTCAGACTAGCTCTAAACCATCCTTCGAGGGAATGGAAGTAGAAGACGAGCTTGCAGATATTGATGGTCTGAAACCGAACGTGTACATGAAAGACGGGGAGGAACGTGAAATTGCATCCATGACCAGGTTAACATCTCCATTTTTTGGCCTCGCAAATTTCATTTATATTTGTTTCAGTCGTACAAAATACAAGGTTGAACGTAAATGGGATTACTATTATTGGTGAGTTCTGAGCACTACGATATTTCCTCCTGCGACTGTAGGCTCATGCGCTTTTTCTGATCTACAACCAGCTCTTGTCCGGTATGATATCATCACGACTAAATAAATAACGTTAGAGCTCATCCCATTCCTCCTCTTTCTCACAATCTTCCCATCGTCCTTTGTGAATTCTAAGGCCTGGAAACATCAAGTACGGGCCTTCCTTTATTTCCCACACTCCACAAAGTGCCATTTACATTTTGCTTCCGCTTGCATCTGTAGGGTGGTGTACCACTCAACGCACGTACATGCAAACATCTCAAGGGTCTACTCGGCGAGGCATATGAGTCCGCTCGAATCCTCAAGAAAAACCCTAACGGGCCTAAGTCTGCTGCCAAGAAATCTGCTGCCAAGAAATCTACTGCCAAAAAATCTCAAAGTAAACCCAATGTACCCGAATTATTATTGGCAAATAAGTGGGACTTGGATCTTGGTCCGGACCCTTCGGGATGGTGGATTTCAGAGAAGCTAGATGGTGTTAGGTAGGTGTTGCATTTCATCCTCCTTTCTGCTCTGACGAGATTTCGTCTTTCTTTTCTGGTGTCCTGGTTCACAAACGGCCGATGCTGTCGCATCTTGGTGATCTTGTTACACATAGAACTTATTATGATGGGACAAAGATGATAAGTCGATTAGGCAACCCGTTCTTCCCGCCTGAGTGGTTCTTAGAGAGTAAGTACTCAATGCATTTGTTACCTCGTCTTCAGAGCATTGACAAATCCATTCTTCACCTGTATTAGAACTTCCGAAAGATGCCACACTTGATGGAGAGCTTTTCGCTGGACGCGGGGAATTTCAGTCCACAGTATCTATAGTGAGAACAGCTAATTCGCCTCATTGGAAGAATATCACGTTCCAGGTGAATATATCCTTTTTTTCTGTCGCTTCCTATGCGGATCAGTGCATCCCCTTTATCTTTTCCGCCTCTCTTCATCACTCATCTTTGCCCAGGTCTTCGACATTCCCTCACGCGGGACAGATCCCTTTGAATCACGCCTCGAATACATTCAATCGCTCTTTGGCCCTGGAGGGTCGCATTGTTCTGATCATGTTGTGGTCGTTAAACAGGAGAAGGTCAAGGACAAACAGCATGTGTTTGACAAATTGAAGGAGATTGAGAGTTTTGGTGGTGAGGGTATTATGTTACGTGAGCCGAAATCGTGAGTTTTTTCTTGCATCAACCGGGGATCGTTTGGTCCGAACTTTTTACAGGAAGTACGAAGGGCATCGGTCGCCGACGTTGTTGAAAGTCAAGGTGTGTTCGCCATTCCGAATGACGTAGACGAGTGCTTATGTCAACAGACCTTCTATGATGCTGAAGCTATTGTGACTGGCTATGTTGATGGAAAGGGGAAGTATAAAGGTGTCACAGGTGCTCTACAGTGCAAGATGGAGTCTGGAAAAGTGATGTTTTTTCATCTCCGTTGCCCCGAATCTGACGAATCATTAATCTTCTGTTTGATAGACATTTAGCGTCGGATCAGGATTGAATGACAAACAGCGAAAGAATCCTCCAGCCATCGGATCTATCATCATCTATCGATTCCAGGAGTTGACTAAAGATGGCGTCCCGAGGTATCTTGTTTTCTTTTGCTTCAAGAGATAAAGTCCTCAATGATTGACTCGAAAAATTTGCTCGGTTGTAGATTTCCAACGTTTGTGGGGATTTCTGCTGATAAAAATCAACCAAAGGACGCCGAAGTGCCTGAGCATAAACTTCAAAGTGGAATTCCCGAAGATGATGCATGATTGCAGTGGTTCATGTCTATAGATCGTCCGTTTTTCCTGACACTTTCTATCATATGAGTCGAATAATGATATCAGACTACTGCTGGACAGCTGATTGATCTTGAATGGATATTCCTTGTCGGTCGTAGATAAGTCAACTGTACTTGTTGTATACTAGAAAGGAATCCAGCTCCAGATTTCACACTTGATGAAAAGATGAAAAACCTGATATGAGAATGCTGTGAGAAGTTTTCACTTTACTGTAGAAAGACAGATATAGGGTTGTTTGTGAGTCGAGCCAAGCAAAGACTGACATCACCTTTTGAAAGAATTTCGGTGATTAGATATTCTGTTCAAAGCCTGAGATTTGAACGTTTACACCTACCCCCTTTGTTTTTGGCTCCGCCTATCGATCAAAACAAAATACATTTGATTGTCCATGATTCACAGTGCCGTTCTGCCATTTGCGCATACTACGATGCTCGTCAAACATCAGATAAAGATGATGAATAGGTGCAAGTCAATCCCAATGATTGAAGTCCAAGAGGACATAAATCTGTCGACATCAAGGAACAAGATCCCCTCCGTATATACCACACCTCATTCCTAATAATACACCAGATAAAAGATGTCGAACCTATACAAACGCTGGACCAGCTACTTTTGGAAATGGCTTTGTGTGAAGAAGAGTCAGTTCCTTTGACTAAAAAATGTAGTCGATTACATGTATGATAATGGAAGGGTTTGGAAGAACCATTAGTGGGTTGCAAGTCGGCGTGGAGTTCTCGTATTTTTGAAAGCGAAAGAAATGCGTGGGGATTGGTATCAATATCAATACATTTCAGGAATGATTAAGGGGCTGGTATGGGATAGAGTCATTCCACGAAGATAAAACTGGATTGATGAATTCGAATTGAGGGGAGAAAGACTAGTAATAATGAAATCGGATTGTTTTTCTTGATAGTCATACAGGACATACCGTAGAGGGATCAGATATTTTGACATGAAGAGTCTTGGCCGAGCCAAGTGAATTTCCTCCGTCGCAACCCGTAGAATCAATTGCCCTTGCTTTAGTTCGACCACGTTCAGTTTCTGTAACACCTACCAATCGCAGATTAAGGATGGCAGTAGGCCTGTCGACCTCACGGGCAACTGAAGTAGAGCCTAGTCCAATAGAAGGTGACCGTGACCGCGAGGTTTCGTAATAGACTGGGTACCTCAACTCGTATGCCCGTTTCTGAGTCAAATTATGTCGGCGTACGAGCGAGCGATAACTTTCCTCGTCAGATGCGTCATAGTCGGTCGATTGCGATCGTGACCGACTTTCAATTATGTCGTGGATCACGCGATTGTGAAGGTTGAACGGAAGGTGAGAGCAGACGTCCACCATTTTTCTGGATTCAAGTAAGTCATGAAATTCCATCTTGAGAAGAAATTGTCCTTGCCCTTCCTTGTTTCGAACGATTGTGCCCATGCGATGTCGATAATCCAGCTCCTGCGCATGAATTATCTGGGGCCTGTGGAATATAAGCAGTGATCTGTGTTACCACTCAAAAACCCACGGCATTGTTGGTATTTGGAATTGAAGGAGCCGTTCTCTTTCATCGATGGCATGGGATTCACTGGGACAACAGCAACAAAATATTCTGAATAAAGAGGCAAGCATTTGAAAGAATATTTGTCCCTATTGACCCTGCCGTGGGATAACTAAATTAATTATTACAATGAACCAACGTATTCTATCATTGACCTGCTAAGTTTCTTTTGCACTCAACTAGTCTTGCGCCGCCTTCTCTTCTTACGGCCATATATCACCTATTCCGTTGCACACCCTATCGTCGCTTCAAATAGCCCACTCTAAACTTTACTTATTAGCGCCGTGACAGTTCCCTCCAACACAATTCGGGGCGTATATCTCGGCAGTCAATTGCTTACTTAAGCACCGACCATGAATTGCTTTAACCTTGCTCAGGTGCCCAAGGCAGCGGTCATTAAGTTTCCTGCTGAGGCTGTTATCTGGAATTGTGGAGTTTCAGCCACACGTGTGGAAGCTTCCTTGTAGTGACCTAATGATGTGTAATCTCGTGTTTCGTTCGTCCTCCTGTTTGTCAGGGGACAAATTATGGTCAAGCTAGCGACAGGGCCCAAACCACTGGTCTTGTGCCTTAAAACTTTGCCAACGTACATCAGAGCAACCCTTAGGTCATTGTCTCATGCTCGAACTCGGATGCAACCATCGAAAGACTTGGCTATCTTGACAGCCAGAGTCAGAGGTACTTGTGAGCGACTAAAGAAATGTCATCACCTCACCGTACAATATCCCACGATCGCATGCGGAACATATAATTCATGAAATCGTCCCTTCGAACCACATGATGCAATCTCCATGAGGTATAATTCTATAACCTGTCTTCCTTCGAGGCCTCTAAACAGAATTAGAATCATGCCTTCCTTGGGCCAATTTCAGGTCATGCAAATCACCAGACTCAGAAGTGGATCCTAGCGCCGCCACCAGCTCCTGATAACCCTTACTCAACTTCAACTTTAATCTTGGGCATCCTGAGACTTCACATTCTTGATGCTGTGCAAATGCTGCTTCCGTACCTTCTTGGCTTAGGCATTTCTGACTGACTCATTGAGGAACACTGGAACTTTCTTCGTCAGCAGTGCAATGAAGGTCACATAATTTTGCCCCAAAATCATGTGGAATCGAGATGAAACAGATAACATGCAATATCAATGCTTGCCTATGTTAGAAATAGCTGAAAGGATCGATCGTGCAATCAAGGAATAGTTGTCAAATTTCAAGCTCTCTTACTACAACATAATGGAATACTCGCAAAATCAAAGACTAGAGGAGCATGACTTAAACTACAATTATGGTGTCAATATTCAGATTTCATGATTGCGTAACAACCAGAGACATAGAGGCAGAGATCGAGGCATGCTTGGTGCGGGGTTTGATCTTCTTTCGTTTCAATGACATTGGCCTGTCTTTTCCACGAAGTCTCGCGTAGACGCCACATGCATTGCATACCTGAGCCCCACTTTTGCTCCGACGCCAAACCGAAGTCGTGTGTGTATGACAATGACTACACTCGGGACCGTTATAGTTTTTGTCCTCTTCTTCGCTCTCATCATCGTCTTGATCGGCATCAATGAGTTCCTTTGGGCGATGCCGGTGCCTTTGCTGTAGATAGAGACCGCAAGCGTTGCAAAGCGGCTTCAATGTAGTGGGTTCTCTGCGCCACAGGGGTGTGGAGGTTGCATTACAATGAGAACATTTCTTCCCATCTGCAGAACCACCTATACTCGCTCGCCTGGAATGAGATGAAACGACACGAGAAGATGTGTCTCGGGTCGTCACGGCTGGAGATGGTGAAGGTGACGAGATAGATGACATATCGTAAGCTCGAGTCGGCAAAACTAATGGCAGTCCAGTGGCGACAGAGTATACAGGAGAATTAGTGGAGCTAGTGAGCAAGAGATTGTCCATGATTGGAGGCGATGACAATGGGCTGACGCGTAAGTCATCACTACTCCATTGAGTGCTGTTACTTCGTATAGAGTCGACTGAGTTTGTGTCCGACTCAGGCCACGAATCCCGATTTGGGGGAGAGCCAAATTGACAGAACTGTTGGGCGTCCTGGTACAACTCACTGGATGGTCTTGGCGGGGGAGTAGGAATGTATAGAGAAGAGTGGTTGATGGGAGATGGTGACCACTCGTAGGTACTTCGTTCCGCACGAATGCTATAATCCTGAGTCCGGCTGTTGTTTTCCTCTGAACTCGAGAACATCTTATGTTGATTAGTGTGCCTGGACATGTCGTTGCAAAAGCTATAGGCAGGGTTCGTTGCCACAAAGCGCTGTTGGCCACCAATGTCTGTGAATGAGTATTAGAAAACACTCGACACTCTGAAGTGGTCCAAGCACACATACCTGACCAATTGTTTGTGTAGTGCAGTGAGTGATCGAGCTGAGGAGACATCGAGGAAGAATACGGGACAGGGTTCTGGGCATGCATGCCTTGTTGTCTGTTGTTGAAATTGCTGGACATGAAAGATTGCGAGGGATAAGCTGTGGCTAACATTGTTACGATGAGTGTTCGTGCAACAAATGTTGAGAGAGACACCTTATATACCCAACGGAAGATCTGAAGATTTGCTAAACAGCAAACTGGATCTGTCAGAAGTTTGACGTCGAATGCAAGGACGCTCGGCTGATTCCACAAGAGAGTCGGGTAGTGGAAATTTACACTGCGCGGCCCAAGACAGAAACGGATGGCTTGGGGGTCACACCCCAGCGGCCTTATTATCTGTCATGAAATCTGGGTCCCGAGGTGGCCACATCCTCTCCCAAGATCGATGAGATTTCGAGTTAACCCGTTTTTAGCAGGTGACGTAAATTTCTTTGAACCGACTCGCCCGGATATTCTCTTTCACGACTACGTAGAAATCCTTGATGACAAAGCATGCTATCCTGGCGGTCAATCATAGAAATACTCCGCGTCTTTAACCATCACAACAGAATCACAACAGATTTCTATTTCTAGTGGGATTTAGCTTGGTCTATTCATGGAAGTATGTCAACCGAATAGCCTGCCTGACAAATATGCAACCTAACAACAAACATCATTTACTGGAATCCTGGAGATGAATTGACGCCTCATGTCTGTCCCAACTTGGCTGGTCAGCACTGCAACACCAAACAAGTATTGTAGTTCAAGAATCCACTTCATTGATGTCTCACGCAAATGAGACCCATCTGTCAATGCCGCGTTGTTCTGGAGTAATTTATCCGACCTTTACAAGTGTCACTCGAAAAAATGTCACAAATAGATTGCTTCCATCACAAGATCAATCAGTGCTGCTAGCTCAAATCCTCGCCGTGACGGTGCATCTTTAGAACAACAGCCTCACAACTAAATTGAGAATACGATACCATCGCGTTGTTACAGTACAGGCAGGGGAAATCATTCATGATTGAGAAAAGTCCACTTCACAGCACAGAGGTGGCAACACAAAATCCTGAGTCACATCGAATCCATAATACCAATGGGGATGGCTTTTCAAACTCCTTCCTACCTTGGAATGGACATGGACCTTACCAACATAATCCAGAAGTCTCATGGGCTTTTTCGTCCGAACCCACGACTTTGTCTTAACAACCTCAACATTCGATAAATATGCTCGATATCGCACTCTCAATTCAGCGTTCCAGTATATTCCTTTAGCAGGGCCGAATTACATACCATATTCCGGCAAGGTCAAGTTGATTTACGTCTTTTCATCGTTACCCTTGTTCGGAACGCCCGGACAGTCGGCAGTGCAAGTAGGAGTTTCACGCTGCTTCCAATTTATCCGTAGAAAGAGGAAAGTCATCAGATACGCCACCGCACAGCCTGCCAATCAAGTTTCCTTCAGTACGATCTACATGGGATGCCTTAATGTGCGGCATGAACCGGTTTGCTCATCTTCGCTCTTGAGAAACATTGACAATTAAATCACAGACAAATACATGTTCAAGATCCGTCTGTCCCCACACTGCTGGACTGACCCCCCCATTGATCGAAAGGCGTTGATTGCATACGATGTAGCAAGTGCCGGTCTCAAACCAAACCAACCGCATGTCCCCACTTGCTTGGCTGGTGCGATCCACTTGTAATTAATCAGATGGGGCCGATGCGCAGCAAATTATTACTGCCGTAACAAAATAAACTGACGTATTAACCCTTCGCAGTACTGAATTCTCGGTAAATTTGAGTTTGATTGTTTATGTGCATGAAGTTCTCTCATATTCTCAACAGAAGGCGATAGGAATACGTTACCAATGTTTGTTCCAACTCCGACTCACTTCACATATATGAGCAAGATTCCTTTCTTTGTCAATGGGTGCACTATGACGAGCTCGTGACTGCAAGTTTGGCATCTGTAAATGCGATCATCACAATCTGTCCAAGGACACTGCCTATCGTGTCAATGAGGTATTCTTTGATTGTCGAAGTACATGTTGCGAGACGACCTCAAAATTGTCACATTATAGAACGTTCTCTTTTAGAGAAGATATCTTATGCTATAGCTCTGGCACCCGAGTATCTTCCGGCGGGGATTGGTTAAATTTCTATCAAAAAGTTGGATAATGGAAGTGGAAACATGATCGTCTATAACGACCCACGAAGAATGGCAGATTTGCTTATTACGAGTCATGGTATTCAAGGGACGTCCGCGTCATTCCTCGATAGTCGTTTTCACCTGCGCATTATTCAGATACCGGCCTACCTCTGAGATCATATCTAAGCCTGAAGTCGATGGGATGTATGTGGGATGTACGCCGTTTGCCCAACTCCTCTACCTGACTTGCAACCTATATACAAATTCATGCACTTCTTATCTGAGCGCTCATGGGTTAGGATTTTCACTGCAAAAATAAATTTAAACTCCCCCATCAGCCACAGATTCTGTGGGATTTGATAGAAACTTATCCAATACTCCTATCAGCTCGGTCGATATATACTGAAATTGTTATACGTATTGATACAGGAATAACTGCGTGGGAGTATCATATAGTACATGGTTCTTCAGGTATTTTTACCAACAATCACGTCTTTTTAGGAAGTGCAGAACAACAAGAAATAGTGGCAGGTAAGGGCATCATATCATCGCATGATAAATGCCTGCAGAAACGTTTCTGGAGACAAAATGCAGATCAGCCATGTGTTTTAACCATCGGCAGCTTTGAGATCACCTGAGCTGACGTCATATGCCATTGTTGGCCACGTGTCATGGTCATGATGTGTCACGCCTATGTTATGTTATTGACCCTCTGACGGTTGAAAAGTGCATTCTCAACATGTCTTTTCTGAAGCGAATATTCTCCCAGGGAAGTTTATGGCTCAGCTCATATGTTACTTCCTGACCTATTGGTAACTCAGCAGAAAGAGGAAGATTTCGAGACTGTCCTCGCAGCGCTGGCTAAAGACATACAAAAACGCCAGATAAGGCTTTTGGAGATACGTCTACGAGAGAAACGCTCGACTCTGCTGGCTACTATATACACTGTTCTTGTTTGGATCATCTACGTCGCTCTCTGGTATCTGGACATTTTACCATCATTCTTTTGGCCTACTGCGGGCAGACATGCCATCGTAAGAAGAGTAATACGAGGACTTCCTGTATTCGTCGGACCAATCGCGTAAGTTCCTACTGTCATTTTCCTTGATTTAACTTGATCATTGTCCAGCATTCTGTTCATTCGACGTATTGTGCAGGTATGGTACACTCGAAAGGCCGACGCAGAAGGTACGACTACATACCTTTCTTTCCTCACGTCTTACACATCACACAGAAAAGTCGCTTCAAAATTTGATGAAACAACGCCGCGCAAAAGTCGAAGATATCAAGAAGAAAACAAACTTTGATTCGATGGTGAAATTGTTCCAGGAATATGACGAGCTTCCTCCTGGAGCGAAACCCTTGAGAGAACGAGCCATGTCAAAGCAAAATCCCGTCACCCCTCGACGGCAAGGAACAGCGATCGGCAGATCTCCCATGCCACCCACACTTCGAGCTCAGCTCACTCGTATGCTTTTTTTTAATGTCTTTGTTGACAGTATCTGACTCGATGTTTCAGCTGCGCCCAACCCTTTTCCCATGGGCCCTCCCCGGAAACGATGGTATGACAAGGTTGCCGACGCGCTCCTAGGAGACGAGGACCATGATATCAGTTCACCCAGTTCGCGGTATGCATTAATTTGCGAGCGGTGTTTTACCCATAATGGGTTAGTCAAGGAATCCTTGTGGGAGGATGCTCGTGAGTGTCTGGTCTCGTTGTATCCATACTCTTTTAATCCTTCACGAAGAATTCGTGTGTCGTAATCCCTCTTGTAATCACTTCAATCGATCTGTTCGTTCCAAACGTGAAAGCTCGAGCCCCAATTCTTCTCCATGTTCTAGCGTTTCCCCTTCGCCGGCCACGTTGCCACACTCCCGACGTCTATCCCAAGGTCCATCTCATCGTTCCCATCATATAGTTAACGTCAGACGTAATCCTACTATACCCAATCAATCATCCGCTCATAGTTCAGACCCTGATGTACCCACCGTTGATTTTGTAGATACTAGTGCGATGGAGGTTGATTCGTGATCCTATCCAAGCTCACTGTCTCATCACAATCAGATCACCCTATTTTG
>Ga0153986_1000430_pt1 | contig 13071 bp, 11 predicted proteins | sample TSGA070MetaG_FD_104724 | JGI IMG/M metagenome (GOLD analysis project Ga0153986, IMG submission 104724) | Attine ant fungus gardens microbial communities from Georgia, USA - TSGA070 MetaG | ecosystem: Host-associated > Fungi > Mycelium > Unclassified | place: USA: Georgia, Alexander Wildlife... | reverse complement strand
CACTTCAGACCATTGACTATAGCTAAGTTAATATATATTTTCTTTTCTATTTTCTTTTCTTTTATTTATTTTTCTATTATTAGCATAGGAAAGTATATTACACTATGTGACATAAAGAGTGATAGAGTCACATGTCATGTCACACATGGTCACATGAAAATATAAGAAAGGAATGCATAGACCAGTAGGAACATGTATAAATAGATAGACCAAATAAATAAGAACTCTAACCAGTTCTCTTTGTCAACTCAGACATTGAGTAGGACTGTAAGGCACCTTGTTAAGCAATCCTTACAGTTCTTATGTCATCTCTTGACACTTTACATCCCCAGTGTTGAAATAGACTGACATACTTATCTATCACAAAGGAATGGAGAACTCCATTGTTTCTATTCCACTTCTATTCTACCTCAGCTAATACCTGTTGAAAGAAGACAAAAGGAACTGTGAGTCTAGAGTGAATTAAAAATATAAATCCAGGTTCCAATTGTATGCTAAAGAGTTAGTGGGGGATGAATTAAAAAAGAGGGTATTAAAAAGATCATAAGAAAACTTAGCATAAAACAGTAAGATAAAGGTGCTGAAAAGAGTGTAAACTTAATCTAGATCCTCATCATATGGTGCCTCTAAGGTATCAACCTTTACACACCATAACAAGCTCACTAGCAAGAGTAGTCAGTAAACCAACTCATAGGCTTACCAATCTCAACCAAGTCCACATCTGTACCCCCAGCCTGAACCTTACAGATGTGATAGAGTCTGAGTCAATGGCTAGCCAGGCCTTCCCAACCTACTACCTTGCCAAAGGTTGTCCAAGTGACTGCTACAAATTGGCCTCTAGAAAGAGTAGTGGGTATAGTATACAAGCCATCCCAACTACCCAACCACTTCACTTAGAACTCATGTGAGTGCCATAAGACAACTCTAGAGCCCTTGAGATAATGGTAGGAGTCAAGATTCCATTGCTTTCTCTCTAGGCTGCTCTAAGTGTTATATTAAAATTACAAACTGATGAGACTCAATTAAAAAGAAATCAAAAAAGAAACTCCTTCTCTTTTCAGCCTCTCTCCTCTACAACTCCATTACATTAACATGTCAGCTGTCATTGCCCACTTCTTCAGCACCTCCATTAGTGTAAGGCAAAGGTCGTGAAGACTGGATGCTAACCCTAGGTGAGAGATCAGGAAGAACTCGATAGAGTTCCCCAATGTATTAGCCCTATCTTATATATATGTTGGGCTTGGTCTATGTGCCAAGTTCCTGTGGGTTACATGTCTATCTAGAATGTTCTACACTGTTTTATGTAAGATGGTCACCTGACCTGTGCTATTTATAGTCCAAGTTATGTTGTAGTCCGTTAGGTTATCCAAGAGTCCTTTGAAGGTGGGTGAAAGTTTGGGGTTCAAGTCTGAGCCATAACAATTACCTCTGGACATGACCATGTGCTCCTGCTCTACTCCCCTACTACATCCTTCCATCTCCTTCCCCCAACTTCTCTTACCCTCAGAACCAGCTCGTTCCTAACCCTACTATATGCAGATCTCTTTCATGCCATAGTCATTGTAAGCCACATCCGTGTTCAAGATAAGCCTGTTAATGAGCAGATCAGTGGGATCTGCTAGTCTTCTGATTGCCGCACTGTTTTCAGACTCAACTAATTTTGCTCTAGATTCAAGTCAGTTAGTCTTTCCAGGGTTTACCTGAGTTCTTGAGACCTATAAGGTTAGTACTGTTCCTCCATCTCTGATTACCAAGTGTCTATCTAGTGAGAACCATATATGTCTGCCCAACTTAGTCTCTAGATGACACCAAGGGCCTTATGTCTTGATTTAATGGAATTTTAATTTCCAGTGTAACACCGTACTTTGGAGACCAGTCCAAGAGTATAGAGAGTGGTTATAAAGTGATTGGACTATATTAGTTTCCCTAGCCATCTACATTCACTGTGACATCTGAGGTAAGACTCAATGATATCCTACTGTATAGAATCACTAACCTATCCTATAGAGATTAATCCTGTAAAAGGTAGTAGTTGTCTACATTTACTGTAACGTCTAAGAGATTAATCCTGTAAAACCCAGGATATCACTCCATATGTTATGATATGCTTTGGACAGGCCTCTGGACATAGACAGCTGGTGGCTGTCATAACTAACATGCCATGGGAGCTAGTAGTGACACCTCTAGGAAGGTGTAATATTCATAGGTGGACATGACATGGGAATGGTCATACATGAACCTATAACAGATTAAATCCATAATAGATACAACCTGGGAACCTAGATCTATTAGTAGTACCTAGATATATGTAGACACCTAGCTAGATTCTTGTATAAGTAGATAGGACAATGCTAGGAGAACTCTTGTTGAGTTCTTGTTGATCCTCCCTGGTTAACAAGTAGCAATCCCTCCCTTCCTCCTTTACTCCATAAGACCCTTCTCTAGGGGCTAAGGCCAGTCACCTGTTAGGCAACCTAGCTGATGAGCAGCCTACAGATGCTCAGAAAGAACTTAGAGAGATAATGAAAGAAAGAAGGATGTGCCACTCATCAACTAGAGAAGGTCAATGAGAACTTGATAAAGTTCTCCTAGTATTCTCTAGCTATTTATACAAAGAGATCTACTAGGTGTCCACATGTATCTAAGGTACTATTCTTATCCTAAGTTCCCAAGATGTGTCTACTATGGGTCTATCTGTCAATATGCATATGGCTTCATCAGGAAACTGTTCCCATGTTATCCCTTAACACTTTACATCCCTAGGATGTCATTCTATACTCCTACAGCTGTCCATCAATGACAGCCGCTGACTGACTATAACAGGAGGCCTTAGGCTGTATCATAACATCACCAGCCAGGTCACCTAACACTATACTCCTATAACTGTCCATCAATGACAGCCACCAACTGACTATGACAGGGGGCCTCTGGCCATATCATAACAAACATAGAGGAACAGAGTAGCATAGAAAATAAATAAAATAAAAGAAACAAACAAATATGTCTCCAGGCTCTAGAGGTGATTGTCTAGAGAGACAGAGTGATAACAAGTATACTACTAAAAAAGAGATAAGAGAGAAGTGTACCAAGTTCAATGGGTATTATAAAATGCTACTTTGAACCATTAACCAGCCACCATAGCTAAGTCAATATTTATATTTTCTTTTCATTTATTTTTCCAATCAGATAAAAGACAAGAGTGATAATGGAAAGATAACTCAATACTAATGCAACAAGCACATATATGTATAAATGCCAGTAAATAGAAATGCTTGTATATAAGTAAGGATAATCTAACCAGAACTCTAACAAGTTCTCTTTATCAACTCAGACATTGAGTACAACCATGAGACATCTTGCTGACTGATTGCTATAATGGGTGTTGTTTTTAGAGATAATAGGGGTCACTCAGAGTTGATAGAAATAACAACAAGAAAATGGAATAATCTTGGCTTTGACTTATATGTATTGTACCCCAATCTTCTGTTACAGTGTGGTTGTGGATTTTGGAGAAGAAGACCATCATCCAGAGCAATAGAATAAGACAAGTAGATTACAAGTGAAAGGAAGATGATACAGAGGATATAGACATTAATCTACAGACTAAGGTATTATATTATACCTACACAAGTATATTGTAAGGACTCAACCCTGTACTAGGTCTTATTCCACTCTAAGTCAGAGTTGACAAAGAGAACTTGTTAAGAGTTCCTGTTAGATTGGTCTATCTACTTATACAAGTGTTACTTGGTCTGTGCACTACTTTCCTGTACCACCATGTGACCTTGTGACAAGTTTGTGACATAACCATGACATAACTCCCTTATATAATACATGTGATATCACACCAGATGTGAATATTACATAAAGGAAAAGAAGAATAAATTATAGAAAATTATGGAAAGTTATAAAGAAATTAACATTAACCAAATGGAATTTAATATGGGCTATTCACAGACTAACTGGATTATTGCTTCTATAGACTGTTGAGAAAATAGAGCAAAGCAGACTGACTTTAATATTATAGAATAATTTTTATAGATTATTGACAAAAGAAACAAAGTAAACTAACTTCAATACTGTAGGATACTATTTATAGACCATTAATGGAAGAGAGCATAGTAGACACTGACTTCAATAAAGTATGATACTATCTATAGACTATTGCTATAAAATAGTACTTTGGGCCTCTAGGGCTAATGTTATGAACTGTCTCCATAGGTATATGACTAGCCACCACAGCTAAGTCATTATTTATATTTCTTTTATATTTCTTTTCTTTTCTTTTCCAAAAGTGCCACGTCCTAACAACAAGATGACTCAATATTGATATAACAAGTATGCATATGTACAAATGACAGTAAATAGAAATATTTGTATATAAGTAGAGAGAAATCCAGTGAGAACTCCCATCAAGTTCTCTTTGTCTATGCTGACAAGAGAGCAATTGGCTTCATTCTGGCTCAGGAATCAGCTAACCACCACAGCTAAGTTCATATTTATATTCTTTTCTATTTTCTTTAATTTCTCTTTTGGGTATAAAGGGCATGGAAAGATATGTCCTACAAGTGTGATATCACATCAATTACATAAAGGAGTTATGTTACATGTCACAAGGTCATATGGTAGTATAGGAAAGTAGTGCATAGACCAGGTAGAACTTGATAGACCAATTCAACAGAAGCTCCTAATGAGTTCTCTTTGTCAGCTCTAACTTAGAGTGTAATCATTGGCTAGCTCAAGCTTGTGTTCACTACAACTGTTGTGGAAAGAGAACATAGCAGACCAACTTCAATACCCTGTTATGCTATTTATAGACCATTGATGGGAGAAAGCATAGTGGACTGACTTGAACATAATCTAAATCTATTCAAAATTAGTAGAGGTTAAAAGCTGTGCCATAGGTACAGTAAAAACCTCATTATATAAGTATGCAATCCAAACAGGGGATAATGGATGCTGATGAATCTTTGCAAGTTATTAGTTATTATTTCATGCTTGGTCTCCCATACTCAACCCAAATTTGGATATGTGGGAAACTGGCTTTATAAATTGAAAACAATTGACATTGATTGTTGGTGGTAGACTGGCTGCAAGATGGGTTGTGCTCAACACTGTTGATGGAAGAGAGCAAAGTGGACTGGCTCTAAATCTATTCAGAATTGGTAGAGGCAAAAAGCTGTGCCATAGGCACAGTGAAAACCTTGTAACATCTAGGGAAGTCCCCCCTAATTTGAAATTCAATTTCCCCAAGTCTTAGTAATCTCTGTTTTCAGTCATGTGATTTGTTGGCATTGCTAGATTTAGCACTAGTGTCGAGAGTGTTAATACCTTGATACGTTGTGAGTTCTTGGAACTCCTCTTCTCTTTGTCATGTCCTCTTTCAATGACCAGTATGAACCTTTGGACATTATTGGTAATGGATCCTTTGGTATAATACGCAAAGTTCGTCGGAAGGTGGACGATGTGGTGCGTTCTCTAGGTCAGCTATCGAAGTTGCAAATCCTAGATCTATTCAGGTTTTCGCGCGAAAGGAGCTCAATTTCCAAAGAATGTCGGAGAGAGATAGGAAGCAAATTGTTGCTGAAGTGTAAGTTCTAATGAAGGCAGTTCACCGAGTTGATTTTATTCTATATTGTCTGCTCAGAAATATCCTGAAAGAACTAGATAATGAACACATCGTACGGTACCATGACCGCTATGTTGATAGGGATGCAGGAATTTTGTACATTCTTATGGAATACTGCGGAGGAGGAGACCTCTCAAACGTCATCAAGCAAGCTTTGAAGACAAATAGATTGATACCCGAAGACACGATCTGGAATTATTTCATGCAAATTTTGCTGGCGTTATATCATTGCCACCATCCAGATGGTAACGGACGGGCGGGAATCAATGGAGTAGGGGATGGCGCAGGGCACGGATCAGGCACCTTCGTGCCTGTGAAGACAAAACGTGCACAAATTCTTCATAGAGACCTGAAACCCGACAATGGTAGGAAATCGATATATTCGTCTGAAATGGAAAGGAGCTCACATTATAGTAGTGTTTCTGGACGAAAACAATCATGTCAAGCTTGGAGACTTTGGCTTGTCGAAAGCATTATGCCAAAGTAACTTTGCAAATACTTATGTCGGAGTATGTCATCCAAGTCTATTTCAAGTCCACAAACTTGATTACTGTCTTCAGACTCCGTATTACATGTCTCCCGAGCTTATGCAAGAAAAGGCATACGACACTAAGTCAGATATTTGGTCTCTTGGATGCCTAATATATGAGCTTTGTGCCCTCAAACCTCCTTTCCATGAAGCTAAGACACATTCGGAATTGAACATGTGTATTCGGTCAGCTGTCTCATTTTCTTATCTTCAACGATACTGAACTTATCCAAAGGAATGGTCGAATACCGCCATTACCTAGAAATTATTCTCAATCCCTGTCGGCTGTCATAAAGGCTATGCTCAACCTCAATGTGCGTCCCAACCTTTCCTTCCGGCTGGAGTCTCGTACTGACGGTATCTAGCCTGCAATGCGACCTTCTGCTGCCCAACTTCTGCAACACGAGCGCCTAGAGTTATCGTTCCGAATCTCTGAGACAGATAAACTGTAAGTGCAGATCATTCCTCCCCCGACAGGTAGAACGTAGTCATCCCGATGCAGGTTATCTCAAGTCAAGAGTCATCGAGCTGCCGTCCTTGCAAAAGAGCATGAGGTTCTAGGTCTTGAAGAGGCAATCAGGGACCGAGAGAATAAACTAAGTTCCATTCTTTCTGAAAAAGATGCCGAAATTGCGCGTCTTCAGTCACACATCGCCCATACTCTACAGCATCCGCCAATTACGAAACGAGATGTTGAAATTGCGATCGGACAAGCTGTGGAACGTCGAGAGGGGGAACTACGTGTTTTGATACGATGTCGTGAAGAGGAAGTTGCAAATGCAATGGCAAAAAGAGAGGAAGAGATAATGGAGGCAGTACGGAAACGCGAAGCTGAAGTTCACCATGCTTGGAGTCTGCGCGAAGCGGAGATTCGACAGGGAGTGGAGGATAGCAACAAAGCAGTGCAGGAGAGAATGGATTGGATCACGAAAAGAGAAGATGAACTCACGAAAAGAGAAGACGAGCTTAACTCCCAGGCAAGGAAAATCGAGGAGATGAAGGAGGCCTCAGCGGAGAAGATGAGGGCTTCTCAGACTTCACACAAAGGTTAGGAAATTATTAGACTTACCATTCGTACCGATCCAACACTCAGAGCAGGAAAGGTGCAGAAAACACCTCTGGAAGAAGTCAAAAACACCCTTGAATCAGCGACGTGTATAGAGACACCTGTTCAACAACGACAGCCAGTGAAAGACGCAATATCAGCAACAAGAGTTCCCGACCTTCATAATCAAGCTACCCCGAGGCCATCAAACCCTGCTCAATACTTCACTGTGCTCAAGACGCCCATCATGGGACCTAACCACACAGAAACCCTGCCTTCAGCTATGAAAGGTGTCATTCTCACGGCTACAGGTGAAACTCTGGCAACACCGTCTCCTAGTGAGCTCGCAAAAATATTTAATCAGAGTCCCCGCGTCGGACTTGGATTTACGAAAATATTCGAATCACATGCAGATGCAGAGAATGATGAAAATAGTTTGAGAGACAGAAGGTCCAGCAATGTGAGTGCAGAATCGGAAGAGGCTGATAGTCCTCCCCCAAGTCCCAGTACAAGGAAAGAGAGGAAGGATAAGATTGGACTGCATGATGCCTCTTTGGGCTCAGGTTCTTCGTCTTCAACTCTACGGCTACCGGCGACCTCCATCGGCACGAGCACTGGTTTGGTACAAATTAGACCGACAAGATCCTCAATCAGTTCTTCGGCACAACGACCCACGATTAAACGGGCTTTGTCTACGACAGCAATTTCAGTAGCTGCGTCGTCGAGACCTGCTCCTTCAAGATCTACCTTTGTCTCTTCGGCATCTACAGCGACATCAAAACCTTTGCAACGACCAAAGTCAACGTCTCGCTTGGAACAGCATCCTCATCCTCATTCACGATCTACTATGCCATTGAACTCCGCTCATGTTCCTCTTTCAACAACAATCCCGACCCAGTTGCCCCCTGCACCAATCTATGATTTTACAGACGAAGAGAATCTTCCAAGTCCATTCTTGAGGAAAACGGCGGAAAAATATGAGAGAGCTCCTGTATCAGCTTCCAAACTATCTGTGGTTTCTTCGTCGCTAGGAGGTCAGAAGCGACTTGTCTCATCGAAGAAACGAGCATCAACTAGTAATGGGAATATTTTATGGGTTATGGCTGCTACGAATGTAGCTAATGGAAAGCGTGCTTCCAGCACTTTGAAGGTGCTGCCGGGTTTCGCTGCTGGCCAACAGTTGAATGGTGAGGATGGAGATGTCAATGGAGAGACTACCAGGCCAGCGCTGTTGAGTGCACGCAAAGCGACAGGAGAAATTCAGAAAGTACCTCTACGGTAGTGGTTCTAATTGTATTATCTGATTATTTAAAGGAGAAAGGCTACCTTCAAGACTCTCATCATGGCACTCAATCATTTCTATTCCCGTTCATACTGTAATTTATCTTATAATATACCTTGTCTTCCCTATCTGAGAACGAAAAGCTGGTCTTTACTCGACAATTGAGTAACTATAAGAGAGTTCCGGGATGAGTTACATCCCACTTCGTTTATATTCGCAAAGATTCAATACCCCTCCGAGCTGACTCTCAAATTTATCTGGGCGAAACAAGGAGAAGATCAATGAAAGCACCAGAACGAAGCTCGATGTCATGGACTCGAGTTATGTACTTTATCTGTCGGCTCCTTCACTTATCCTAATATAGAAAAGACAGGTGTCACATGGTTCTTAACGCACGGACCATGCGATAATGATATATAAAGGATGCCTGACCCGTTGATGAATCCTTTAGAACATACTCGTTCAGGATCTGTTTATAGAAACTGACTGAGTCTCGCATTTTCACAAATGCCACGTCCTTCATATCCATTTGATGACAATCGCATTCTCCCGTCTAGGCAGAGAAAGTGGTACTACTTCATGTGGTATCTCGAGGACGTTTTGGCTTGTCGGTCTTCAGTGTATATGCTGAGGCTGGCTTGCCAGCGGGACGAGTGTCTGTCTGATGGATAATATCTTGTTTTGTTGTACTATGAATGTGTTTTAATTGTTTGTTTATTTGATTTCTTTGGTGATTATGAAGCTATCTAAGGCAAGGAGCAAGTTATTGACCAGTGCACAAAGGTAGATTTAGAAACTAGTTATTGCAAGATGAGTAGGTATCATTATTATTTTTTCTGAATGAGTTGCAGATTTCCCCTAAATCACAGTCCTTGAATTTGAAGAATCAAAAACTGTTTCTCGTCTGTGAACTGCTCATCTACAAGAACAATGAATGGGTTTGTGTTAGATTGATGTCACCAAAGCTAACCTTCTTTGTCATTATGAAAATTTTGCAAAAATGACATGAGTTTATCCTTGTTCCTTCGAAGAATGTTCTCAATCTGTAATGGTTTTTTTGGGTTTGCAACAAAAACCTAGGGAAGCGAAGATGATTAGTCATTTTGATGGGTACAAGTAAGCTGACCTTGAACACATGGAATGCCTCAAATTGGATATTTTTACTCTTGTCTCGCAGTAGATTCATCATCATCTTCAAGTTCGCCTCATTCGATATATAACGAGTCATCACGTTGAAATTTGCCCGATCTAGCAATATCTCACCAAGCAATTTGAGAGACTGGCGTTTAGTGACGTAGTTTTCGGACAAAATAAGTGTGGTAAAGGAGGAGAAAAACTTGATGAGAAACATGAGACAGTGAGTTATTCTGTATAAATCATGATAAGACTGCAAACTGGCTTACACGGTCATAGTTCTTATCGAGATACTCGGCTACCATTGACTTGTGTCTAGTAAGAATCTCCTTGAGATTTGCAAATGCATCACAGGAAATGCCAAATGTCGTCGTTTCGATATAATGAGGAAATTTGTAGAACCTGCTCAGGGTATTTCTCTGAAGGTCAGCTTGGGATAACACGAGTAACGCACTGGTCAGAGTACAGCAAAATGTTACAAAGCTGCTCATGACGAAGCATCTCCTTGAGAATCATACCCGTGTTAAGGGAAACCTCTTCATTCTCGTAACCAGCGAGAGCAGCGAAGATGATATCAGATCGTCCAGCAATATGATCCACGGTGGGCCACCGCGAGCCAATCTGACGTCGTAGAAGGTTATTGAATATTTGAACGACGTCCTTCCTAGCCTCAAACTCGAAGGAGGAGATGTTAAGGAGAAGTGGATAAAGAATATCGCTGTTGTAGAATTCCTGGGAAAGCTGAGCGGTCAATTGCGGGGTGCTATCTGCTCTCGAATCAGACGGGGAGAATGTCTAAGCAGTTAGAGCTCCCTGAAAAGTAGTTAAGAGGAAGCGTACCAGCATCCCCATGTAGAATAGCTTTGATCTGCTGCAGATGTCTAGATAGGTCTTCAGCTGCCTGACACCTTTGTTAGTCTACACCATCGCGAAATGGGCCGAAGTTGTATAACACACTTTTGGCCTCATCTCTCCTGCACAGGACTCCAAGCGCCCTATCGATTCACGTAGACCACGAACAAGGTCAGGGGGTGTTCGGGTCTTACTCTTGAAGAAGTTCATGATCGAATCGTCAAATCCCGTTTGCAATAACAGATTCCAGCTGCAGAGGGAATATAAGATATCTATTTACTCGTGCGAAATAGTCAGTCTGAACAGCTCGTGTTTCAGACTTGGTGAGCTCGGTATGGATTCAGAAAGCCAAGCAACGACAAATAACTGCTATTCAAAGATTAGAGAGTGAATCACAAACGCTGCTAAATACCCATCGAAAAGGCGAAAAGGGTTGGTCACCTCTGCAGGCATTTTTCGTTTCCGTCACATCCTACAAAGACAACCAAAATTCTATCATGTATTTCCTACGTCTATTCAAGATGTTTGATTGAGACATATCTACTTAACTACTTACTATCGTACAACGGGAAAATATCAGACGCAACTGCGGAAGATGAGGATTGCCAGAGAATTAATGTATATCGAGGATCAAGAGAAATAAACAGCTGAGATCCCTCCGCGCAGCGGAGAGAATTATCACCATTGGTACATGCTCCTGACCTCAACCAAGAAATCACCATCTGCCGAAAGAAGCGACTTGTCTAATGAGTGTTACCAAAAATTACATTCCTCATGACACGGCTCATATGTCTTGGGTAATACTTTACATTGATCGAGTCGGAACGCCTGAGGGACCTCCTGTTGTTTGCGGCAGAGCCGTCAACGACCCGCGATTTCAGCTTGCAACTGGATGGAGATCCAGAGGACGTGGGTTGAGGAGCAGTGGGAATGGTTGTAGATGAATTTCCGCCTGTTGGGTTACCAGACGAAGTAGAATTACTACTTTCACCAACGAACGAGGCGATAGGAGGACCAGGAAACTGGTAGTCGAGGTTGCCGTCGTATACAGCTGGGACGAAGATACCAGGGTCGTCATCATGGTAGGCACCGGGGAAGGAGACGAGCTCGTTTTCTTGTGGTTTACCAGTCCCACTGCCACCGATGGTAAGTTGCGAGCAAGATGGGTAAAATTCCGCGCCACCCATGCTGACAGCAAGTTGGAGTGCGATGATTTCATGACGGATGAGGTAGTTTCCAGGGGCAATGTTGGACGGAAGGTTAATGTTAGCCGGAGCACCAGCCACTAAACACAAAGAAAATAGGGTCAGAATGGAAAATAATGAAGAGAATAGCAAAGAATTAACTGATGTCGGCTTGTGCCCATTTGCCATCAGACGCCTCGCCAATTTGCTGGATCTTGAACCACTTAGCAGTGGTTGAATCAAATTTGACACAAGTTTGATCGCCACAAGAAGCCATATAGGTCAACATAGGACCGGTATTATGAGGCCACTATAACATAGAAAGACTCCTTAGTATTCCATTCAGGTCCAACTAGAGAAAAGAAGACACACATTACTCCCGCCGCCGCCTTTCCAGTGGAAACTGATCTTGTCGCCCGGTTCTGCACTTGCGACAAGTGTAGCAGGGGTTGCGTTCAGGCCACAGTTGAGGGACGGGTTACTTGCACCTTTAACTGGGCTCACATCAGAGATTTGGAAGATGATACTGGGGTTAGTAGGTCCACCGGGGACATTGCCCATGTAGCTTTTGCCCGCAATGTCAACCTCAGCGACATACCCGTGGGCGAAGGCAGAAATAGCAGTGAGGAGTAGAGTAACGAAAATGGTGAGCTTCATCATTTCCTAGCAGCAAGCTGTCGAGCACAGAAAAAACGTGGAATGGGAGAGCGATCAAGCCCTGAGTTGAGGATGCAAGTGTCAGTCAATGAGGACAATTCGCACAGCGAAAGGAAAGAAGGGCCGCATTTCTTCCTGGAGGCCAGAGCCCTTTTATCTCTCATCATTCCATTGTCTTGATAGCCTCAATTGTTAACATATTTCAATCTCCGCTTCGGCGAAACAAAGCTCTACTTTTGGCACTGGACATAAATTAACATGGTGAGGCAAGTAGCATACGACATTCTTGCCACACGTTCTTGACGCACTCAAAATTCACTAGATAGCTGTTTTCAAGAGTGGTGAATTATAAAGAACAAAGGTTGTGAAACGGAACAAGCTCTGACCATGTGGTCGTAGCAGTTTTCATTTTAGTCATCCATGTGGCATGTCACATGTCACAATGCTTCTCAAAGGTACAAATAAATGGATACAAATACAGTGAGCAGGATGAATCCAGGACTGATGCTTCTTGGACCACATTATTCTGTGTCCTAGGAATGATAAAGTACATGATGACATGATTGTCATAAGAATTGGTAGGAATTGGCAGTAGTTGGGAGGCAATTAGGACACACTTCTCCTTCCTGTTTTACCTTCAATATTCAACATATTTACACACTATATACACTCTTCTTTCTACTCAGAACTATCTACTAAGCTCCTAGGTCCAGGATTGTCACAAAACCCAGTAGGGATTTGCAGTAGTTGGGAGGAAAT
>Ga0153986_1000429_pt1 | contig 13094 bp, 15 predicted proteins | sample TSGA070MetaG_FD_104724 | JGI IMG/M metagenome (GOLD analysis project Ga0153986, IMG submission 104724) | Attine ant fungus gardens microbial communities from Georgia, USA - TSGA070 MetaG | ecosystem: Host-associated > Fungi > Mycelium > Unclassified | place: USA: Georgia, Alexander Wildlife... | reverse complement strand
TTTTTCTTATAGTAAAATTTGATATGTGACTCATTCAGCTTATGGTACACGATCATAAAATTTGAATTAAGGTCTGCTGTTATTTTACCGTAGGAAGGTGTTCTTTTTGGAAGTCGCAAGCCCTGTCGTCAACTCGCTCCAGTAAGTTGTGTACGGAAGTATATTGAGCGCTCCAACCGTCTGTGTCAATGGTTATGACTATGTCGACACTTTGGTTGTCCTTTAGTAAGCAAAGCTGACGATGTTTTTAATCGCTGAGATGGTAAGGTCAAATATAAGATTACATTAGATTACACAAAAGAGAGTCTACCATAAGAATTAGCCGGGGAAAAAAAGAGAACTAATTTACGTTATGAAAGGCGTTAGCCAAAAGGACTATAGGTTAGAAGATGGTACATCATTAGCATTCAAGAGTAACGTCATAGAAGAGGGACACGAAATAAGGTGTCTGTCTGGATAAAGACTCAGATCATCTCGCCACTTTTCAAGTTTTGTCGAATGATAGATTCTCTTACTAGATAAGGAGATGAATAAGAGAGTAAATTGTGATGGGGCGATAAATGCAACTTGCCTCCAGTAAGGAGCACGGCCATGGACTTGATGTCCTGAGATATAGTTTGAGAGAGAAAGCTTTGTGAGGTAGTGAGGTTAAACGGCGTACTATTGCAGAAGTCTCATAACACATAAAAGGCCTCGGTGTTACTGATAGTCGTTTCTGTGAGAAATGGGTTTAATGGCTTAAAACGGGGTCATGTTGACAAGGCGTACATGATATGATTTGAACTTGTCTTTAAAATCTGTAAAAAAAAAAAAAAAGGGCAATTTTTTCAAAAATTTAGATGGAATTGAACCAGGGTGTATGGATTACTGACATTTCGTGACTTGCGTAATTTCATTTGAAAGATTCCCATAGCTTGGAACGAAATGCTTGACCTGAACACCCGATGCTAACGTGGACGCCAGCACGTCTTTCTGTGTGTGTGTGTGTAGATATATAAGAAATGTCAGTTCATATTCCAAAAGACGACTGGCGAAATGAAGCCATAAAAAAGCTACGAGAGAGAGAGAGAGAAAAGTTTTTCTGACCTTGTTGAAAAAAACGATGAGGTTTGCTGCTGCTAATAGTCTATTCGAACAAAGCTGACGCCACAAGTTGAGGCTGTCTTCCTGAGAGTGTTTTATCAGCATTTCTTTTTTTTGAGCTGAAGGGGAAAATAGATCACAGACCAAACGATTTACGCGTGGATCTTCTTCGAGGGTTAGATTGAATGCAAGTGGCGCGAGGAAAAGTATGGCTTGAACTACTCGCAGGATATTATTTTTGAGTTTTCCGTTAAGTATATAGTCAAAAAAAAAATCCTCACCGTCATCAAAGAATGGTGCCCAGGAGGCTCGCTTCAGATGATAGGATTCCGTTTTGTCAGGAGATGACCAGGAGAGGAAAGAATAGATTAGTTGAACATACCTGACTTCTGCTTCCGCCTGCATCCGTGATATATACGTCAGAGTTGACACCTCCACTCTTCTCAACGACAAAGTGGTGTTCTTCGACACCAACCGTCTGTAAGCGAGCCCGGACGATATCAGCTAAAGGTCAAGGGTTCAGAGCGGAAGTGAGTGTAAGATTGATAAAAGATATACAATCCGTGGGCAAATAATCAGGTCTCGCGATTCGCTCCGCGTCGTTCATGAAACTGAGAGATGATGAATGAGCAACAACAACGATTCGATCATAAATCGCTGATGAACTTACAATCCTGCTTTTTCTTCCAGTTGAACATTTCGCTTTGACAGTATTCTGCGGACTTCTGGATCTCGCCAGAGAGACAATATCTCTTCCTTTTGAGCGATCAATGCCTGGCTTGGATCACTTTCGTCGTTGATGGAATGTTGAGATTGTCTTTTGTCGACAAATTTTGGACTTGAATCACCTGCATTTGAAGGATGAAAAGTCAATAGAAAACGAGGACGAAGACGAAGGAATGACTGTCTAACTTTGATGTGCTTGGAGTAGAGCCTTCCAACCACTTCCAGCTCGAACACCTATATCTCTGGTAGCATCTTTGAGCTCGGGAGCGAGGATCTGCATGAGATTGACCTCGATGACGAAGAGGGGAGATAGACTGAGCCGAATACGTCGGAAATTGCGGGCTGTGGGGCTTGCCTCAGTTGTAGACGTCGAAAGGTCATATTCGGCAAAAAGGGCCTCAATAATGGTCCGGATGTTACTAAGCGAATGACGGCGTTCATTCTCGAGTTCCTGTTCTGTTTTTTGGAAAAACTGAAGTACATACTTGATGAGATTAAGTTGGACAATGACTTTCCACATCAGACGATTAGACTCAAATTGGCGGGGCGCAAAGGCCAACTGGAAATCTGAATTGATTGAGGCTTCGGAACGTCGGGTTGAAAGATATGTAACATACTTTTGAGAACGGAACTCTTTTGCCGGAGAAATCGTCTGAGCTGACAATGAATCTTGATTCGTACATTAAGAGAACATACCTTGCCACTTTCTGATTGACCTGTACATTAAATTTAGTTCAATTTCTTCAATGCGAACGATAAGCTTCGCACCTAGCAACAGGATTTTGACTGCTTTGTTCCTCCGCTCCAGCACAATTTTGGTCTCCAGCAAGCTCTCATCGATCTCCTTGCTCCTCTTGATTGCCTCTTGCAATGATTTTACACGGACAATCGCTTGTTCCTCCGACTCACCAGGCAAAGGAGCATTCGACCATCGGGCATAGAATGGGTTGAAAGGAATTGATGATGGACGAGGAATGGAAGCTGGTATAGACATGCCTTTGGAATGAACAGACACTTGGGTGAGGCACTTTTGTACTGAGGAAACCCTGATGGAATAAAGAGGAGGCGAAATCGATGTTCGCAGGTAAATTAATCAGTAAATTAATCTCCATTTAGTTATGACTGTCTTCTGCCAGATTGGGTTAACCATTGTATTTTGAAATCTACCGTCATCGGATGAGGTTCTCCGAGATCTAGTCGACTCGGAGTGACGGTAAGGCGAAATTAAGGGAATGATTTTCTATACCTATCCTTGCCAGTGAGCTGTCGACTAGAATTCTATTTTGACTTCAAGTTTCGGTTTCCCTAAAAGGACCGAGGTCGATAAATTTAGTGTTCACATGATACACTTTGCCGGATCAATGAGCTGTTTTCCGTCACAGGGTAAAAATATATTGAACACCTAACCTGAGTGACATAACAAGTCCAGGGACACTCTGACTGCAAACTGAAACAGATCAACTGAATCTCCGAATAACGTCACTCATTTTCGCTTCCCATAGTCAACGTAGACAACCAACAACGGCAGTCGGAGGTCACGCCAGGGAATGAATAGTGGCTCGGCGGACTGTCCAAGCCATTATAAAGATGTTGATTGAGGAGTCAATCCAATCTATATAAATGATTATGGTATTGTTCAGACCATAACGGAGAGGGGATTCGGTTGCTGATGTCGCCATGTTTCAGATCAAACACAACATGCGGAACATATCTCTAAGGAACACAAGCATGTTGCTGAGTGAAGGTTTGTTTGCACGGACTCCGGCTACGTATGATACCGGATCCTGAGCCCAGGATCGTCAATCTGACAATAGTGGCTTTCATTTACGCATCCCGCAATTCAATTCAATTATAAGAAGACCGACATCCATTATTATTCATTATTCAGTTCGAAATTGAATTCAGATCTGCATTTAGATTCCAGACACTATATATGAGTATATCCGTGCAAATCATCACCTCAGCCTCCTCCAGTCCATCTCCCTTTTTGATCGTATTGTGCCCTCAAGGTCAACTAGATGCCGCATCGTCGGTCGTCCATGTGGACAATTCCATGGCTGTTCTATCATACCCATATGACGTACGACCTGTTATGGGAAATCATCTCAATATCAAATCTAGTGCAAGTTAAATATTCAACGCTCACACTTAGCATTTGGTGTCGATTCATAGGCATGCCAACCATGACACTTTTTCTGCAAGCTCTCATGGCAAACATACTTCGCGCTTTGACACATCTGACCGTCTGACCGTTCGGTCGGTCCCTCATCAAGTGAATTAGCTCTTCAAGATCTGATTAGTAAGCAAATGTCAGAGGAAATGAACAACAAATATAGTCCAACACAATTTACCCTTCATATCAAATACAGTACTGTTACTGACAGGTTGGGCCGTCAACATCAATCGCGAGGAGCCTGGAAGAACGTCTCCTTCCTTGATTTCAACTTCAAACCCGTTTTTCTTGAAAATGTCAAGGTTCTCAGTGGCAAGTACTTCATCCGATGCGGTCAATTCGAGGGGTCGAGGTCTGTTGATCCACATTCAGTCATCGATCACATAGAACCTTGAGAGCCATTCACCGAAAGAGTTTCTGAGACCGAATAACCGTTGTTTGCTGAAGGCTCTCAAAATTATATTTCTCATCTGCTGCGTGTTGGTCGACAATGAACAGGTCGTCCATCATTCGGTTGGAAAGCGCGATCAATTTTCTTCGTCTCGCAATGATAAAACCCAGATTAAACTGCCCGACAATCTCCATTTCCGTAAAATCTGTCTTGTTGATGACACGCGAGAGTACTTCAACAACTCTTGCCTCGTTATCCACGTTGCCAATCCCAGCATCTTCAAGAACGGCATCGTCATCTCGTATTGTTGGTGACTGTGCTGTCGGAAGACAGGGTGTTATATTTTGGTAATTAGATTTGATTTTGTCCATGTCGAAATTTATGGATATATCATCGCTTCCATCGGTCCTGATGAATTCTGATTGTACCAGAGGTTGCGTCAGCGAGGCAGCAGAATTCGACGTTATGCTTTGCTGAACAGAGCAAAGGACAGAAAGCGCATCCGGATCATCATCATCGTCGATCTCCATATCATTATGGGGGGCTTCAGCCGGTAGAATCATGGGATCTTCAACGTCAGCTGCTAAATCACTTATCAGAGTATTGTCTCTCGAATCTACAGGAGGGGAGGCCCGCAAGCCCTTCTCATCCTCTGCATCTTCATCGTCCGAGCTATTCCCTTCAACCCCAATTCCATCGACCGCACTGTGAACTTTATCTACCGACTGGAGTTGGTTTGAAGCGAAGCCGGCCAGGAGATGTTGCATTGTCATAGACCCTTTCCGAACTCGACTGGACCTATCTGGGTGACATTTGGTAATAGATTGGTCGCGTTTCGGGCTTTGATGGGAGTCAGCTTCGGTGGAATTTCCTTCATCTGCCTCAATCAGCACCGAAGCTGTCGAGGACGACCGATCTCCTATGTCGGATTTATATTTCTTGCGAGGAGCCTCCGAAGAGGTATTGTCTGAGAGCTCGGTGGCCCTATCAACATGGTTAACCAGGTGAGAAGAGTTTGATCGTTGCCAAGAAGCCCTGGAAGTATCGACAACAATGTCGGTATCTGGTTTTTTTTTCTCAGCCCCGACGACTGGAGGCTGGATCAGCATTCTAGAAGAATCTGCGGGTCCACTGACAGACTCAGCGGAGTTCGTGTCATCGTCAGGATTGGGGATAAAAAGCGGTTCCTTTGAAGTTTTATTTTCGTCGATCGACTTTGTGGAAATAGCAACTGAGGTAGATGAAATTGTTGACTGAGAATCACTTCGTTTGGAAGCCTTTTGTTGACGCTTAGTAGCAAGCGATGATGAGTGCCTGGCCATACGAGAGGTATAGTTGGTAACCGTCAACCTTGGGTATTCTGAAGATAGGCGGTCCAATGATGTTTGAACAGGTTGCAGCGGCTGAGTATTATTGATGACATCAAAGGTACAGCGTTGAGGGTTAAAATGGTTCTCTAAGGTGGTCTATACATTGTATTAGTCAGCGTGCGTGAAAAATAAAAAAGCTAACTCGCTCTGAGAGCAGTGATGAGGTTGTCTTCGCTATAGAGGAAGATAGTCCTCTTGTCCGGTAGAACGTTGACATCACAGGCATCTGAACAACGAGAAAGTGAGTAGGTCATATTTTTGGATCAAAGGCAGCGTACCAGGTGCAACGATGAAATCGGCAACGAGAAAGGGCGACTGAATTGCATTAAATGATCGATACACTTCGTTGAATGCTTTCTGAACCTGGTGCCCAGGTAAGATTCGGCTCCCAAGATTCCCGGTTAACTTCCATACCTTGCTCAGTGTACAAGGCCGGCCATTGACATAAAGAAACTGTCGATCCGCTCCTGTTCTTCCACAAGCGGCATTGAATTTGGATATAAGCCCACGGACAGATACAAGAAGTTGACCTTCATCAACTGCTTGTGCGGTCCGCGCCCTACGTCTGTCAAACAAGACTGATCGACAACAAGCTCAAAACTCACAGGAACTGCTTGCTTCCTCGTTCCCTTTCCACTTCTAGTTCAAGGTCTAAATCAACGACATTATCGAGTGCTTTTGGGCCCCATAGTGCAGTTACGGAGCATCTAATAGAGGGTACCCCTTGGGTGGCAATCAAATGGGTTTTGGTACCTTTGTCAGATTGGTTGTATACATTCAAACGAACACCTGGGCCAACGGTGCAAGGCAGGAGGGCATAAGCATTCATGAGGGTGAGCGCTTTTGAAAATTCTCGTTTGATGTTTCGTCCAAGCTCCTTCCGGCGTACAGGAAGAGGCTGGAATAAACCTTTCAATGTGACTGTGGTACCTCTCTAAAGAGTACGTCAATTCCGAGAAAAACAAGACAAAGGTGCTCACTTGTCTAGCGACTGTCTTACGTTGCTTTATCCTGCCATTTGTATCCAATTCCAAACAAGTCCCCACGGGAGCGGCGGTCGAAGTCACAACTTGGACAGACTGACATAGGGCACACAGAGAAGACAAAGCTTCACCACGAAAACCAAATGTCTCCAATGACAGAAGATCGTTGTATGTTCTTAATTTAGAAGTATGATGCTTCAGTCCTGGGTTGAAATGAATCACAGCTCTCCCGAAGGCATGAGACACATACCGATAGAATTATGATCTTTCTCATTAATACCGGAGCCATTGTCAATCACCTCTATACTTTCCAGCCCATATTGTTTAAATTTAACCTCTTCTTGATAATGAGAACAAGTAGGCCTGAAGAAAAGAGACTTGCCAAGATTTGTGGCACCTGCGTCTAGACTATTTTCAATCAGCTCCTTGACTGCAGTCTGTAAGTCTATAACGACTTGGCCGGAAGTTATTTTATGAATAGAAAGTTGGTCGATCTGTTTCACAGAGTGGCATGAAATATCCTTCGTGACATTCGACATTCAAGGCGAAACATAGGGGCTCAAAAATGATTAGAGGGTCACGTGACAATTTATCGGCTCGTCGACACATGGCTGCTGAGGCTGACTATGCTCTTCATGGTGTTTAGTCGATTGACAAAGCCTTAAAAGCTATTGATAGGTGACAAGATATCTTCATTTTTTGAGTACTGCATTTTCCCAGCCCTCATTCTGTTCTTTTCTGGCTGGCTGAACAGGGATACCAGTTCAAGCAATATCATCATCGTGAAGAACGGTGAGTCCGTTCGTGGATTTATGAGTGAATTTGAATTTTCCAAGGCAACGAGTACTCTGGATTCAAGTTCAGATCCCAAAACGGTATGTTTTTGACATCAAAGATAGATCCTGTCTAACATTTGATCAGGGTATGCCATACTTCATGCCTTTGGAAATACACATTGGTGAAAGATACACCTCTTATGCAAATGCTTGACCCTGGTCATACCAGAAACAAAACAACGCTTGCACGATCAATCTCTTCTACCTCTTAATCTGCCTAAGACAGTCCTCGGATACACTTCCAAGCAGATCAGGAATCCTTCATGTGGCTCACCTTTTGGATTGTGTTTGTACTGGTAGACTGGGAGCAAGCAACAAATATCCAGCCACAGATCTTCGCAAATACACATCCCACTGGCAAGTGCGAGAGGTCCTTCAGAGCCAACGGTTTTCACTTTCGACACGTATTTCATGGTGCATTTCACCCTGGCCTTTTTAATGTGATCTAGTGGGAACTTTATGCCTTTTGCCATTTCCCCGAGCTTGAGGAGAAAACTATCACATTCTCTTCAACGAACTCAGTCCTGCATTTGACGAGCTTGTAAAAACAGTCGATGGGAAGGCGGAAATTGTGCCTTTGGTGGTGCGATCTCGTTGGGGGAATCATTGTAATCAAGTCAATGTTGAGAAAGACCAGGGAAGAAGACTGGACATACGCCACACTCGATGGTTCTGAGAAGCCAAAGGCAGGATTTAGAACTATTTCGCTTGAGATATGATCAGAAGTAACTCTAGGCTAGGATTCCGACTGATATTTCATCCTGCTCCGACAGCACGACTAATATCGACTGAATAACTATTCCCACAGTCACCTTTCTATAGCTTTCGTGCACAGCCATCATCCAAGTCTTCTCTCACACGTTCCTGAGAAAGCTTGTTCTCAGTCGACGATGGCCATGAAGGACTTGGTTAAGACACTCTTTTTCTTCTTAAGTTTTGCGTACTGTATTCTGGGACTCTCGGTACCTCGACGTAGGTGAGTATCATCAAAAGCAGATGAGTGGAAGCGACAGTGACTCACTGAGAACCTTAGGGCAACAGCTTGTAATGGTCATTTGGAACTCTGCGACAGAAGCTACTCAAATGTGACGGTCGTTGGTGCTCATGATTCTTTCGCATTCAGCAATGATCCTCTGATCCGTAAGCTGGGTCATCGAGTATAGTTTCGTGTACCTTTAGTAATGCTTCACTATAGTTGCAAGAGACCAAGAAGTTGACATTCTGACCCAATTGCAACTAGGAGTTCGACTGCTTCAAGCGCAAGGTCACATGTATATACTTGTTCCTCGCACCTTATTTGCACTAACTCTAGTGCAGGAAAGATGGCGTGATTCACTTCTGCCATACAAGCTGCGTATGTCATGTATGTCTGCAAAGAAGCATGATCTCATTGTCTTGACAGATACTATTCGATGGCGGGCCAGTGGTGGATTATCTGAAGACTGTCAAAACCTTTTTGGATAACAATCCGAATGAAATCCTCACCTTCATCTTTACTAACCCTGATGGCCTATCGGTTACGGATATCTGGAAGCCTGCATTTGATAACGCTGGTACGTTCACTCGAACGGATTTCTAATCTCGAAGCGCCATAACTGCACGTCAGACATCACGCCTTTGGCTTACGTTCCCCCACACGTCCCAATGAAAAACTCGGAATGGCCCACTCTGGGAGAGATGATTGATAATGGAAAGAGGGTCGTTGTTTTCCTTGACAGTGGTGCTGATACATCACAAGTGGAATTCATCCTGCCGGAATTCGAGATGGCAAGTAGAGCACTCGGGTTCTTGTATTTTCTAGGTCTGAGTTGGCACTTTAGATCTGGGAGACACCCTTCAGTGACACAGATCCAAGCTTCCCGTGCAAGGTCGATCGCATCAATGGTCCATTATCTGTTGGGGACCACACATATATGATTAATCATTCGCTCAACATAAACATCATCCCTATTGGAGATGGTGTGATCGTTAGCGATCCACTGGATGCTCCCACCACCAATAGTGTTGCCTCGTGAGCGGTCATTCCTAACTCGAACGCGACGGTCGAACTGAAATTCTCTAGAATTATCACTAATGTCAATGAATGTGTGCCATTAAGCGGTGCTAACCTCAATCCGCAGTTCCTACTCCTAGATTTCGTTAACATAGGGGAAGGATTCAAAGCAGCAGACCAGCTAAATGGCCTGCTGTGATAATTTGCTAGTGGTCCATAACATTGCATGCCGTCGACGAAAAATCTGTAACCTGTACTAATTGTCAACGATATCAATGACAGTCCGTCAGAGCCTTTTTTTCGATTCAGAATTTTACTAGTAAATAGATGGATTAGAGAAAGGTGTTGTTCCAACAACCTCGCCACCTGATACCTGATATGGCTGAATTTCTGTTACACAATCCCTTTCCAGAAAATAGATAACATCAAAAATTTATTTCATTCTACAAGGATGAAGCCAAGTCAAAATGAGGCATTTGAGTACCTCATCAAACTTTTCATCACCAACTGGGATGAATAAGATCATAGGTATCAGACCTTGACGAGAATTGTGCAAGGGCCTGGTGACATTCACGTAGTATGTGACACATGCGGTGTGACAATATTCTACATCTATGTCATCTAATTTATCCTCCAACCTGATCTTGACGCATTCAATCTTCAACTACAGCTTCATCTTACTTCAGGGATTGAATGGTAAACCTTTACCTGCCAGAACCTCCGCCTCCTTCACAAATTGGTTTTTTCCAGGCTGTTTGCACTGATTGTGGAGGTACTGTAATTGAATATGATCATGCAGCGGGGAATGGCTTCTGCATCAGCTGTGGGACTGTAGTCGAAGAAAATACGATCGTGAATGAAATTGTGTTTGGTGAAACTGCCAATGGTGCTGCCATTGTACAGGGATCGTTCGTTGCTCAGGGAGCAAGTGGGTTTCCTCCTTGGTATCATTTTCTGGTCGAGACTGACACAATACTCTTAGCGCACGCTCGAATGAGTGGCCCCTATGGAAATAGAAGTAGTGGTGACTCTCGTGAACAGACAATCGAGAACGGTGTGTCCTCCGTCGATATCTTAAAAATTCGTCTTAACATATCACAGCAACCAAAAAGATCCAAAACATTGCAAATGTTCTACGCTTGTCAGAAGTCGTTACTTTGGCCGCAAGACGTATGTATACACTTGCTGTGGAACACAAATTCACCAAAGGGAGAAAAAGCTTGAATGTGGTCGCTGTCTGCCTTTATGTTGCATGTCGACAGAAAGAGACACGCAATTATATGCTTATCGATTTCTCGGACCTGCTTCAAGTAAGTGCTGACTCTAATTTCTTGGCTCCCTCCTTACCGTCCCTTGTCCAGGTCAATGTCTTTGAATTGGGCCATACCTATCTCCAGCTCGTACAGACACTGAATCTCCGGCTGCCCCTCGTCGATCCCTCTCATTATATCTCTCGATTCGCTGCTCTGCTGGAATTTGGTGATGAAATTCATAAAGTAGCAACAGATGCTGTCCGTCTTGTACAAAGATTTGATAGGGATTGGATGACCAAGGGTCGTCGACCAGCTGGAATTTGTGGTGCAGCACTTCTCCTGGCAGCGCGTATGAATAACTTCCGTCGTTCCGTGGAAGAGATTGTCCAAGTTGTGAAAATCGCTGATACGACACTCAAAAAACGCTTAGACGAATTCAAAGCTACACCAAGTGGAAGCCTTACTCTAGCCGACTTTAGGAGTGTGTGGCTAGATGATGAGATGGATCCACCTGCATTTATAAAGGGACGCGAACGCGAAGAGGCAGAGCGGAAAGCTGCAGAGGCAATGACGAGTGGTGTTCCAGAGGGTTCGAAGGAGAACGGGAAGAAGAAAAGGAAGGGGAAGAGGAAACGTGATGAGGATAGTGAAAAGGACATCCTCAATTTTCCGCTAGCAGTTCCAATGGCTGCCCAAACCAACCGTTTCCCAATTGATCCTGCAATTCTGCAACAAGGTATCTTCGCTGACAACGTGGACCCTATGGTCGGCGTTCACCCTCAAAGTAAGGATCATCAAGATTTGAATTCTGTATTGCTTCATCATTTATCATCCACAGCAACTATATCGTCTGTCGACAACCACTCACTAAGGATGCCGCCAACTGGCTTTGTTGAAGCGACTGCCTCAAATGTTCTTGCAGAGGAGGTGTCTGTTTTCTTGCAGAACCCTCAGGGGGCTAAATTAAGCGAGGTCCTAGATGAAGCTGAGCAACGCAGACTCGCACAAATCACTGTGACAGATGATCTATTAGGGCTAGACGAAGATGAACTAGATCGTTTTATTCTGAGTGAGGAAGAGGTCCGAATCAAGGAACGCGTCTGGGTTGAGCTCAATCGTGATTATCTAGAAGCAATTGCTGGTCAGTTATCTTATACATGTATTCAAGAAGTAGAAGCGTTTTACTGAGTGGATTTAGCTAAAGGTGAACAAGACTCGCATTCAGTCACCAGGAGTCGAAAGGTTCGATCCGGGCCAATGTCGAAATTTTTTTGCTTACATTTAATCGTTCAGAGACGGCGCAAGCCGCGAGATACCGCCACACCTTCTGGCAGCACAGTGGCCGAATCAGTCCGAAACTTGATCAAGAAAAACCCCAAATATAGCAAAAGAATTAACTATGATGCTCTTAAAGATCTTTTTGTTGATAATGTGACGGCCCCCCCTTTGAGCCAATCTCTCAATACCATCACTGAAGACAAGGACGAGGAAAATCTCATTATCATGGACGATAAGAGCGATGAGGATGAGACTACGCCGCTTGTCATCATCCAGGAAGATGTCGGCGCTGTCGCTTCGTCGTCTATGCCCAAAGCCAACATGCGTCTACTAAATGATGATGACCTTGAAATTGCAAGTGATGATGATAAGTATGATGATGAAAAATATGATGATGATGGAGATTGGGAAGATATGTATGAACAAGAAATCTGAAGCAAGAGGGTCACGAGGAAGGGATTTAATATATTTCATTTATTGATGGTGTGAACTATAGTGAACTATTACTGGTCCTCTGTCATTTTGCTACGGTTCAATTAAAATGTGCAATAGCATGAATATCATTTAATAAAACGTATGTCAAAATGTCATGAGAATGCAGAATGTCTCCCATTTGTAGTATCATTGTTATCGAACAAGAGGCGGAAAAAGAATCAGATTTAAAGCATTTGCCCAGGAGGTAATTTCGCTTCGTATTCAGGAATGGCGAGAAACAGGGCCTTCCATTGGAAATTGACCGCATGAAATGTCTATTGATGCCGGCATAGATGGTGATATTAGCTGATACGAGCTGTGTGCCTCAGGGTCAGCGCCATATGAAAAATGAGGAACAGTCAAAGTAGTTTGGTTTGCTTCTACGTAGAATGTTTGCTGGGACGTTTCAAGGTGTCTCCATCTATACAGAGGGTCTGGCGAGAGATTCATTGAAACTTGCCCGGCATTTCCCGGTGCCATTGCATATTCTGCGCCTCCTGTCTAGGCAGTAAGTACAATCAGTTCAATTCCATT
>Ga0153986_1000427_pt1 | contig 13131 bp, 17 predicted proteins | sample TSGA070MetaG_FD_104724 | JGI IMG/M metagenome (GOLD analysis project Ga0153986, IMG submission 104724) | Attine ant fungus gardens microbial communities from Georgia, USA - TSGA070 MetaG | ecosystem: Host-associated > Fungi > Mycelium > Unclassified | place: USA: Georgia, Alexander Wildlife... | reverse complement strand
GCCAAGTATACCTGTCCTTCTTGTAATGTTCCATACTGTTCACTTGTCTGTTTCCGGTCATCTGTATGTGTTACTTGTTGCTTCGGTCTGCCATCTATTCGATAAATAATACATCTAGTCCCACTCCCAATGTTCGGAAACATTCTACAAAAATGAACTACAGTCCGACATTGCTACGACCCCCTCGCGCACTCAGGAGGAACGCAAGCAGATGATGGAGTTATTGAGAAGGTTTGAGGGAGATGCTGTTCATGATGAAGACATTGTGTACAAGGAAGCTCCAGAAGTAGGCGGGGAAGACTCTTTAGCCGACAGATTCACTGGACTCGATCTCGGTAGGCAGAAAGACACTCCGGCCTCAGCTTTATTCGACGTTATCTAGATAGCCTATCATCTGAGGTCGTGTGGGAGATGCTCACACAGGCAGAGAGAAGAAAGTTCGCCAAGGCTTTAGAAGACCCTTCGAGCGAGCTAGCCCGAACGTTGTTAGCGAGCAAGCAGCTTCAAGTCGAAATTGAGCAGCCCTGGTGGATCAACAGTGCTGAGGATTTCGATCTCAGTCGAGAGGCTGAGAGACCTGCACCTGTCCGCGTTCCCCGGTCAATGGTCAAGCCGGTACCTCCTGGCCATCCGCTGGTCTACAATCTATCGGCTATTTGGTGTGTGGTTTCCCTGTTAGCTGCCGTTGACTTACATTCCTAGTATCGCATATAGCTACGTTGTCCGCCACCTTGGCACTCGGATGCTATCTGCTCTAGCTCCGACAGATCACAACTTCCATGAGGCCCTGAGGCTGATAAACCTGTTGGTGCCATTCCTGGCAGATTACAGATCAACAACATTGCATCCCAGTGTTGAAGCTGCTGTTCAAGATGTCTACTCGAGGTTTGAAATAGTAAGTGTCTACAGCAGTCTGTGATTGCCAAGGTAATCCTAATGTATATTTTTAGGGCGAAGTCAGCTCCCAGTCACTTGCCGTTCTTTTGATGGACACTGCAACATTGATGAAACCTCTTCGGGTAGTATCATTACCTCCACAGTCCTGTGAAATCGCCTCTTCTGTCGACCTATCAGCCCATGCCCTTCTCATGCCAACACACCTTCTATCTGATATGATCATGCTCTTCCAGTCTGGGCAGGAAGAAGCAAAACAGGTACCGCTTGATGCTTCGTCTCCAAGTGCTTCAGGATCAAGATCTGGGACAAGGAAAAAGCTATCTCGATACAATCATGCTTTACGCAAGCTAGAATTCTATATTGCCCATGTCCTGGCAACTCCTATTGGAATCATGGAGAACGTTTCGGATGCGGCACTGAGCTGGTCACGTCGGGTACAAGCAGACTGCTGAAATTCAAATATCGTGTGTCAATCCATGACTATCAACACAATCGTACCCGCAAGAACAGTTCAAAAGTCCACAATTGAGGCATTCTTCTCCTGAATCGCGGCAGCCTCACCATGTTGACAGCTTTTTTCCTTGGGTTCGCAGTAAAAAATACTCTTGGCCTGTTCTTGTTCCAATTTATAGCAGCAACGGAACGAGTACTACTCTCTGACTTTTTAACCCAAGAACCACACAGAGACAACCTAAGCACCAACACCGATATTATAGACAGACCCTTCATCCAATGGAGATTTGTGGCCCTTGATAGCGTTCACACATTTAAAGATCGAGATCGGCGCACCAACGTCACTAATATTATGTGTGGTAATCCCATGGTCATGTTGTTCACGACTATTTTGGGACAACGACGGCAGGGGCGAAAAGCATAACTTTCCCATAATGACATGAACGATATGGTGTAGTCAAACTACCGAAAATAGATTCACAAGAGAGAGCACTCATGAGCCTCAATAGAGAGGATAATCTACACCGCGTAGATCTTCAATTTCTATAACGGGAGATAAATTTAGTGATCAATTACCTCTGAAATGCGACGTGTATTACCTTCAAGACTTTTGAGACACCAGTATGTGAAGTGCATGTGTGAAATTCCAGTGTGAGAAAATCTGGAATGAATGAATGCCCACACGAATTCCCAGATGTCACCCTGTATCGTATCGTGTTGCTCATGACACCGATTATTATGTATTCACTCACCTGTTTTCATCCTGAATATCAGGCACCACTTGTATGTTATGCAACAGTTCTTACGGTTGTGGTACCCTTCAGGTACCTGATGTTGAGCAAGAATGCTGAAAACCTCACTGCTTCTATTTGCTATGATGAGAGCTGCTTGCAGATCCTCACAATTATAGTATAGCTATGAAGACCATGCTTTATCACTACACTAGGATTGTACTCATAGAGGAGGAAGATAAAATCAGTGTGGAACTGACATCTATATATGGTATCTTGTCTATAACGAATAATATCTATTTATGGTATACAGCCGACCAAAAGGAGAAAAACTTCGAAAGACGGTCTAGGCAATTTTCCTAAATCATAGTCCTGAAATCTAATTGATGTTCGGCATCTCGGCACCGGTCAGTCTGAGAAAACCTGACTGCTAACAGGAAACCATCCACTCTACTGCCGAGGGAACTATCATCGTTGTGCGATTCTTGAAAGGTCTAATTTTACTTCAATCGCTGAACTTGAGGACAATTCGCCTCTCCCAAATACCTTTCACAAAATTTGGTTAGCTAAAACAGATAGACATCCTTGAGCATCACTGGGCTACTGATGGATGGTAGTATCAGGCCGTTTCTGATCATTATTACCTTGCCACCGTATAACTGCGAAGGTACCCGGAAGTATCACCACATGCTCATGATACTCTGAGTACCTTGACAGTCGTCTCACGCTTCTGGTTTATAGTCTTGCCGAAGTTTCACATTTATCATTCCGACATAAGCTCCTTTTTTCAACCCCTCTTCTCTCCCATTATGCACATTAGAAGAGACGACGGTGATGATATGAGTTGTGGCTCAGGCGGAGGCGCAGATGACTTCCTCGGACTCCGTATTGCCTCCGTTTTCATCATCTTGATAGGTTCTTTGGCAGGCGCCCTCTTCCCAATTGTTGCGAAACGCTCTACAATGATCAAAATCCCACAAATTCTTTTTGAGTATGTTGCACTACGTATGAAGGGATGGAATGTTGATTTTTTTTCAACCTAGCTTTGCGAAATATTTTGGTTCGGGTGTCATCGTACGTAGCTTTTCAGGCTCTAATCAGGACATAAAAATTCAATATACGGTTAGATTGCTACTGCCTTCATCCATCTACTCTCTCCGGGTATGGATGAACTCACTTCCGATTGCCTGCCGGACTCATGGCAAGTATATGTATGTCTTCCCCCTATACCTTGATCCCTAATTGATTACTCATTCCCATCTTCCTCAGCCATACGCCCTTGCGTTCTGTCTCATCAGCATATTCGGGATATTTGTTGTTGAATTGGTTGCCTTCCGTTGGGGTACACAGAAGCTTGCTAAGCTTGGGCAGCGTCATGGTATGTCCACCATTGTTTTTTCTGTTACGAAGGGATACTGCTTCCAGGTATCCCTCCTTCATCGAACGCTCTGGCGCTCACAGAATGTTATCAATAGCTACACATGGTCATCAGCCTGGTGGACACAGCTCCGAGCCCGGGGGTCCAGAATCTCAGCAGCACAAGAAAAGTGATGTTGAGAGCCTCGGGACCGACCATGATCAACATGGCGATGAAGGAGTCCTAAATTCTCCTATAGCTACTATTCTTGGTGTTGCAATCCTTGAATTTGGTGTAGCCCTCCATAGGTATGTTCTCGAGTTATTAAGAGTGGGAGATACAGCTTTCTAATAATATTCTAGTGTCTTGATTGGATTAACCCTTGCCGTTGATCCGGATTTCAAAATCTTATTTGTCGTTTTGATCTTCCATCGTAAATAGCATTTGATTGATCTCAGCATCAGCGTCTCATCATTCAACAGAAGCCTTTGAGGGAATGGGTCTTGGCGCACGGCTTGCCTTTATGAAGCTTCCCAAAAGCTACACCTGGGTTTTGTATGCTGGTGCAGTAGTTTATGGACTTACAACTCCTATTGGAATTGCCGTCGGTCTCGGGGTCCGGACCCTTTATAACCCTGGCAGCACTACAGCGAGCATCGTTAGCGGAGTTCTGGATTCTTTGAGCGCTGGAATTCTCATATATACAGGTCTTGTAGAGGTACGTTCATGCTCCAACTATCGTCATCAGAAACTCAAGGTTTCTCTTGAAACTTAGCTCCTGGCACATGAGTTTATATTTAACGATGACATGATTAATGGCTCGAATGGCAAAGTGGCATTTGCCGTTATATCAGTGGCTCTCGGATGTGGTATCATGGCCCTTCTTGGGCGATGGGCGTAAATATAATTAATTCTATGCTCCTTATCTCATCATGGGATACAAGCTCAGTTTTTGCCGAACTGTCCTTATTAACCTTATTAATGATGCCCCAAAAGCATCGCAAAATACACAAAATAAAACAGGTTACATTATTATAGATATTTATCAAATAATGCCCTGATATTTATTCCCTTTTACGAAGATGCATATTTGTAGAATTACCGGAATCAAACAGGCTAAGCTAGAAGGGCACCACGTGTCTTCTGGAGAGAATCGGCGATACCAAGGAAAGTTTCCGCTAATCGAACCTGAGGAGATCGTGAAGATACATTATCCACGTGAAATACAGAAACATACAGAGTCCAGAGCCTCGTTGTATGACGACTCGACATGGGCATTTGCAGGTAGAGAGGGATTTGTCGGCATGGTGGTCTCGACTTCCCGTGCAATTTGAGCCATACGTCGAAGGGATTGGTTACTTGGACCAAATGAAATGGCATGGAATGATAAAGGTTTCCTGTTGCCAACAGCTATAGAACAATATGGAGATAAGCTCTATTCAACTCACCCGAGGGAGATAGCAGCACGACAAAGTGTGCGAATAGTAGCGTCTTCAATGTGACATTCACCGTCCGACAGAAATATCACAACAGGGGACCTAAATCAGGAATCAGGATCAAGCCAACATACCATTTTGAGCATCTATGACTACACACCGTTCGCTGCTCCAATGTCTACGCATTACTGCTTCGGTCTCAATGACAGCAAGCTCATAGTTTGTGCCCCCATCCGCTTCATATTGCAGTAGACTTTGTAGCATATTCTCGGGAGTACGCTGCAAATCATTTTCAAAGGATCGGGTGACGGCGTGGTGAAAAAGGATGACACTATACGCATCCTTGCGAGCAGATGCAGCCTGAGCTCCTGATCCTGGGGCTGTCAATGCGTGTCGTCTTGATTGCCAAAAGCTATGTAAAGACAGGTAGACGGCACCGAGCCGGTTGCTATGTCGGTAGAGAATTGTTGGAGTGACCGGTGTAGCCGGAAGTGGTGACAGGTTATTTTGGCCCATTGAACCGGACCTGGATCGGAATATAATTAATAAGTCGGCTCACGGACAAATTTTGAGGTATTTCACCTATCGATGACAAAAATACTAATCCAGATGTATCAGAATTAAGAAAATCAGCAGAGGAATACAGCTAGGTGCTGTGAGTACTTACACGTGAAACGCTTGCTGCATCACCATAGGATTCTTGCACGAGAACAAATGCCCGTCATTTGAGACATATCTGGAGGTCTTTGAGTGATGTGCATCAATGGAGGGTAACTGTCGCACCCTAGCCCTGTTAACCGGTTCGTTGCATATGAGGGATGAAACAATGGAAGGGAACAATATGAAGGTTGTGCAGATGGAGAGTTAGTTGCAGCGTGTTCTGAACCTGGAATGTGGTATTAATCTCTCAGATGACGCGGCTCCGCTAAGCCAGAGTACATCCTCATACCTGGACACATCGAGTCACTGGAGACTGGTCAAATTCCCGAACACAACGCATCAACCACTTTTACGCACCACTTTGCGAATGTAGACTGGTCTTCTCGCGAATAAGGATCTGGAAGTAATGTTTGAGTAGTCGAACTTATTCAATGTAGATAAAACGAACCTCTGAAACCTACAATGATCGATCAGAAGTTGAAACCATGTCAGTTAGAAGATACGAGCCAGAGCGCCTCCAGTACAAATTATGAGAAATCCAATCCTTCGGTTTGTCGGGATTCACTCCGAGGCGGGCCTTGATATGCTCATGATCTGACCCAGAGCATTGCTGTTGTGGATCGGTTCGACAATAATCAAGGTGAGCATGGCGTCCCATGCTCTTGCAGATAAGATTGCACATCATTGGTGCGCCCGAGTCATTAGTGCCAAACCGATGGCCATTTAATTCCATGGCAGCTCCATCAGGGCCATCAACAGTCCATCTGGTCCTGGACATAGACCCATGGCTGGTTTCATGCTCTTGCTGCGAGTGTCCTGTTTCCGTATCTCAAGTTTTGCACAGCTCTTTCCATATTACGCTCTCACCTTGCGGTAATGTACAAAAGTAGCCACAATTATCACACCTGTGACTTTGAGCTGGATCAGAAAGAGAGGTTGGTGCATGATAATCACCTAGTTTCACAGAAGTGGAAAGGCGCTGGGTCAAGGCTGTGAATATGAGACCCTTGGTGTTCCCGCTCCCCAGGTGGAATCGGCTTGACACAAGGTAATCGTTTAGACACTATAACAGTCTGAGTGTGCGTCTCAGCTGACAAATATATACGAACCTTGAGAATACTACATTAGATATCCGTCAGCATGTACGTAGCTGCACAACCAGTATCATACCTTTGTATATTGGAATGTTTCATGACAGCCAGTGAATGTTGCTTCGATTGACTGAGGGGTCGTGTCAATCTCACATATACCAGCGGTGCACAGTGCTTGACAGCAGTGTGGCTCCCTAGCAGTAGTCATTCAGATTGAATAACACAGACCAGGCAAGCAGCAAGTATGTCTTACCCGCAGAGATGAACAGAGGATTCTACAAGTGCATGAAGATGGTCGGTACAGCCACATAGCCGTTTGCAGAGTTCGCAAGTCATAGGGCACATTCTATTATCGCATATATGTTCTTCATGTTCTTCATCACTAATATTGAAAATGAAAAATCAACGAGAGTCTTTTCTAGCGGTGTCACGAACTTGCCTTGGGTATCTGCACACTCCTTGACAAGTATACTGAACTACTTTGTTCGCAAGAACGAGTGCACAAGGCTGAAACCCAGTGATTACTATTATTGGTGATAACTTGAAAATTGATAAGTCACCTTTCCACATGCGTGCTTACGAGCAGAGCAAATGTGGTCACCTTCATGACCCGCCATCTACGTATTTATTCGGCGCTTGTTAGATTGATCAATCAGTGTCTACTTACCTGAGTGCAGTCTATTTGACACCCTCTTTTATCTCGATGGATGCATGGTGCACCACAGAGATGTCGGTCAACGACACATCTATCATCAATAGTTATGGCCTTGTCATTGAATAGCAAGAGTGAGACTCACATGTGTGGACCATCATGACCAGCCCTGATTTGATTTTATGTTAGTTTCCTATAAAATTGTTGAGAAGCAGGACCTACTGATATTGACATGACCTGAGCTCGTCGAGATGCTCACTATCATAGTCGCAAATGCGAGGGCATTGGTGATCTGTGTTGCAGTCGTGCGCCCGTTGGAGAGGGTCATGCCTGCGAGATAGTGTGCATTTAAGGTGACAAAGTGCACAAGTCACTTTGCACATTTCAACGTTCGCTTGAAGCTCAACAACAGAATTTTTCATGTCACGTTGCAACAACTCGACATTTGCATTACTAGATTTGAAGCGCTGAAGATTTGCTGAAATCCACGTTTCAACATAAACCACCCTGAGCTTGACAATGGTATTGAGATATTCTCCTAATTGGCCGATCCATTCTGTTTCGTCCATGTCATGACGACAGCCGTATTTCTCCCATGAACTCCTCAACTCCGCGAGAACATCCTCTCTGTCAAACAGTTCAGAAGAATGGGATGATAAAAATAGCCTGAAATTTGTGTCCTGGCAATCAATGATGGCATCATTGTCCAGGTTCTATGATAATGCGTCAGGGAGGTATCAGTACTAAATAATACACCATTCTCTTGCCTTGAGTGGTTCTTTCTCTAAGCCTGCTTCTGTGGAACCATATTGAAGTGCGATCGGGAGGATGGTGAGCATAGTCTGAGCACGATGGGTAGCGAGTGACTCTGCATGGATATGAAGTTTGTCGAACGTAGAGAGACAAGCGACTCACGAGACATGGCAGCCCAGTCATTTGTCTACCAGTAAATCTGTCAGCATCACATCGACAAAGTGTGGCTATCTACCTTAAGTTTCGCCATCAAAACCTTCAGGGTATATAAAAACTCGCCCGCCGAGTGGTGTGTTATTTTTTGAGAATCGAGACGACGTTTAAGGGCCGAGTAGAGAGTGTAGAATTGACTTGATTCAATGACTGGCCAGGGTATGATATCAAGACGACCACCATGGAGTTTGGAAATGAAATTCGATCCCTGTTCCGTATGAACGATTTTCTGGGAACAGTAAGAACAAAGATGAGACCAAATTATGGTGCATAAAAGCATGCGTACTTGTAGTTTCAGAGAAAATCTATCAGTAAATTATGATATTAGTCAAAAATGTCCAGGGTATTTGTGCTTACTCTCGGACAATCTCTCGCTGGTCAGATTCAACAACGTCCTATTGATTGAGAATAACAGGTGTAAATCCATGGACGTACGTGACTATGATGCAAGAACATACCTTGATGATGATAGCAAGCGTTGACTGGAATAAGGAGGGGTTGGCGGCAGGGTCAAGAATGACAGAAGATGCTTGGAAAGATTGAAAAAGGTCAGTAATGTCACGAGAAAGAGCGAAATTATTTCGAAACAAGACCTGAAAATCTTCAGCATCGGTCTCATTGTCTGGAATGAGGAATTTACGAACAAGATTTGAAATTGCACTGTTGAATAACACAAGGAGAGCGTCCTCCTGAGGCGACCGCTCGATACTGTGCACACCTATGTATGGAAATGGAATGTCAATGTAGAATCACTACCAGTTGGTTGAACCGCTTACCTTCAAAATCGAGAGCGACCAGTAAAGCCTCATCTGTCGGAGTGATTGACATCCAGACACCCTCTGATTGACAAACTAGATTTCAGAAACTTCTGTGATGAGCTGACAAGCCAGGAGCTTACCCGTTGTTCTCATGGCAGAACCGGCGAATGAAGTGTCCATCAAATGATTAAGGGCAAAACTCTTCCCGACAGATTGCTCTCCTAAGCATCACACATTTGTATCTGTTAACCACATCATCTGAAAATCACGAACCCATAGATGAAACCACCTTCACGGGCTATTGAAGTTTGAGATCAGCAGTTGAACAAATCACAAAGAATTCATGGCTTACCTTGTCTGCCATATAAGAACGTAGGATAGACTCATACCAGCCAAAGGACAATTTATCAACAATCTGGCCGACTTCAGCGCCAAGGAGTTCGCTCTCGAAGTCTGTGGATGATATGCCATCCATTAATGGTATAAAACGGTTATCCCGGGCAACAGCAATGTGGATGGGAAGTAGACATAGCAGGTTGACAAACCATTGCCCAGCAAGATACTGAGTTATTCCCGAGGAGGGACACTGAACAAGGTCGTTTATCAGGGCTGGATATGTTTTTGCTTGGATGGAAATTGAACGTAGTTGTTCATCTGTCGGCTTCTTGGTTTGATCCTCAAAGGACTGTATCATGTCGCTAAAATATGTGGCATATCTATTGTGGCCTCGGCTCGAGATGAAAGTGATACTCTTTGACTCTCGATAGTCAGATGTGATAGACTGGCGTGATACAGCTGCCAGGACCGGGAATCGGGTCCAGACATCTGCAAAGCAGTCGATCAAGCAATTATTGACATAGTTTTCGCCCTTCACTGTATCAACAGAAACCCTTGCACCTTTCTCCTTGAAGGTAAACTCGGCAGATTTCCTGGTGATGGATAGAGCTACCGACTGACAGTGACCTTGTTTCTCGTCCAGCATCATCAGATGTATACATTGCTGATTGACGAACGAGGTGACTGAAACACTTCCATAACGATCAGGCAGTACGGTGCTTATTCCTTCCGAAGCACCGAAAGAGTCCCAGTGATAAGCAGTTAAGACCCTTTGATCGTCCGTCTCAAAAACTAGCAATGCACAAGCCCCATCAGGTGAGGACATGGCACAAGTAGGATTTCCAGGTAACGTTATTGATGCAGGGCTTAGTGGATTGTGCTGAGCCAAAATGAAAAAGCATCAAAGTATATAGTATCTTACCGAAAACCCTGGGTAACGAGTGAATATATACGAGCTTGGGCTCTTGAGTCAACCAGCAGTACCTCCTCAGATCCTGTCCCAGTGACAAAACACATGTGGGTGATTGTCTCACCATTGTTGTACCAGTCTGAAAGTTCGAATGGATTTGCCCACCCTTGAAGATTGCTGAAATGTTCGTCAAATACGAAAACATGTAACGTCCGCTGGGGCACAATCAAGGCTCGGAAAATCTGGCTGAAAAACAAACAAAGTACTTTACCTTCTGCGGAGCGCATAGGACCAGAAGGCGTTTAGTCTCATCAAACGAAACAAGGACATTAGCGCCAACACGGCTCTTATCAATCGATTTTTTTCGAAGGTTGTTGGAGAGCGCATTGTTGATACGGGAAAGGATATCAAGATAAACGCCAATTTTCTCCCCTTGGTCAATCACGAGCAGTACATGATCTGCTGCAAGGAGCTGTGAATGCCTAATATACATGGATATCAAAAAAGCAAGTGTGAACGAAGTCTTGGTTCTTACATGATTTGATGATCAGGTGGCAGTGTGAATGAGACAGAACGTCTGTCATTGACAGTCGGAGTAGGAATGAACAAAGGGTTGAGTTGAAGAGCCTGTTGGTGCTCGGTCTGAAAATCCAGTCTGTTGATTGTATACTGAAATGTCGAATTGAGAGGCGCCTGTTGTCGTGCAGAGACATCATAGCCTTCCGTTCTGAAGTTCGAGAATATGCATATATTTATCAACTTAAGAGACTCACTGCTAGTCCATCTATCCTTAACTTCGAATCGTTTCAATGTTACAACTGCAATCCTGAAGACAATTTAATGGAAAACAAACAAACAACTAAGAATGGGCTTACCGATCAGCACTAGACGCAAGGAGTGAATTGATATCCTCAATGAATGTTTTTCCAGAAATCTTGCTTTTCTCTTCCTTCGCCTGCTTCCACTCATTAATCACAGAGGCTTTCATAATCTCGGATTGTTTGGCCAGAGCAAACTTCTTGAAGGAATCAAAATGTTTCATGAGAGTTCTCGAGATGGAAGAATAGACCAGTTCGTAGATGGAACAGACGGCTGGCTCGACAAGTGGCTCACGTTCAAGTTGCGTATCAAGGTGGGCTATGAAATCCTTATCGCTGACTTTCCTGCAGTATTCTTCCACATCCTTCTTGAGATCCATTTCCTCTCCAGATCTACTGGAGAACCAACGCGTAAAGATTGATTGTTGAGCACCGAGCCTCTCTTTATAGCCGTCCTTGATTATATCATGTATAAGCTGTTCATTATAATGCCGTGGGTATTTTTGGGCGATGATGTGTACACAAACGATCCGTTGCTTTTGTTCTCGGAAGCTGGAGGGGAATTCTGATATCTTTGTTTCTAAGTTCAACAGAACGGGATCATAGAGAACGTTCTCCGCGTCATAGGCCTCGAGATATGTTTTCAGTGTGCCTTGGTCACTGTCAGTCTTGTCCGTGATGTCAGCAGTATACTTGTCTCACCTTTGAGATCAAAAAACTCCTTCAACTCAAGTCCGGAACCGCCTAACAAGCGAACGGGGTCTAATGACCTGTATCAACAAATAATGAGCTCATTACTAGCACTGTATACTTTCCGATTATAGCCTTACGGATACTTCTCAAGTACTCGTTCGATGAGATAAACCAATATCTTCTTCCCCAGCTCCTCTTCCCCAGCAAGCAAGTCTTTCTTCAATATTTCCAATTTTTGGACACGGATGGTGTCGGTTTCATGGCTGATAGTCTTTTCTCGATCTCTCCATGCCTTGCAGTAATCCGTATAGGGTCCTCTATCCAAGCCATTACTTATGAGAGCGGAGATAGCCTTGCCATCGAGATCGCACTCAATCCGAACAGGCGAAGAACCCCTTCAGATGTATGAATATTATATGACTACCAAGAGAAATAGAGTCTTACAAGATGGCTTTTAAATGCATTGCACTAAATGTGCCGCACAGTAGTTTTTCGTCTATCCTCGGAGGAATATACTTAACAGACAAAAAACCTTGCGTCTTCTCGCCGAGCATTAAGACTGGGGGAGGAGGACTAGGCAAAGTCCCATGATTTGGAGCCTCCGGAACTCGCATAAGCTTTGAAACGAGCTATGAGATATATCAACCGCTATGCAACTTTTTGAAGCAACAATATGAATTACACGAAACCCTTGTTTGGAGACTACATTTTCTTGTTGTTCATTGATTTGTGTAATTTCGAATGTGTACATTCGATCTCCGTCTTCCTTGTCTATCTGATAGCCGGAAGCATCTCCGTCTTTGTTGTCCCAGATGAAAGCTTGGGTCTGCGCATCCGACATGAAACATAGAATTTGGTCGGATATTTTTGTAAGATAACTGTGGGTAATCTGAGGACAATGTAGCCACCGAGGACGCCCTGCCTACCGCATGAAGGTCACACGATTTCGGCGAGGACCCGAAGGAGCACAGTCTTTCCAAGTCTCTTCTTCAGGCCAGTAGATAGCATAGAGGATGTCAGGCGATCCTGGCGGTCTGGCGACATAAATTCCGGAACGAAGGTCAAGTTCACCAGAGGGGTCGTCTTTCGAACGAAGGAGGAGCTGAAACCTGTCGAGTGAAAAGATAGGCAGGCAAAAGACAACCAGTAGAATACAACTCACTGCTTGTCGTTGATGACTTGGAGAGAACTAAGAAATTTGGCAATCTCACACCTATCACCGTAAACTCCGATAGGACGGATTGAGAGTGAGTCAAGAGTTTTGAAGTCGACTTTGGTGAGGGCCATGTAGGCTTTCGGGCTCAAGTCATTGATCAGTCGCTCCAACTCCTCTTGAGCGATGATAATTTTATCGACTTGAAAAAGGTTCATAT
>Ga0153986_1000424_pt1 | contig 13226 bp, 19 predicted proteins | sample TSGA070MetaG_FD_104724 | JGI IMG/M metagenome (GOLD analysis project Ga0153986, IMG submission 104724) | Attine ant fungus gardens microbial communities from Georgia, USA - TSGA070 MetaG | ecosystem: Host-associated > Fungi > Mycelium > Unclassified | place: USA: Georgia, Alexander Wildlife... | reverse complement strand
TCCATTACAAATGGACCCACAACCTACCACACATATAGCATATGAGTATGTGGGAAAGCCTTGTTTTATAACAGATCAAATTGTGTTCACCAAATGTAAAAGAAAATGACAGGTAATAATGTGAAGTTGCTGACTAATCATGACTAAGCTTGCATACCACGGATGAGGAAAACATGGGAAATTCAGAAACACAACACCTTGCTCATAATCTGGTAAACAATCTGGGATCAACCTATAAACAGGATATGTAAGGTGATGGTTGTGAAGACTAAATGCTAACCCTAGGTAAGGGGTCAGGAAGAACTCGATAGAGTTCCCCAGTGTATTAGGTCTAGTTTATATACATGTGGGGCTTGGTCTGTGTGCCAAGTTCCTGCGGGTCACATGTCTATCTAGAATGTTCTACACTGATTATGTAGGATGGTCACCTGACCTGTGCTATTAATAGATTTTGTGGTGTTGTAGTCTGTCAAGTTATTTAGTAGTCCGATAAAGGCAAGGGAAAGTTTGGGGTTCGAATCTGAGTCATGACAAAATAGCTTGTCAGAGTTAAGACTCTGATCTAAGTTGTAGATACTAAATTAGGTACTCCAGTCTAAAAGTAATTGTATCTCAGACATTACCCAACTGGTAAGCGACTATATTATAATTTACCTAAAAGTAATTGTATCTGGAGGTAATTAATGAATATATGTGGTATTAGAGAGGGACGAGGGAGTATAGCGTACCTCAGACATTACCCAACTGGTAAGCGACTGAGGGGATTACCTATGTAAACTACCTATATACTATGTGAGTGAAACCTATGAGTTAATAGTGAGACTGTCTTTTCCTCTGAGACAGTCTCATACCAAAAATGGACCATACTAGACCACTTCAACACAGTCAAACTCCTTTTCAAGGGTACCAGTGACTCCCTAGGACAGAAGGGCCATGTAACGAGTTTAGAACATATTCTTGTCTTGTACTTAGTACACTATGCTTCTTTTCTCTAACATTGAAAGATGCATAGAAACCACAAGGTCGAAATGTATTGATATCAAAGGAAGTTCGAGAAGTGTTTTTTTCTCATGCACCAATCATGCACCCTTTTTTGACAGATAGTAGCAGGTTCAATTAGGTTTAATTTTTTTTAAAATTGGTAATTACTTCATGTTCATTTCCTGCACAGAACTGTGGGGAAAATAGGCCACATGGTGGTTCGAGTTCAAGGAGCACCTGCGTGCCTTCGCTACCCATACTGTAGCTGTTCATAGCGTTCATGATGCTGAAGAACATATGCCCACTTCCTTCTGCATTCACATGTAATCCAGTATGACAGACCACTCCAGAAGCCCAGGTTTAGTCAGCTCTATACCACGATGTTTACGACAGATGATTCTCTCTCTCTTTAGACAATCAGATGATCTGACATTCAGACCCCTGTCCGTATGATTATTGATATCCGGCTTACCAGAAAGGATACCATCGTCACTGTATCTCAAAAGACTGCTGCGCAATCTTCTCTCTCCCATGGGCACTCTACTCATGTTCAATGTTCATGATTGACATCGGACGGTTTCTTCACGGTTTCTTCATCCAGTTTTTGGGATTTCGGATCTTTTGTGCTTAATCCTTGATCATGATACCTTCATATAACTAACGCCACCGATACCTCGCTTGATTAATATGAGTGCAGAACTCCGATGTTTAGGGCTGATTCTATTGATATTCTTGGACGTGTCCAGGTTACTCCACTAGAGAGTGGACGTATCTTCTCACCGATCCTTTTGACTGCCAGGCGGGGCCCGGTGTCTCAAGATGTATTACAATTTGTGGATTGTGTAAAATGCAAAACCTATTTATGGCTCAAGTCTTTGATTTGGTATGCTGTCAGCTGTAATAAGATGACTTGGTTATGGACCCACGTAAATTTGCCACAAGTAAACAAGGCACATCTATCATCCGTTCTGGCGTTTTTTTATCAGTCTAGCCGTTAATGGTTGTGATACACATCTCCAAAAGGGTTTCTTTCATTTCGTAGAGGTGTATTCAAGCGCCACACTGTTGTCTGCTATCTATTGCTACCGTTTCGGTCCGATAACAAGGATTCTCGTGGTGCTTGCAAACATGAAGAAAACCGATAAAATATACAATACTTCAGACGTCACCCAGTAGGAGGATGGCTGAGGTAGAGAGAGGAGGTCTACCATATAAGTACGTATTCCTACCATCAAAGTTTAGTGTCTAGAACTGAATTTTCCCCCATCATTTCATCTGCAAGACACGTGTCCATGATGCTTCGCCTGGCACCAGACCCTTCTGATAACCAAAGGCTTATAAAAGTGGTGCCCTGATGATTCACTTTACCCTCGCCGTTTTTTGTACGGATCCCTTATTTTACAGGAAGGTGTCATTGATAGTCGTGCTCTACTTCTGCATTCATCTATCCTTTAAAACATGATTTCCCTCGATCTTTGTCTCTCTATCTTTTTCTTCCTTTCTGCTCTGTACTTTTATCTCAAGAAAGGAAACCCCTATAGCTCGCTCCCTCTCCCACCGGGACCGAAGGGTTGGCCAATCATAGGGAATATTTTGGATATGCCCACCGAATTTGAGTGGAAAACATATCATGAGTGGTGTAAGAAGTTCGGTGCGTTTTGATCTTGGTTTTTTATTATCTTTGACACTGACAATGTTCTTACAGGAACCGATATTCTCCATGTCCCTGTGTTGGGAACAAATATTATTGTCCTTGACACTACTGAAGCTGTGATGGAGCTTATGGAGCGGAGATCCACTATATACTCTGATAGGTATAATCATTTTTGTGATAGGATGAGCCACATATTAAACATAGCCTTCTCTGTTTGAAAGAGCTAGGATGCCAATGGTCAGTAAGTATTATTATCACAATTGGAATTCAAAGATTCTGATGTGTATAGGGGAACTGGTGTGTTGACAGTAGCTTTGATCAATATTATACATTGCTCAGTGCGGCGAGTGACCATTGCATAGATGCATTGGTGAGTCATCGTTGGGGTCCACTTTGTGAATGCTGACCATACGAATCATAGGTCATTCAGTGTCGGCTTCATGCCTTACGGTAAGCTGATTATCCCCTTCACAAACCTATTCTGACCTTTGATTTATTTCGTAGGTGAATACTGGTAAACTATCATCCATTCCGGTAACGCCACTATATTGTCTGATTCACAGAATTCAGGCGGAAGCACCGCAGGTTAATGCAACAGATCCTCCATCCGACTGCAGCCCTGCGTTTTAATCCACAAGAACTGAAAGCAACTCACCGTATGCTTCAAAGATTCCTGGACAACTCAAAGGACGTCATCGAAAATCTGCGCTAGTAGGTACCCTGTCTCGTAAATTTATCGCGACATCACTTTGCATTCCAGTATGGCAGGTGAAACAATCATATCCATCGCATATGGTCTTCCTATCCAACCCAAGGATGATATCTACATCAAAATGGCTGAACAGGGCGTTCATCCCCTTGCAGCGGCGGGAGTCCCTGGAGCTTACCTTGTTGATATGCTTCCTTGGTTGAAGTACATCCCAGAATGGGTACCTGGTGCTGGATTCCAGAGGAATGCGAAGGAATGGGGTGCGCTGGCTATGCGTATGGTCGACTTGCCTTTCGCCGACGCTAAGAAACGAATTGTAAGTTACAATGTACATCTTGCTTCAGACTCCTAAGTGTAGATTCTAAAAAAAGGTCGAGGGCACCGCTGATCCTTCCTTTACTTCATTCGCTCTACAAAGAATTGATGAAAAGGATGAAGCTTATCGGGAATCCGTTATTCGCGGTAGTGCTGGAACTATGTATTCTGGTGAGTCACAAGTACAGCAAGATCTTCACCGATGAGACCTCTTTTGTTATCCTTTTGTTATCTAGCCGGATCCGATACCGTAAATCATCTTTCAGATCTTAGATTACTAATCAATTTCAAATCCCAGACTGTTTCGGCCATCTCATCTTGTATTCTTGCTCTATTGGAAAACCCTGAGATTCTTCATAAAGCTCAAGCCCAGCTCGATGCTGTCATCAAGCCAGGATACTTACCTGACTTCACGGATGAAGAAAATTTGCCATATCTAACTGCTCTCACTATGGAAAGTCTTCGGTGGAGAGATGTCGTTCCCATTGCCATTCCCAGATGCTTGCAGGTCGATGACGAATACAAAGGCTACAGGATCCCCAAAGGTTCCATCGTGATTCCAAATGCATGGTATATTTCTGATTTTTTACCGCCATGGACAATGCTCAGAAATTTTAGGGCTATGCTGCATGATGAAGATGTTTACCCGGACCCCTTTACTTTCAAACCCGAGCGCTTCCTTACTAAAGACGGCAAAATTGACAAGACAATTCGAGATCCACGTCACGCGTGCTTCGGTTTTGGACGACGTGTCTGCCCCGGAAGATACATGGCGTTTTCAGCTATATGGATCGCGCTTGCCTCTATCCTGTATTCATTCAATATTGAGAAAGCCAGAGATGAGTCAGGTGAAATTATCGAATTGAGCCATGAATATCTTTCTGCTCTTATCATGTAAGTTATCCCATATGCTTTGAAGCATCTGTGTGGACTGATGATCTGAAAACACGAAGTTTTCCTAAATCTTTCAAATGTTCTATAAAACCTCGCTCAGAGTTTCATGAGCGTGCTATCAGGTCAGCTGTCCTGGAGTATGACTTTGCGGCCAATTGAATTTCGGGTCATACATACTACCCTTGCTACCTCGAGGAAAGACCTGAGTATGAGCTTCCCACCCAATTGCAATGAATATGATTTTATCTTTCTTCCTACTACTGCGATAGGAATGCTTTCGTGTACATGAATCCCAATTTTGTAAAAAAAAATTGCATGTCGTCACTGAATGCGAGATCATTAACATATGAAAGGAGGATTCTCCTCTCTCCAGACATGAAACGCAGGAATAAAGAACTAGCATTGACAAATAACACTGTAATAGGAACACTTGTGATAAGTCTTGTCTTACCTGTATACCGAGAACTGCAGTGATCTAGTCACGTGGCTTATCTTACATGAATGTGGTTAATATTGAGTGGCAACCATAACCGACCAGATGCCAGACATCCAGGACAACATTCGTTGCTTAGTTTTATTCATTCGGGGCTTCGTGTAACCTATTTATTTGATCATTGGTGATACTATCTTGGTGGTGTGACAATATTCTCGTTGACAAACTGGCATCACATTGAATGGATGTGATGAAGTGTCTGTATAGTGTCTGATCGACGAGAATAGCTGATGTGACGTCATGTTCCAAAACGCCCCGACATATTATTGACCTACTCATTGCCCGACATATTGACCTACTCATCCCATCCCTCGACAGCGATAACCATAACACATTTCTGACTGTTCATTAGCTCAAACATGTCATCCGATGAAAATTGGAGGCGCCAAGTTCTAGATCCCATCACTAATCTCCCTCTCACCGTCCACGATGTAACCGACATCGAACTCTAGAAAATTCCACCGTCGCTACCCGCAGTCGAGGAACGTCACCGAGCCTCGACAGAAGAACATTGTCTTCAGAGACGTAAAAATGGGTTGATCCTTGATCATGCAGAATGGTGGCCCAATCCTGAAACAGACCTAGACCATCTTAGGATACAAGCTGCCTTTGTTGCAGGAGTTACTGCAGGGTTCGGCGCGATACTCGTTTCATTCTCATGGTGGCTTTTGAAGTCTCTTTCGTCAAGACAATTATTCCCTCTGGCCGACTTGATCATTTTAGTGATATATTGTTGCCTCTTTGGGATCGGAGTCGGCGTAGTCACTGTGTCATTCTCTGTGCCGTCATCTATTCAGATTGATTCAGTTGTGTGTTTTTCTTCGGTCATCTCTGTATTGTAATAACCATTCTGTGATTGATCAGGTACCACCTTCATCCCAGCATCCTCCACGCTCAAGCCTCAGGGAACCAAACTTTGGAAGTGATTCCATTGAATGGATTAATTCTCTCTTCCGTTCAGTCTGGCCCATGATAAACCCAGTACTGTTCGTATCCGTCGTTGATTCACTTGAAAATTCATTGCAGCACTCTCTTCCCAAACTCGTTCGTGGAGTCAGAATAGTTGATATAGGTCAAGGTGTCGAGCCTATCCGGATTCTTGGTGTCCAATCTCTGACGCCCGGTTCAGCAAGCGATGAAAAGGGGGGATTCATGGATTTTGAAGTAGCTGTCGCTTACCGCTCCAGATCTTCTACATCAACAAGGGACCTAAAAAGTCGATCAGCGAATTTACACATGCTTGTGGTCTTCTTCATGTCGGGTGGCATTGATGTACCAGCATATGTTGAGTTGACAGGGTTTTTGGGGACGGTGAGGATCAGGATTCAGCTTATTCCAAATCCACCATTTCTGGCACGGGTAACAATGACACTGCTCGGTCAGCCCAAGTTGACGATGGACTGCACACCGCTCACCGAAGATATTGTGAATAAGACAGATGTTTCCATATTGTCTGGCTGGTTGCAACGCAATATCGACTCAGTGGTCGCTGACTATGTTGCTCCGAAATCAACGACTTTGGTTTGCGGTCTACGCTACTGGGAATACCAACAATGGATGTAGATGCATTGGGCGTAATTATCGTGACAATTCGGCATGCTTCGATATCAAAGATAGGAGGCGGTAGTGCAAGAAATAGTGATGTATATGCCACTGTGGGATGGAGTAAGTGGGGGAAGATTCTATGGTCTACCCGGCAAGCTGAGAAATTCAGACTTTCTGAATGCATAAATTGATGGCCAACCAATAGGATTATCAGCGGAGACAAAGATCCCTTATGGGAGGAGACGACAGCGATCCTTGTCAATCCACCAGAGGTAGACGCTGAAGAAGCTCTTCGTATCCAGGTCTGGGACATTGGTACGTGCAAGTTCACGTTCAGGTATTTGTCGATGGCAAGTTTCCTGATTATTTCACAGCGCATGGCCTAGTCGGCGTGGTCGACGTTCCTCTATCAGAGCTCATGCACTCTTCTGAAACCCTGAACCTTATAATGGTCCGCGAAGATCAATTTCGCACCGACAATTCCGCGGCCAAGCCTTTACCGGGTAAGATTCTTTGGGAATGCGGGTATTTCGAGAAAACAACTTTCAGACAACAGATGGATTGCATCGACGAGGGAACACACATTCAGGATAGTCGAAGGGCGTTGCGCAGTGCGGGTAACCATGAACAGGTGAAAGTCAAGAATAAGGGCAAGGCACATCAGACTCGTGAATATCTCGTTCGGCAGATCTATCGGGCTGGAAATGATACGGGTAGCGGTACCCATGCCAGAGTTGTGGAGAACCTGGATATCGGACAAGATTGGGCTGTTCCGGATCCCATGCACATGACGAGCGAAACTGAACAGCAAACACATGAGGACCTTATTCCAGATACCAATGAGTTGATCGCTTCTTCCTCCGCTTCCTTGCACTTTCCTTCTGGAATCCTCAGCATTCGTATTGAACAGATATCTGAGTTAGGGGTGCAGAAATTTCGAGGTACAGGTGCCAAGGAAGCAAAAGAGGAAGATGCAGATGACTTGCCCAGCGCATATTGTGAAGTTGTGATAAACCATCAGAGAATATACAAGACAAGGACTATAATGAAATCAGATAATCCCTTTGTGTGCATTTCCTTACACTTTAGCAGAGGCATGCCTGACGTACGCTTTTCGCATGTTCTTTTACCAGTTTGATGCAAAAACCGAGAAATTCATTCGTTCATGGGTGTCAACAAATCTGATAATCGCAGTTCATGACGACATACCAAACGAACGTCCTGAGATACTCGGTGTTGTCGTTCTCCCACTTGCAACCATTTTCAGAAACAGGTCCTACTATCGTAACTCCTTGCCCGTATTTGGCGGTGTGGGATACGGTCGATTGAAATTCGAGTTGATGTTCAGGAGTATTCAGGGTAGATTGCCAAGGCGATTATTAGGATGGGATGTCGGTACACTGGAGATTCATCCTCGGATTTTTGCTGTTCCAAGCCCAGCTTCAGATGATGACGCAGGAAATAGATTGCAGTCGGAAAATATCGGAGAGGGTGAGCGCAAGAGGAGAAAAAAAGATATCGCGTCGACTATCATTCCGAGTGATTTGGCGGGGTGCCGTCTAGTTCTTTGCTCACGATACTCGAAGGGAGAAATGTTTCCCTTTCATCCTACCCACTACCGTTCTCTTCCAGAGCAGCGACAAGCACGCGCAGAGGCTGCACAATCGCAACATCATCATGCATCTTCCAATACGTCTGCGAATCGTCTTTTAGACTCTATTTCATCGATTACTTCTGCGACAGATTCGCTTACAGCGCCTCAAACCATTACACCTCGGTGGCCTTCGGCATTTGAGCGAGCTCAAAGAGGGGCTGAGGCTGAGTGGCGGTCCAAGTATCAATCTCACCCAGTGGATACGTTGAAACCAGTTCGACTAGCCGTGTTGAAACGCTATGCCTGTTGTATCCATATTCTCTTCCGCAGATCATCACACTTGTGTAGAGACACTACGATAGCTCGAAGCGTTTTGTGGTTGAAAGACATTGCAGACGAAGAAGAGGTTGTCGTTCAGCTTCCCATCAGGCGAGAACGTCCTGCTGCCATGGAATCAACTCCCACCCAGGTCCATCCAGCTCGAGACCTTCCGCAGTCTTCTGGATCAAGCTTTGACGCCAATAACCACGATGATGAGGTTGTTCCCGGGGTAATGGTCATGCTGAGATTAAGATTCTGGCGTGGACTGAGTGGCTATCACCAATCTCTAGCCTTGCAAAACAGCGATTTGGAAGATGTGATGAAAATATTGGATTGTGCAGAAGAACAGGAGAGTATTAAGGTAGGTATGACGAACGGTGAAGCGGCAGAGACGCAGGATTCTTTAATATCCGAGAATGACAAAAGTGATGATGATGGTGCTGAAAGGGGCGAAGACTCTCGGGATCAGGTGCGTGAAACTCATGACTTGGAAATGTTTTGCACAAATGTCATATAGCCAGAATCATGTTTTGGCGAGTTTGGGATGCCGCAGCAAGAGTGGATAGAAAGAGGTGACATGCAGAGATATGAGTTTCTTTCAGACGCTCGGACTCAACGCGAGAGAACAAAAGATTCGCGCCGCAAACACGGAGGATTAATGCAGTGGAAATGCATGCGTGAAATGGCATGGGTAGGCCACGGAATAGAACACAAGGCAGAGAGACTGAGCAGGAGGGTCAAAGGAGGATTTAAACATCACAACAGAGGTAAGGTCGAAAAACCTTGATCATTAATTGTCCAAGTTGATGGCATGATAATTTGTGTTGAATAACAATGCCTTGTCTATGGATAGAGAACGACGATTGATCTACCCATCTTTTGACATGTACCAGCTCAAGCTGCGGCTACACTAGCTCTGACTTGAATTGGATCTGTTATTTTTTGTTTCCTAGAACATGGACATACCCAGTTCTTTCAATTTGTGAAACTTTTGAATTATCTATCATCTTCAAAGCCTTATACAGTTTCCACCAGAGGTATATATTCACTCACGTAGATACACACCTTTGTTGAGGCTGGAGAACAGTACTTCAACTGAACATGGTGAGAGTTATTCTACCATGAGTGCTTACACTGAAACGATTACTTGCATTCTATGACTACTAACAATGCATAAGGCTAAATCTTTATGATGCACTTAGCAAACCTCATCTAGGCGAAAGATTCCACAACTAACTTACATTATGGCAAAATCACTGGGAACTCTGAGTAGTAGATTCCGGCATCGTCCGCAAGTCACTCCCTGGGCCACCCATCCTCTCACAAATCTCCCGAACCTCATCATGGAAAACTGAAGGCAACCCACCGTGCTCTTCATCTTGCAACAAGTTGGGCAACAGCCGCGTATGGAATGCCCTGTGTGCAACAGATCCACCCTAAATAGGAGATGTCGAATCAAGAAACAGGAAAATAGGGAGCATGCGCACAAATTGATCATAAATAGCACCGATGATAGCCATCACAGCGTCCCCTTGCACTTTGTACAGCCCGACGCTCCTGAGTAGCTTATCTTTCCCTGCTATTGAACTACCAAAAATAGGACCGTTGAGCTTTTCCTTGTCGATAGTCGGCCTCCAAAACATCACCCGTCCAAGACCCCAGTTCGAGCCAACACGCTGGCCAACGGTATACGTGTGTAACGTACATGAAGAGATACACCTGAAGTCATGCGAAGGTTTCAGATTTTTGCTGGAGGTGAGATAGAGAAGTAGGTAGGATTCTAGCACTCGTCGACCTGGTCCATGTCAAAAAAAGAAAATTTGAAATGATGTCAATACTGGGATGCTGGAGTCGCGTGAAAATCAACTTTTTTAACGAACCAAGAAATGTCATTGCAGCGTTATGCCCGTTTATTGATGACGGATGACTTGCATGTGTAAGACAGCGTCGTGCAATTTCGGGATTGAATCTGAGAGGTTGGAATATCATATCCAGATGGGCAGCAAAATGGGGTTCGGTTTTAAGTTTTGAAAGTGGTGTTGGCTGAGCAGCCTGGCCGAATCGGTCTCGAAGGCCCCATACAGGATCTCGTTGGAGCGGTTTTTGACTGGTCGGCTCCAGGGTAGACGAATGCTCAGACTCAGCTTCCACAGACGCCTTGAGAGCTGCCTGGGCGTAACCTCGCGTGCCTGTCAAAAATACATTGGGTTGAACTTTAACAAGCACTTGAAAACAGGCTCACTGTATAGACACAGTCTATGACTATTATTTAGCGAGTCTAGTGAGGAACGGAGGGTGTGCAATGAACGAGACATCATTGCACTTTAATTTTTTGGCTATCCGGTAAAATCTGTTGTCGAAAAGTCGACATCACGTGACTAGGTATAATTTCTCTAAATTTCGCAAACAAACCTATATCATGGTTAGTCACTACATCATATTATAGAATAACTCATGCTCTGTAGCTTGTAATCTAGGCTTTCTGATTCTGTCCAGAATGATGATGATGTAAATCTGCCAATTGACTTGAATAGATTCAAAAGAGAACACCTGTTAAGACTCTAAACCACTAGTCAAACTTAGTCAAAATAGCAGCTTATGTCAACACTTGATATCTCTAGACCTCCCTCTATGAAGAGAGCCCAGTTAAGGTTTTTACTAGAGTTATATCAAACATGTGAAGATAGCAAAGCTTAGGTCACACTCTTCTAGTATGTCCTCAGATGAGTAAGAGAGTATGGAGGATGTGTTGTAAATTTGCAGATTGGTTTGGCTTGGAATAAGTGAACAATGATTTCATTGCAAACTAGTGAGTATACACAATGAACTACCAAGTTTATATAGTAAATAGATTCTTAGAAAGTTCTCAAACATTTGGCCAGATCATGATGTCAATACAATATCCCAACATGTCATGACTCATCTTGGACAGGCATCTAACATGGATGGCACTGGCTGTCCTGATGGCTGTGGGGGTATGGAAAGGCACTCTAGGAAAGGCTAATATATCTTGGGACAACATAGAAATAAACCTATGACAGATTCATGTGCTATTAGATAGATATGGGAAATACTGGTAAATATAGAATACCTAGTTGCATATGATTACCTAGCTAGTTCTTTGTATAAATAGGTAGAACAATGTTATGAGAACTCTGTCAAGTTCTCATTGACCCTCCCTGGTTGATGAGTGGCAATCCCCCCTTTCCTTGTTAGTCTCTGTAAGTTCCTTCTGGGCACTAGTAGCCTTTCACTGGCTAGATTGCCTAACATAACAGAACAAAGAGGAATAAGTTTCCAAGTATACCTCAGAAAAAGAGAACTTGCCATTTCTCTCTCTTTCTAGATATATTTATAGTACCTCAATGTTATGAACCACTCTTTTCCACTAAGTCTATTTTATTATTCTTTTTCTTTACTTGGCTTTTCTATTTATAGCATGGGAAAGTATGTTACACCATGTGACAGAAGGAGTGACAAGGTCACATCAAAGGTCACATCACATGTTAGGTGCATAGACCAAGTAGAATATATATAAGTAAGCAGACCAATGAAGCGAGAACTCTAACAAGTTCTCTTTATCTAATGCTGATAAAGAGTAGTTGGCTTAATTCTGACTCGGAGTTGGCTCTCTGACACTCAACCTGTTACAAGTTACTATCTACAAGAGTCTTACTTATAGTAAGGTTATTACTCTAAGTCATTGTCTAAAAGTACTTTATCTGATAATTCTCCAAATAACTATTCTTCCAATGTTCTCTAGAGGTTAGTCTATTTGATAATCCAAAATAAGTCCAAAGTCCTACTCAGTTATCTTGTTTCCTTCCTCTATTATCTTATTCTATATTGCCAAAGTCCATAACAATACCAGTATCAAGTTAAATAATTCTTTTATTAAGTCAGAAAGTATATTTATTAATTGTCATAAATTGCCCTGATCCAATTGAAGAGCTGTACAATATGTATTAGAGGAGCAGATAATAGACTTAGACTGTATAGTAGGTATAGACTTAGAGTATTAACAAAATATATGTTATTAAGACTTTTGCTCCTTCTTAATTTCTCATGAGGTTTTCATCTGGACCTCTGGCCCATTTAATTATCTCTACTAATTCTGAATAGATTTGAATAGTATTAAAGGCAGGTCACTTTGCTCCTTGCCATCAATGTCAATGGTCTATAATAGCATGCTACAGTATTGAAGCCAGATTGATTTGTTGTTAGCAACTTGTTATAAACTATTTCTTTGGACCTTGACTAGTCTTCATGTCTAAGTCAATATTTATATTTATTTTCTATTTATTTTCATTTATTTTATAGGAAGTCACATGGGTTGTGTTATGACCTAATAACTTAGGTTACAACCTTAGGCTTAAGGCTTGAGAATTAGTTAGGAGTAAGAGGAAGGGAATATACAATAGATTAAGTGTAAGGAGATACAGTGTATCTACTAGAGCTTTATATACTAGTTGTGCTACAGGAATGGGGGTTGCAACTATCACAAATGGTCACTTACTTATTTGTGATTGAGGAACTTGGTAGTTTCAACAAGAGTAAGGCTTAGAGCAGAGATAAGACTGAGCGACAAAAGATGTTATTAAGTCTGAGGTCTAATCCTCAGACTGGAGAGTCTTATATACAGAAAGTAGATGGTTTGTGCACCTGGACAGATCATCACCTGATTACTGCCTATTGTTCTACATATGGCAGTCCTTTTGTG
>Ga0153986_1000423_pt1 | contig 13230 bp, 22 predicted proteins | sample TSGA070MetaG_FD_104724 | JGI IMG/M metagenome (GOLD analysis project Ga0153986, IMG submission 104724) | Attine ant fungus gardens microbial communities from Georgia, USA - TSGA070 MetaG | ecosystem: Host-associated > Fungi > Mycelium > Unclassified | place: USA: Georgia, Alexander Wildlife... | reverse complement strand
GTTCCCATGTCGTCCTATTAATGTTACACCTTCCCAGAGGTGTTACTCTAACTCCCACAGCCGTCCATCAATGACAGCCGTTGTCTCCTGATGTCAGAAGGCCTGTCCAAGGCGAATCATAACAAGTTATCTATGAAGGTAGACAACTAATTTATTTACCTATCAAGTTATGAGTTTACTTGATAGGTCAGTAACTAGTGGTAGTGCTACAGGCAGGTTGAATCTCATCTCAGGAGTCACCTATGAAGGTAGACAACTGAGGGAGTGGGTACACAAAAAATAGTAGATATATATAATATAAATGTTATTGCTTTACTATAAAAGGCTAATGCAAGAATGGAGGCAGAGTGCATGTGCTGTCTGAGACAGAAATGGAGACTAAGAAGGGTAGTGGTGACGGTAAGACCTCCGGTGCTTTAGTTCTGTTCAACAAGTGGCTGAGTTACAGGTTTAAGGAAACAAAGAGATCTGTGAATAGCCTTATAATCATCTCAAGAGCACTTAGAACCAAATGCTGCAGATTTGTAATGAGCTGATTGGAAAAACTATGTCTCTTATGGCTTTTTAGCAGCGTTGTATATGAGACCTTCATAAGTTATCATAGAACATGTCTTATCTTACCAGGCCCAAGAAAACTCACAGACAAGTCACAGAAAGCCATGCACATGATAGAATGCCCTAGTGTGAAACACTATTAAACATATGTCCGATTCTTCTCCTTTTCATCCTGTACGGAGGACATTGTCGCGGAACGACCTGGAAAGGGAGGCATAACATACGCTTTAATGAAAAAATTATGTTCCTTGTTAACCGGAATGACTAGATATTATTCTCTGGTCCATCCTCGATCATTTTTGCATAATCCTCGTAACTGACAAATGTAGGCAGCGAGCGTCGCTTTTTCTTTGGGCTGGTCCCCTTGTCATCTGCTCGCTTGCGTTTTTGGTTGTTATTTTCAATTCCTTCCCATTCCCCCCCGTCCTCGCTTTCGGAAAGTGAGCCGTCGTAAGCAATAACATCGTCGGGCATTTCGTCGAGAGGAATAAGGTCATCGTTATCGGAAGCTTCGACCAATGAAAGGGCGTCATCGTTATCGGAAGCTTCGACCAATGAAAGGGCGCCATCGGTATCATCTTCTTCAGCATCATTGCCCCTTTCATCGGCGTTACTTTTCCTTTCTGACTCATCTTTTCGCTTAAAATAGTCATAAAAGAATATCTGGTCGACGGGAATTTGCGTCTCCTTTTTGTTTTTCCAAAATGAAGGTGAATTAACTTGCACAGAGATAGCTTCGCCTTTGAGAAGTTTGATACCTTCTATGGCACTTCCTGAAGGTTGCATGGCACTTGAACCTGTTATAGGTTCATGAATGTGGCGGCGCTGGAAAATGAAACGGGGAGGGAAATTTTACCTTTACCTTCAGCACCAGAAACTTTCTTTTTCGGGTTTTTGTAGACGAATCGATCGAGGAAGTGAGAAAGTGTGTTTTGTGAGAGATCAGGCGTTGCGGTGAGAGGCTGGGCTGTGAGAATTTGACGTGCGAGAAGGGAGACGGTAGGGTGGAAGTGTAATAAGAGAGGTGTCTTATAATAAGTTTTCAATGAATCCGAAGAGGAAAGTGAACAAGGAACATACGAGTTCCCAGAGACGTGAGTGTGCGGCGCGGGCATAAAGGGGATCGCGTTTGTGGGCATCGTAGCTTTCGGCATCGACTTTACTTTCAAAATTGGAGGAAATCATAGAACGAAGTCCAGGGACAGTAGTGAAAAGCTAGTTTCATCACATCACAGATGATCATGTTGAGAGTAAGTGGAAAAGACCAACCTCGCCGAGAAGGTACAGCCCCCCAACAACAAACTCAGTTGCTCCACTTCCTCCGCTGACGAGGACTTGAGCAAATCGTTTCACCATGGCCATCCTCCGCTCAGACGACAATTCTGGATCAGTTTTGATGGATCTATAGAGAAGATTGAGGTACATAGCTTGTTTAGAAGATGTATTAAGTCGGTAATCGTGGAGAGAGGCATAGAGCGTGCGGAAGTACCGATCAACGATGGATTTAGCTAGTGGAGAGGAAGAGGATTTTAAATAGTTGAGAGAAATTTGGTGGATCAGAACAAGAGCCTGGACGGAGATATTGAATGTCGATTTGTGTGTGATGAGAAAGAGAGTGTCGAGATGTGCATTAATTCTAGTAATATAGTCATTGGTCTGAGAACAGGAGTGAAGAGAGGAGCGTACTTTGTATTCCGGGCTTCGACTTTGGCAAAGGGAAGAGCACGGTTAACGCCCGTTAGTATGGCTGAGATGAGTCTGGAATTGGAATCTTCAACTTCGATGAAACCCGCTGCGCCAATTGTTTCTTTTCCTTTCGCCTCTTTCCTCTTTCCTTTAACGACAACGCGGCCTTTTTTGTCCTTTTGGACCTGACCATCCAGCTCGAGTAAGTGTTCATCTCCTTCGTCGCCAACAGCGTCTCCAATATGACCACCATCGGAACCAAGGATGTCCTGAAAAAGTTCAAAATATATGTCGATAAGGCGCAAAGCGACTTCATGGTCTGTCGACGAAGGTGTAAGTACAATTTGGTTAAAAGTGATGATTGCGTAGTATTGAGCATGTGGATTAGGAACTTTTTTGATGTCTTGTAGTTCGAGTTTTGATTTGGACGATTTTGAAGAGGATCTAGGGGAGATAGAACGGGTGTATTTATTCGCTGGTACAGCGGCAGTGGTTGGAACGGAGGGGATGGAAGGTCTAAGAATAAGGAAGGTGATTTCTCGGACGACGATAGATTTCATGGAGGGGTGAGATTGAAGAAGCTGGAGGAGGTGGTAGGATGCTCGAGAGCATATTGATTTTGAAGTATCACCCTAGGAATGTAATATGTATCTTTGGAGAGGATGGAGAGATCAACAACGAACAAGCTTATTGACTAGAAGTCGGAGAAGGTTTTGTTCTTGCTCGGGTTTGTCTTTGAGGAGGGTGAAAATGAGGGAGAGAACTTGTGTTCGGGCATAGGGCACTGGGTCAAGAGAGAGCGTCTTCTATAATATGAGAAAGAGAAAGCACTTCGGGGGTGAGAGACTCGCCTCCAGAATCTGGAGGACAGAGAAAAAATATTTCTTGAGCCAGTCTTCAAAGTACCAAAGTAGGAGATAATCATCGGATACTTGAGGATGGAGCAATGATTGATCGCGGAAATATCTGACATACATCAGAAATGCTATGAGCGATAACTGAGGAGCTCACTTGAGTTTCCGATCTGGTGCCCCACCACCAACCCACCAGTCAACGATGCAGCGCAAAGCTTTCAAGCTCTCACTTCTACCTCCGCCAGCCTTTCCCGCCATGTTTTTCAATGTGTCTAGTGCTCTGGTATTGTGCATCGGGCTACTTTGCACAAGCAGAGTCAAAGCACTGAGTCTGTCCGAGAGGGTACCGGCATGAATAACCTTGGCAAAGAATGTCGCCTCTGAGGAAGACGATGAAGCAGAAAGAAAACTTTTGGTATCCTTTTCCATCAGAGAAGCACTCCTTTCGATGAGTATGTTTATTTGTGCCGCAGACGGTGTTCGGGGATGTGTAGCAGGAGGAAGCGGCGGTAGGGTTGTGTGCCAGAGCGAGGAAGGGGGAAGAATGGTTGACTCTGTCTTTTTATCATGATTTTTTGTCTTTTTGTGCGCTGCTTTCTTGGTTTCCGCACCCGCCATCACGGTGAAGGTCGCCGACGAAATTGCAAATATTAAACGAGTCACGTGCCCTCCGAATAATCGGACCCAAAGGTGAAGGGATGAGGAATTCGGTTGTTTATTATTCGGCCTTCTCGTTCACTTCGTTCGCCGGGGTGTAAACTATCGGGTGGATATTCTAGACCTAGAAATTTTAAGTCTTTTTCCCAGATCCCGTCACGTTTTAGCCCGCCACTTTTCGCCCAGTTTATTTTTATCCACGCGGCGGGAAATTTTAAGGCTGAATGTAATGGATCTTCTAGGCAATGATGACCTTGAGGTGCAGAATTGGGACACTGATATTCAAAACAGAACCTTTGGGATTATCAATACTACTAAAACCAGAATCAATACATACTTCCAGATGAATCAATCATTCTCAAGGACTAGTTTTCTGAAAGCAGGAGTACACCTTGTTTTATTATAAACTATCCGTCTATCGGGACCAGCACAGAGATGAAGAGATCATTTCAACAGTCCTAAACCAATCCACGAATCATTGTGGTCATCGGTAGCACAAAATGGCATCCCGTATGTCGGTATTAATCAGTCAACAACCTCTAATTTTGATATGAAAGGATTTTACTCTTGTGGAGATGGGTGCCGTGATCAAGATATGTGTACAAGAAGCTGGAAGCAGATCGAACGAAAGAGATGCAGTTACACCTTGTAACGACGACCTGTTTTCGTGAAAAATGTTTGAAGAATATAGACCTGAAAGCTAAAGTCATCTTATCAACAGATAGGCAAGGAATGAGGATGATAAAACCTACACAGCCATGCCTACTACTGCTAAGCTCTCAAATGTGGCGTACCAAAAGAGGCGACTAATCACACATGAGGTTGATGAACGAAAAGAAGAAGAGATAGTGGCTTACTTCTGTGTCGACTTGACAATCGAAAAACCACGATTTTCTGACGTATGAAAACTGATATAGCTAAGCGAGCGTGTACACACAAGGTAAAAATAATCACTCACTGTTTTTGGAGTCGTTTGATAGAGTTCAACATTCCTGTAAGCCTGAATATGCTTTCCTCGAGAGCGCTCGTATGTTCGGAAATCTGACCGGCCTTGGCGGGAGCTTCACGGCGAGGTTCATTCTCGACCATGATGTCGAAATCAACAAGTTTCTCTGTGAGAGTTGACATGTCATTTTCGAAGCAAAAAGCGTATTCTCCGGCGACATTGGCGGTCAGGACAAAGTCTCCTTGACGCTCCTGTTGGCCATCGAGGATCACCTTATCGCTAGGGTCTCTGACTTCGTAGTCGATATCGAAAGAGCCCCCCGATTGCACCTACACAGATATGAAAACTCATATGCATAGCCTAGTCAAATCACGCACAGCAAAATAGAACTACAGGACCAGTCAGTGAACTTGAGACTGGAGACCGACAAGTTACATACGCCAATCTTCTCTCCTGCCTTGTCCACTTCCGTATAAAAGCAAAGTTTCTCATTCGCGCTGATTTGTGTCATCAAGGCCGTGGCATTGATGCCGACAATGAGCAGGAACGAGATACAAAGAGAAAAAAGGGTATACATAGTGTCGACTTGTGAAATGACGAGGCGGTGAGTTCCTCGTGCAACAGAACCAAATAATGATCCCATTTTATAATTACGCTCCTATTTCTTATCATCTTGCCATGTCGTCCTTCCACTCAGGAAGCTTTCAACAGGATTTTCTTACAGATGGTCTAGCGCGTATACTAACACCATGGAACTACCTCTCTGTGTCGCCGGCACCGATAAGACAGCAGTGCAGCAGGACTCAGTCGTCGTCAGGCTCAATCAGGACTCTGTTAGACACACCTTCACCCAACATGTTTTCCCTCGCCAGCGGGGATCTCGCTCGTACTCCTAGATTATTGGAAGCTGATACTGAACATACTCTGCAGAGTACTCCTTTTGAAAAACACTTTGGTGTCTCGTTTTCTCCAGCTTGGCTTCAGCCGCTCCAGGAAGTCTCTCCAGTTGTTCGCGCTTCTTCTTCTCAGGGTGCTATAGTCTCGTCACCTGGTGATAAAGCTCCCTTGCCACCGAAGCAGCCGGCTCAAAAGGCTGTTTCTTGTCCAGATCGTGTGATGTACTCGAGCGACCTCGAAGAGAATGATTACACCATCGGCACTACAGATGATGACGCAGACAGTGACGATAACGATGAAGAAGAAGAATTAGAAATATACAACGAATTGGCCGGAATAGATAATATTTTCCTCCGCAGGCTTCACTCTCTTGGTCCTGGGCTTTCCCCTCCACCATCACCTCTTCATGATGACCGTACCTCACCTCTGCGGTCTCCTTGCAAAATCGAACCTGTATATATATATACAGTATCACCATCAACTTGGGATGACTCTTCTGTCGGTCCAGAGGAATCTGATAACGAAAGTATTGAAGAGGTCTCTCCAATTCAATCTCTTACCCCTGTGCAATTGAAGATTCCATCAAGAACTCCAGATAGACAATGCTATGCTTCACCCCTCTCTCCGCTGACACCTCTGACACCCCTCTCATGTTCTCTCGATTCTCCTATTTCGTTGCCCACTGTCGCTCGTCGGACCACTCAGAAACGTAGACTCGACGATGATTTGCCTCCTATGCCTACTAGTTCCCCGAAACGGTTGAGACTCTCTTTAAGAATTCCTCCTCGAGCAACAATTACTCTGGAACCTGCCAGGTCTTCGTCTTTGTCTTCATCCGTGGTTTTTGCTGCCCCGGCTCCAATGTTTACTACTCGCACATTTCCTCCTCATGTCGAGATCTCATCAAGGTTTACACTCTTCTATCGTCGGTACCCTATCAGCTCTTACTTTCAACCCCCTCACCTCGAGTAGGTCGTTTAATATTTTCCATCTGAACGAAAGTTCTCATGTCTGTTTAGTTCCCCCTTTGCTCTATTGAATGTACGCGATCCTGGTGGCACCTACAATCCTCCACGAAGCGTTTTTGATCTCTACACGCCTCGATTTGTCAAAGGTAAGGGCCCCGGAAAACTTGGCCTCTGTCCTATCTGTGTCGAACCTTTTGAGCGCGGGGGAGAAAATCGAAAGAATTGGTTAGCAATGAAATTCAGTGCCTTTAAGTGGTAATCGCTGCTCTCCAGCTGCAGCGTGTTCGTGTCTGACTGTTGCAATTATCAGAATCTGATCTCATGACTGAAAGTAAACTTGTACTGATATTAAATAGTTATCACATGCAGTACGCCCATGGTGCGCGCGTCCTCACATATTTACCTCTTCTTGACATCTTGCTTTTCGGCAGGTATCTCAGCTGCGACCGGGCGTCCGTTTGCACCGCCATCTTCCTTCCAGATGGTAGCTCGGCCAAATGCGGCAAAGAAGGAACGATCGCAGATACTTCAGGGTAAGTGCCAAAAGTGCCGCAAGTGGGTACCTGTTGAAGGGATCAAGGACGTGGAGAGCAAGGTGCGTTTTCGTGTTTGGCTTATCACCGTGTTGGGTTTCTTTTTCGGGAATAACCGTCATGATAGGTCAAGGAGCTTGTCTGGTGAGACCTCTGGTACATGTCCATGTTTATAGACTACAACCAAGGATTAGGTGGAAACACGCGGCATCTTGCTATCAGGATACTCCAGTCGAGGGAGAAGAGCGCAATTATTTCGAGCACGACACAGTGTTCGCAGTGATGGAAGAGTATTATGTACCAGTATGAAGTGGCGAAACGGGTCTCTCATTATATGTGATTTGATATACATTGTGTGAGAATAGTAAGCACATGAGTCTTCAAAACCAAGCAGAGCGAAGAAGTGAGGAAGAGATGTATACATATCGTATCGCAGGATGTCAGTAGAGTGCAGAGATGCCAGATCCATTCTCTCACACACGAACCCCTCAACCCCTTCTCCGAACTTTATTATAGTATTGCGCATTTCCGTTCCTTGACTACTCTCCCCCATCGACCCTTCATACTTTCTTTGAGAGCGAGTGAAAAGACATCTTTGACGCCTAACCCAGTCTTGGCGGAACATTCGATATATTTCGCACCCATCTCTTTGGCAACAGCTTGCCCTTGTTCGGCTGTCACAGGCGACTGCCCTTGTGCCGCAAGCATCCGACGGGTGTGTTCGTCCGTCCGTAAGTCAATCTTGGTTGCCACGAGTATGAGCGGGACCGATTCGCAAAAATGGGAGACTTCGGGATACCACTGAATAACAACAAGGGGGGAGAGGGGGGTAGGGGATGAGGAGAGCGGACATTATGGCCGAGCAGATGAAAAGAAAAAGAACCTTGTCGAGGACATTCGCAAGACTTGTCGGAAAATCGACAGAGAAAACCACAAGAATAACGTTGCTTTCTGGATAAGAGAGTGGACGCAGACGATCGTATTCTTCTTGACCCGCAGTATCCCAAAGAGCGAGCTCAATCTGTTTGCCGTCAAAATGGACTTGGGTGACATAGTTCTCAAAAACTGTGGGTATGTATGCCTGTCATCAAGGAGTATCAATGAGCTCATATGTTCTTTCCTCATGTATGTGTTCTGACCTCGGGGAATCTGTTTTCTGCATAGACAATGAGAAGACAGGTCTTCCCGCATCCGCCTGTGAGGTGATATGGGTTCAAGGGTCGTGTCAGCCTTTTGCAACCAGACTGGATGATGAGCTACCGTCTCCAACGACAACAAGCTTCTTTTTGAGGTCTGGCCTTCGCAGGGGTGCAGACATCGACAACAGACTGGGTATATCAAGTAAAGATCCTGAATCACGTGCACACGCTGTGTATTATGACAAGTCACACGCAGATGCATTGAATATCAAGAGATCTTGTTACAGAGAGGATGGCTTCCAATGGGTATCAAACAAATTACACGTCAAGCACATCTATAATGAGGTTCGCGTACATGAGCGTAAAGCCTCTCTCGTCTAAAGTTGGGAGGAGAAAATTCAATGGGCTCTGGTTAGGCTCTCAATCCAGTTTCTAGATATCAGCCCCTCTCTCTTTTCCATTTGGGTGTATCATGAAAAGTCTGAACAAAAAATTGGTCTAGATCAAGAAAAAAAAAGTCCATCATGACGACTTGGACCAGGACTGAAAAAAAAAGAAAAGTCAGGTTCAGAACGTGAGTATCAGTTCCCGTCGAATCATAAAGTTACGCTGCGAGCACAGTCATTCACCGACTCGCATATCTATGTCATCCCATCAATACCCGACCCATCTCTCATCAAGGCGAGAGGAGGTAACCGAGGTGCATGATCACCCGAAAACTGTTCAAGAGGCAACGAACCTCCACCAGATACAATCATCGACAAATCAGAAGACGGCTGAGCCAAAGTTCCCGCACAATCATCAAAACCACCACCACCACCACCGCCACCAGGCGGTGGTACCCTCTGTGACTGGATCCCATTCCCAAAGATCCACAGCGGGACAGAAAGACTATCTACGATCGTGACACACACACGCAAAATGAAGCAAATGAGCACGTTCCACGGATCATGTCATGGAGAGCATACTCACGAACAATGATGGACGCAAGGACAATGAACCCCACAACGGGCTGAAGAGCCATCGCAAGAATATCTTCCTGCGTTTGAGGAGGATTTTGTGGTTCAGGTAGGCGATGCAAAGCAAGTGCCGATACGAATATAGCACTCACACCCATCTAATCAAAATCGTCAGTTTATTATTCCAAACACAATCCACGTCAACACATTCACCGGTCCTAAAGAGAATCACCATCAAACCATCTCTGACAACAAAAAAGAAAAAAAAGTCGACACACCAAAATGGCCGCAAAATAACGCCTCCTTCCAATCCGAGATCTCAGGAATCCACTTGTACAACATCAACACAGCCGGAATACGGCGCAGAAACAGGATCCCAATGCACAATACCAACAATCTCCAAGGGGTGATGCCCAGTTCAGGTATACTGAAATCACCCCACGGAAGCCAAGCACCAATGTAGAAAAAAAAAGCGCAACTGAGGATATACCCAACGACCGTATTGAATGATTCACCCTCAATTTGAGTCTGGAATTCGCCATCCTGGGCGATGACATGGCCTGGTATAGGCAAGGTGATCAACGCGATTCTATAAGATGAGGGGAGACGTACCAGCGAAGAACACAGCCAAAAGGTCATCACTCCCAATGGTTTTGACCACACCCATGGTAAAAACAGCCAGGGCAAGACATTGTGCCGCATAAGCGTCGTGATCGAGGTATCCTCTCTTGTGCGAAAACCTCATGATATGTGAAAAAAGAAAACCTAAACGCCAATGTCATCAACATTCATTCAACAAATCCAACTCTCACCGATCATGATCCCAATGAGAATGCCTAGAATGACCTGGTCTTGCTGTCCATGAGCGACAACTCCAATTCAGGAACAGAACAGGTCGTACAAAGCCACCCGATGAGGATCCAGTCTCGTATATCTCTCCCCCGGTTGGGTTCTATCGTCAGATAGAGGGCGATACTGATGAAGGGGTACGCAAGGCTATCATTTGAGGCGGACTCTATAGCACATCCGAAAAAAGCAGAAAAGACACACAAATAGATATACGCACCTGCTGTCATGAGATGCCTGATATTGTGTGGTACATGCTTCCTTGAGAATTGACCACCTATTCTTCCATGAATCTCAAGTTGGCGATGAGTGGTACTCCAGCATACCGATAATGGCAGCACAGATCGCGGGATCCGTGGGTGTCAAGCAAGCTGCAATGACAAGGCATGTCACCAAGTCAAATCGAGAAAACAGGGCTTTCAAGAGACCTGAGCCAGCGGGATGAGAGGGGCAGGCAAAAGCGGAGATGGACGACTCACCCGCGACGATGACCCATCCGATGGCCATGGTAGGGATGACCATGACAAGCATGCTCTTTGAGTGCTTGTACAAGTATGACCTGGGCAGCTCGGCGCCACTCACAAAGAGTCCGGTAACAAGGACAAAACGCATGATTTCGAGTGTGGTCTCATTCGACCAGGACCGCGGGTCTATCACGCCTGCGCCGAGCGGACCCATCAGGATGCCAAAACCAGTGCCCAGAAGGACTTCATTCATGTACACCTGTGAAGGTGAGTAAAAGACATGCAGCAAACGGAGACTTTTGACAAAACCTTTTCACGAATAAACAGTGAAAAGACGGAAAACTAACCAGCGTCAAGGAGAAGGTCGCAACCAGGAGACCAGTCATACCAATACAATGAAGCCTCCTATACTAATGTACGCGAGCCCTGTGGGCGTGATCTAACAATGAGAAAAAAAATACTGCAAGAAGAAACTCACTTGAAGTAGTTGCATATCAAGAGAGCGGTGTGCACGTGGTCAGACTAAAACATGGATATATTTTCAAGGTACACTACTCAATGATCTCTAGACTTTCTGAGATAAGAGCATAAATAGGGTGTTTGACGAAAAAGACGTCGTGTTCACCTGTATTCACCTTCGGCGGCGACGCCGAGGTCCTCGATCTCGCCTTGAACAGCGGACAGAGCTTCAGCAGCATCTGAAAAGTAGCGTAGCTGAGCCTTGACGAGCTCGTTGAGGTTCTTGAGAGGTTCAGGCTGGACCACGACCAACGTCAGCGACCATGTGAGAAAAGGAGATGAATCCGGTACGTTGTCCAGGACAGCTTTCATGAGCTGTATCGCCATCTCGGTTTTTTGAACGAGATCGTCTTCGGCGTTCTCGACCTCGAGTCGGGCCTGTTCCTGTCGCGCGGGACTGGCATTCTTCAGGCTACAAAAAAAAGGTCAAGTGGCGGAGGGCGGAGGGGAGTGGAGGACTGACGCTTGTTTAGCGGCGTCCAGGTCCAGTCTGCTGACCTTGACAGCACCCCTTGCCTTGATGGCGACGGAGACGTTGGCATTCAGGGTGAGCTGCCAAGGCTGGAGGAAGCGGTCCTGGATGGCAGCATCGTGGTCGACCCTGGCCGAGGCGACCTTGTCCCAGCCGAGGGCAGCAAGCGCGAGGCCCTTGCCGAACTTGCTGGCGGCGCCGTCGGGGGCCTCTGCGATGGAGGCATGGGCAACGGAGGCAGTGCGAGCGAGGGCATGGGGGAGGGTCCTGTGCTGGGAAGGGGGGGGTGCGGGCGGCGGGGCGGGGGAGGGAAGGCTGGTATTTTTGAGGTTGTGGGCTGCGAAGGAGGTGAGGTTGTAGCCGACGTGGGAGGTGATGCCGGAGATGGTTTCCTGGATCTGGGTCGGGTAGTCGTAGGACTCGTGTTCGTAAATACGGGCGACCCTGGTGCAGTCAGCAGGGGCGGTGGGCGGGGAGAAAGACGCACTTTTGGACGGCAGCGAGGGCGTCCCTGAGGGCGTCGACGCGGGCCTCGAGGTCCTTGTACTCTGGGACGATGAGGGACGGAGTGGCAGACAAGACGGGGACTGACCGTGGGGGAGCTCGGTGATGTCGTCGGGGGCGACGTGGCCGAGGCGCTCCCTGGTGGCCTGGACGGACTGGGCGATGCCCTTGGAGAGCTTTGCGCCGACGACGGCGAGGGAGTTCCAGCGCTGCATGATGGTAGAAAACAAACTGGCTATGTACAGAATACGCTAATCAGGCAACTCGTGGCGGAGAATGTCCGCGCCCAGGGCCTGTATCTCGTGCGCGACGGGCTGCGGGGCGAGGACGACGTCGGCGAGGCGGGGGCTGCGGAGGGGGATGTGCTCCCAGGTGGTGACCTTGATGGCGACGCCGCCGAGCATGTGGAGGCGGAGGTACTTGAGCCAGGCGTCGACGACGAGGGGGTGGGCGTCCCAGGCCTTGAGGGCGCGCGTGTAGACCCTGCGCTCAAAGTTCTCCTGGGACTTTTTGTGGGCAAAGGGGCTGCGGACGACGGTCCAGAGCGTGCGGCGGGTGGGGAGGGCGACGGGGCCGGTGGTGGGGATGTGGAGGGCGGCGGCGGCGTGGGAGGCGAAGTGGGCGAAGAGGTCGAGGAGGGCGGGCTCGTGCGCGCGCATCTGGACGCTGGCGACGGCGACGGCGTGGGGCGGGGTGCGCTGTGGCGGGCGGTGGAGGCTGATGGCGGTGGCGGGCGAGCGGCGGGCAAGGGTGCTCAACATGGACAAGGCTGAATTGATCTATGTTCCCACGCAGGTGTCTACGGCTAGGCGTCCCCTGATCATCCCCAGCAGCTCCCGCCGCAGCGCGCCCGGCAGCGCTGGACCCGTCAGCACACTGTGCTCGTCGGCAGACAGACACCTACTCTGTGCGCGCCCGGCGACGTGCTCGAGCACGCGCTCAAAGTCTCCGCGCCGACTGTGCTCTGCGGCCGTGAACATGCTGCAACACAGAAACAGAGCAGACCCACCCCTGCTTTCGCTGCGCACCTCGTCGACCCACCCGGCGTCGTCGAGCACAGAGCGCACCGCTGCCCGCATCCTGTCGTCCTCAGCATGTGTTCCAGCCGCCGCGACACACTCACTGGTCCCATTCGCCGCTTTCCACCAGCGCGCGCCGCAGCCGACGATACTCGGTCTCCATGGGCTGTCACGGTCACACAGGCTGTCACTTACGGTGAGCAACACGTGAG
>Ga0153986_1000422_pt1 | contig 13240 bp, 15 predicted proteins | sample TSGA070MetaG_FD_104724 | JGI IMG/M metagenome (GOLD analysis project Ga0153986, IMG submission 104724) | Attine ant fungus gardens microbial communities from Georgia, USA - TSGA070 MetaG | ecosystem: Host-associated > Fungi > Mycelium > Unclassified | place: USA: Georgia, Alexander Wildlife... | reverse complement strand
GCCTTTCAGATATTTCTCCTGACATTAATTGCGGCTGGATTGATCAAAAAATACTGTCTACCGATCCGAAGCTCAAGGGCTGGAAATTGGCAACATGATGTGTCTGATTTTCAACAATCATAGAATATTCTGGGAGTTGATGATGTTCAACTCCGGACTGAATCAACGTGGAGCCGTCATTGCCATTATGCGTTTAATTATTTTCTGCCCCGGCATGTTTCCAGTAAATATTTATTCTGAAAAAATGTAGCGTGACAGCAGAACATTGTCACGGACACACATTGATCGTCACGTCGCGTTTGAAAACGGGGCTTGTGCTAAATCCTCAAAGTCAATAATCCTGAACAATCCAAGGAGGTGCACAAATTATGTTTGAATATCTCATCAGGTCCTACGCAGATGTGTATTCTATATGTCAATCCGCGAACCCTGAAACATTACTCGATCCAAACGATGGTTTCGCATCTCGGCTAAGGGAGTTATGCGATCATCAGTATGTGTATATCTCATTTTTTCTGAACAACTCTCTTATGTGATGGAGAATGAGGGAATACAAAGAAAAGGGGGCCGACATGAAGAGCAAAGAAATAGAGATGTTGAGATTGGAGGGAAGCACTTGGGGACTCTTGCAAGTTATCATGTCGTGTGTTATACTCTACTTTTCATTTCAAAAGCAGGCTGAAAGGTCTCCTAGCGCCCGTCAAACCGCTCTTCGGCCGGAGAAAGTTACCATGCGAAGCCTCCTTACTCAGAACCCATACACTCCATCTTTCGGTCTTATACAGACTCTCACAACTTCTTTCCCTTTATTTGAAGAACTTTTAATAATACGTGACTGGCTAGAAGATATAGCTCCCTGCCCACCTCCAACTGAAGCCACTACCGGCTACTGGAAATTCACGAAATACGGTGTATTGCAGTCACTAAGAATGGGCAATAATCGGGATGGCCTGGTGCGACAGATGGATCCTGATGCTGTGAACAGAGGAGATAAGAAGACATTGGCTTCGGAGGATGCAGTTTGTGTCTTCCTTGTTTGATTGATGTTCATGAGTCTGATGCGTTCCCTAGACTTATGAAAGTTATTTGGTTTCCACCTTGTGTCACCTCATACGTGCTGGCCAGCTGTATGAAGCTATTGAAGCGTGTCAAAAGGCGTATCAGCCGTGGCGTGCTGCCTGCATACGAGGCTCTCTATTCTTCCAGTGGAAAGCACTTTGTACGTGAACTATGGATATTGCTATGTAAAAATGTGACATCTGACATTGTCATAGCTACTGAACATCACAACAAAGAAGAAGAAAAAGGAAAAGAAAAGTCACCGGCATGGCAAGGAAACCGCAACCGCACACTCTGGAAAAAGACTTGTGCAAAAGCTGCCCTCAACGTATGTTCATCTTGACAATATCAAATTTCTTCTTCTCATCAGTTTTCAGTCAAACCTACCTCGAGATGAGCGTTTCTTCTACGCTGCTCTCGCACCTTCTCCTCATAGCTTGTCCACCCTCATATCTGCATGTCAAACATGGGAAGACTATTTGTGGACCCATGTCAGCGTCATGTGCGAAGAAAAAGCGGAAACAGAGTTTTCAAAGCTTGGAGGATGCTTCTGGGAGGGTGGTGTTGAGGCTGTGGAGAAAGGTGTGAAGGAAATGTCTGCTGTTGATGAAGAACATGACCAACAGGATTGGATCAATGAGGTCATCGAGAGGCTAGAGAGTCTGAGTGGAATTGCTGTATCGCTAGGGTAATTAATTGATCTCTTTCAGCTATCAATCTCATTGCTGATACCCTTGCATCCAGACCCTCTGCTGACGACCCCTTCCACGTTTCTCAACTCCATATTATTCTCAATCGAACATCGCAACTGCTGGAGGATTTTTCTCGTGAGTTGAATGGTGGCCGATTCAGGAGCGGCACTGCAGAGTAAGTTTATTCTCTGAAGTTCGTGCAGAATTCTCGATCGCATTTTCAGGCATGTGCCTCTGTGCCGACTCCTTTGCCACATGTGTCTTTTTCTACGAATGATCGACATCCCTGTCCCTGCGGCTGCAACCCAAGTCATTTTGGAGTTATACCTCAAGGTTTTGGAAGTACGTGTCTAGTTCAAATCAAATCTTTCAAAGGAACATTCAACGGCTAATGGCCAACATCTTCCAAATTCTTCCATATATTGATCTCGTTGTTTATAGGGTACTAGCGAACAAGATTTAATCGCGACGTATGTTGGAGCTCTTGGTGAAAACGCTGTGGGGCGTTATGCCGAGTACCTGGCATCGCTGGGGCTGGATGTAGATATTGTCGAGCGTCGTCTTTCGTTAACACGGGCGAAGGATCATAATTTGGATATGAACAACGTTGCTTGTGCTACGGCTCAGATATCAGTTAATCACGCCATGAGGGTGAGGGCGAGCTGTTCTGTTTGTCTGTTTACCCTGATCATTGTACTTTGATTCAAGGCACTTCCGCAACTCATAGGCGCACTTCCGTCATTGACTGTGGCACAGCCAGCGGAATCAGAGCTGGAGTTATTCCTTCTTCGATCGATAGAATGGACGACGTTCTTGAGTACCACGTATCTTGTGGCTTTGGAACAAGCAAACATGATTCTGCGGTATTTTCTAGGTATGTATTTCTCTATCTAGATTCTCTCGAAGTGACGCATTCTGGCTTCCGCAGCCTCAGCAAGGGTCCAACTCGCGAAACAACTCCTGGATATGATCCCACCAGATTTAGCCGTTATCACTGAACCAGAAGACCTTGTCACGGAATACTTGCACTATCGGCAATTCTTCCTCGTATGGGAAGTACTCGATAAAATCTATGCATGTCAGTCAACGTGGGGGTATGGGTTGATTCCGGATGAAAGAACAGCTTTGGCTGCAGACTATCCAGTGAGCAAATAGCCTGAAGCCGGATTTACTATACTGATGTAGGGCAAGGAATTGATTAATGAAGCATACGACCAGATTACAAACTTACTGACGTCGGATTGGTTGGCGGTTGATGATCATAGTGAAGGTCAGTATCTCAGTTGCACTAGAGTTCGTGGTCGTGGCCGACTAAGATCGTAGGAAAGCGATGTTATGAGTTAGTCCGGATTCGGCAGATCTATATTCCGACCTTGGTCGTCCAATTACATACGCTCCTCATGTCCTCGCGAGCTTTGATTCCTTGGTACGTCCTTTACGCTTCACCATTGGCTTCATTCAAATAACATATTTCGAAAGTAATCTGAAGCGTGTATTCGAGCTTGTGAATATTGCTGCGGATTCGCGATACAGGGTTTACGAAGACTTTATCAATGAAGGTGGAATTAAATTCAGTAATTATTTGGCGATTGTTCGTCAAGCAGTGCTTGTGGGATTGGAAGGAGGAGGTTCGGATCCATTAGGGTTTCTGGCACAGTGAGTGTGAGATGAAGTATACGGTTGATTTTCTGTTATGATAATGTATGAGTGCTGTGTCCTTACAATGAGATATGGGTAGTACTCCTGAGCGAAAGGTGTCTGTCCCAAAAAACAATAAGCCAATGACGTCAACAACACATTTGTGCTGAAGCGCCCTCCAGAATCCAATGTCTTTTTTTATCAGTGTATGCTGAAGATCTAACTTTCGATCTTTGATGGACCTTCCAAGAATAGAGGCTTTCTCTCTTTGTGGATACGATGAACGCATTGGCTGGGAAATTCCGCCAGCGCAATTTTTGTTTTGCTGATCTGTTTTTTCGATGGTAAAACCATTTTGTGGGCAGCAAAAAAAGTGTAGACAATCCAAATTCTCCCTACAGTCAGATTGGAAGAGGATTGTCCTTGTGCTTTGTCCCAATCTTAGTTGATTATTACTTCAAAATATGAGTTTTACCTTGATCTATATACTACGTGGCCCAGCTACTACCAAGTCCTTCCAATAGTTTGAATGCTACAAGTATTGATATCCTGTAAGTGGACGGACGTGACGGGAGGGTAATGTGTCACCTAACGCTTCTCTCATTGCAGATCCTGATTTCATTTGACAGGATCAATCCTTGAGTAACCGTCAACAACGATCCAAGGGCGAGGACAGTCTTACATACATCCACTGACAAAATGTTCTGAAAAATGTTCTGGCGGCAATAACTTCACTGTGATCGATGACTAAGTGTCTCAGTGTGGCTTGCGGGTTTCCGGCTATGTGTACCCAGACAATCGGTCTATCTTTTACTCCGGCTCTGGAGTAACCAAAACGATAGTTCTAGGATCTTCTAGTTGAGTTTTCTTCTACGATGGCATGTCGTGGGTACTCAGAGGTGAGCCGCCTATGATACGGACAAAATAGGACTGTGGCTCGCAAGTCCTTCGGACTGTTTGCTAATAAGTGTCAGGCAGTGAATCAAAACATCAAGCGGCCGACCAGAGGCAGGAAAATCGCCCTGATTAGCGATGCAGTGCACTCGATCGGTGGACTAATAAGGCAATCAAAATTTCCACTGGGTCTCGATTTCACCTTGGCCTAAATACTTCAGGCCAATAGATCATTCCTCCTCATATCTTATCTTGTCTTGTCTATGGATACATATCGAGGGCACGAGGCATGGTTCGGAGGCAGCCACACAAAAGAGAGTCCATCATCGTCTGTAGGGCTGCAGACACACTCTGCAAGGACACCAAGGAAGATTCAGTGGTTAGATGAGAGTGCAACCAAGGGAGATGACAGGAACCATGGTCTGATGCCAACTCATCTGTTAGATGAGGAGGGCTTAGATGTATGCAAACTCAGTTGATGGTCAGAGATCACCCTAACGCTTTATTAGCCCGAAGCATTCAAGCAACTCACAGAGGCACTAGAACAACATTGCGATTCCAGGGAGAAAACATGGTCAAAAGTACATTATTACACCCCCCGCACTCCTCGATCTCCAGCCAGTGATTCTTCTACAAGACAAACCAGCGATGAGGACGACGAAGATGGATTTTTCTCGGAACCGACAAAAGATCCCTCGACGTCTCACTATCCTCAGCAGCAGGTAACTGAACACTCCTATCCGCCTGGATGCTTCGAAAGAGCTTTCCAAGATACTCACTCACCTACACACGACGTGCCGGATAATTACATAGACCCATTTGAGGATTCTGGCCTTCCAGGGACCAACGATCTTCAGGCATATTCTCAGAAGAGAGCCACCAAGGTCGTCCAAAAACACCTGCAAAGTATGCGAGGTGTACCAGGAAAGGCACGAAAGAAGAAAATGGAAGATTATTTCTCTCCTCGCGATGGCTCCTCTGCATTTTCGTCATCTTCAGACATTCGAGATGTCGAGGGAGGCATGTCAGAAAGCGAGATTCATGGTTCGTCTCAAGGGCGCATTTTATCGTCACTTCTCCAGTTATATGGTGAAAGAGGTAATGCCGGATTTGGAAGCACATCGACCCTGCCATCCATTACGAGTACAAGAGTGGGCTCGCCAGATGAGTACGAAAAGCTTCGGCCTAAGAAGGGTATTTATTTTATTTGTGTCTCATTATCTGGCCATTGATAATGTTACTTAGAAAAGGGCAAGACAAAACGTCAGCATGTCAGGGAGAAGTTAACTCCACGCTCTTTTTTGTCAAGGCCATCGCAGTCTCGTAATGCCGGAGGTGTCGTAGGTTCTTTGATCGCTAGTACCGGAAATCTTGCTGGTATCGCTGCTCCAGTGCATAGTCAATTGCAGCCAAATGTCAAGCGCGCAGGATACCGGCTATCTAGGTGAGTAGCTCTTGATTGTTTCCACAGACTTTCCGTTGAGCAGAAGTGTCAGATATTCTCACAAAGAGGAGCCCGTCCGTCCTCCACCTCCGGCGCGACTTCCGAGCTTTTACAACGCCAAGTCCGATCAAACTGAGAGTGGAAGATCTACCCCCATGTCGTTATACCAGGGTATAAGAAGCTTACCGAGCACCATGCTAGACAACCTTTCGCTCAAAGGCGCGAGGCGGAGTGGTGTTCCGACGCCTCACGAATTTCGGCCTCTCTCTGACAGAGGGGGCGGGTATCATAGACGGCAAGTGAGGTCCGAGAAGAATAAACACAAGAGATGCAAAGCAGAGGTCTTCGTAAGCAGGAATGTCCATATATCGATTCCAGATCTGTTAATAGTAGATCTTCAGATTACTCGGCATGTTGCCCGGGTGATTCAACGGGAGGAATTTATTCTTAAACTCACGCGGGCGATGATGATGTTTGGGGGTCCATCTCACCGCCTTCAATCCCAGATTCAATGCGCAGCACGGGTTTTGGAAATTGATTTGTGTGTTATGTACTTCCCAGACAACTTCATCATCAGCTTCGATGATGACTCCACTGGGACGAGTCATGTCAAAATTATCAGACAAACCAGCGCTCTTGATCTTGGGAAACTCTCGGATGCATACCAATTATATTGGAAAGTAAGTTGCATCTGTCTCAAATGAAATAAAATACTGAATTGGGCAAGGTCACACATGATGAGATGTACGTTGCTGATGCCTCCGCTCAACTGGATGGTTTGATGCGCAGAAAGCCGTTTTACAACTGGTGGCAGCAGATCCTAATCGGGGGCATGTGTTCGTCTGCCATCTGCACCGTTAGCTTTGGTGGAAGTTTTGTTGATGCTCTAATGGCATGCCCACTTGGAGCGTTGCTTATCGGACTACAACAACTCAGCACGTATCACGTTCTATATGCAAATATTTTCGAGTTTGTGGCGAATACTGCTCGTTAGCCTGCATGCTAACGCCACTCAAGGTTTACGATCACCGCACTTTTTAGTTTTCTGGCTGCCGCTCTGGCTGCAACACATCACTTTTGTTATTCTGCAATTGCGTCAAGTTCTGTGGTCTTAATCCTACCTGTGAGTATGTCAGCTCCAACATTGAACTAAGCGCTCATACGCATGGTTTCTAGGGATTGCTTGTTTTGACAGGATCATTAGAGATCATGTCCCGGAGAATTATTTCTGGATCTACCCGCATTTTGTTTGCAATCATGTATGCGTTGTTCTTGGGGTTTGGCTTTGCAATCGGAGCTGCATGCTTCGAAAAATTCACTCGCACTAAAGTTTTTGGTGCGGAGGATTATTCGTGTACCCTGACCCACCATTCAGATGGACCTTGGTATCAAAGAACTCCGAGTCAGTTTTGGGGTTAGCTGTTATCTTGATCCATATAATCTACATTACTAATTTTGCTTCTACATAGCATTCCTTACAGTACCACTCTATTCCCTGTTCCTGAGCATGAGGAATCAAGCTCCCTATAACCGAAAAGAACTGGTAAGTCTGTTTCAGATTACCGCCTGTTCTCACACCGAAGCTGTGGACCCCAGCCCCTTCTTGTTATCATAGCATCCATAGGTTGGGTGACAAATTACTTCACGGGCACCAAGTTTGTCGGTCAGAGCGACATCACTGCTGCGGTCGGGTGAGTACTCCCATCATCAGAGTTGGTCATGATCTCTGATACTTTGTTACAGGGCATTTGCTGTTGGAATTGTCGCCAACATTTACGCTCGAATATTCTCCGGTAGTAATGCGTTTGTCGTCATGGTAGGTACTTGACCCTTTGAGAGGTCGCTCATTCAAATTTTGATCAATCGTGCTGATGTCTCCTTATTATTGTTTGAAAGATCACCGGGATTTTATTTCAGTTGCCTTCTGGGCTTGGAAACGATGGCCTCCTCAGTTACGCTTCTCATGAAGCTTCCGGATCAACAACATCCTATATTGCAGGATTTCAGACAGCAATGAAGCTTGTATCAGTGGCGATTGGCTTGACTGTTGGACTTGGACTTGCTTCTGTGCTTGCTCATCCCAGACAAAGTAAACGACGAGAGGATGGTATTTTCAGCATGTAACATTATTGCCCCTTTGGTTTGGTTCAGAAGCATTATGGGAAAATCTATCATTGGATTTGTAACCTGAGGCATTTATTACTAGATGATCAATTCGGATAGATCCGGCGGGTCAAAGTCTACGTATCAAATGTAAATTGGCATGATTGGATTCAAACCTCTCCAATCTGGTCCCGAAACAAAATCTCTCTCGTCAATCAAAAAGTCCTTTTGAAAACCAACATCAGGAGAACAAATAAACGCCAAGTAGAGCTCAACTTACCAGAGGGGCCTCAACCAGTGCTCCTTTGATCTGACTTAATCTTTCCTTTAGACGTTGGAGTTTAACACCAGGTGCAACATGGCCCGTCTTTACTTTAGGAACATAATTCTGATAAGGGATACCATAAAAGTCAAAAAAAAAAGAATCCAGAGAACCAAATCAGGGAACTAAAGGAAAATTAACGTACATCATAGGTTTTCCAGTTCCTAACGATGTTCGTTGGGACAGTCTTGAAAATTTCGCCGAATATCTCCCGATTCTTGTGTGCAGTCTCCTTCCAGAGCCGATCAGTCTCGACTGCGATAGGATCAGCGACAAGGCGGTCCTCGTATTCGGATGTCTCGTCTGGGTTGGGACAAGGCGCTGGTTTCATAAAATCGTCAAGATGCGGGTTACCATTGGGCATTTGCGGCCTGATGAGGCCAAGATGCTCTGGTAGAATCCAAAGCATATGTGAGCAGCTCGTTGATGAGGAAAATCCCATGTACAAACCCCGATAAAGCTTTCGGCGCAACGTGGAGGCGAAGCGAGCGACCAGGTAATGTTCGCCGTTCATTGTTGATTCAATCATGTCGGTATCCTCAATAACGAGAGCAATTTCAGAATCCCCATCACCTTTCTGGCTACGATCATTGATGTTGGCGGAACCAATCTAAAGGCAAGTTAAGTCTGTCATCCAATTCTGAATATGAACATTTTTCGTCACTGACAATGGCCCGACGATCATCAACAATCATCACTTTGGAATGTATGTACAATAATTCTGTGACGTATCTAGAGACGGGGGGTCAGCTATTCAAGGTATGAAACTTCGAAAGGCGTCAGAAACAGAAACGCACGAGCCCAATTCCTCCTCGTCAGTGCCCAACCATAACTCGTCCCAAAGACTAGAATTATCATGCAACATGTGCTGGGATACATTGTCTGAAACGTTTTCATCGCCTCGGACATTTTTCGCACTCTCCTCAAATCTGTGGATTGTTTCATCAGCTTCCTCCTCGCTCGTGGGAATTGGAAATTCTTGAACAAGGTTTTCTGTCTTATCAGTGGGTACCAAACCTTCGGTAGTCTCCTCGAGAGTTCTAATTTTGACAGTCTTCTGGGTGGTCAACGTGTCACCATTGATCCATTTACGGCTAAGAGCAATTTGTGCCTGGGAAAATTTGACACCAGAACGTCGTTCAGCTTGGTCGATGTAAGATCCTAAATATTACTCGTTAGGATTGCGGTGAGAACGAAGCAGCAAAAACCAACTGAGGGGTGCATTGATCCGATCGTAAGAGCGAAGGTGGTAAAATCGAATAAAATCCATCCTGGGTCGCGTTGTCATATCGTATTCTATTTCGGAGGACAAAACTCACGGTTCATATCCAGCTTCCCGAATCTTTTCATAGATACTACTCCCTCCTCGGTTTATGGTCCGATATTGGGCTGCCATGATGATTTTCAATGAACTCTCATTCTTGACATCTCCTGCAAACCCTGGGACTTCGGGAATCACGACGACAACCATGAATTTTTGGCCTGCACTAGCTGCCCGAATTATGCGATCAACCAAAGCTCTACCAATCATGTTGACAACGACACCGCCTGGTTTTGTAGCAGAGATACTGAACATTAGTCAATAGAGAGTCCTCCGCGTACTGATCATAATGGCGCACAAAAACTGATTCTCTGTTGAAGAATTGAAATTTAGGTGAGGTCATTCTAGGGTGAATCGGATATGTACCAATGTAGATGAAGTGTTCAGAATCTTCGATTAACTTGCAATCTGAACCAACTCAGTATCGATTATAACAACTTACCGAGACAAGGACCTACAGGCGTTCTGAATGCTGGCTTCGGTGAGAACACCATGTGACCAGTCACTAACACTGCGTACAACTTGAACATGGCAGGTGCCGTTTTTTGTGATAGTATAATCCGACTCATTCGTATGATGACCATGCCATCGTTGCTTATACTTATGACCAATGGCACCCCACCTTTTTAGATGAGGGTGTCCTAGCACTGGCGAGTGAGTGAATTATCGAAAAAAAAATTTAGTCCATACGAGAGATGGTCTCGTCGGGTGCATCTTCAGAAGTAAGGGGGAGAGCCAACCAAGGCCACTTCCTGCGAGAAGAAAATATGAATAGAACCAAAAATCAGAACACAGACAAGATGATTCGTCAACTTACTCTTCATTGCGATACTGAAGCGCAGATATACCCGATTGTTGAGTATCTAAGCAGAAAAATACATCTTAATCGTGCTGACCTTTCGCTTCTTGATTTCGTTCCACCGTTCCACAAAATGCTGACAAACGTCTAGGACAGCGGGTCCTGTGAAGGTCATATGAACCTTCATGATATTCATGAGCGACACATAGTATAGGCAGTTGGGTCGGGACATGGTTGAGCAAACCTACATCATGCCAAGGCATACGAGCACTTTCTAAGATAGACAACTGGTTGCTAGCATAGTCATAGACGTCTTGGAAGTCCATAATGCGGGCGTTATTGTAATCTTGACCTGGGAAGACTGTTTTAGAGAAATTAGTGGGGTGGACATCGGCAAGAGGGTGGGTGTGAGTATCCCATCGACCCAAGCAGAGATCAAGACCTCCAATCGCTGCATAATGGTTGTCAACCACAACGACCTGTTGCAATTTTTATAACGAGAAACATAACACAAGAGCCTTGCTTGGCTTGCCTTTTCGTGGTGTGACCAAAATTGAACGCTGTCTATCAAATTAATTAGCAAATTTGGTAATCTGGGAATGAAAGCCACGACCCTTCGCCCCAATATGATCAGGATGCCGCATACAACTTATGTTAGGGTGCAAGCTCTCTAACGTACTCTGGGATGGATAAGTAATTGAGTCTTGCAGGAGATTGCCGCAATCACCTTGGTGTGTTTGGAGCTCATCCTCATGGTTTGGGTCACCTAGGCTCCGAAAATTAAGGAATAATAGCTGCCAATAGAAGAAATAGTACTTGCCTCTTTGTAGACAATAACATGAATCATGACTCCTTCCTCAGCCTTGTGTTTAAGAATTCTATCAAGTCTATAGTCGGGATATTTTGCTGGGGGACGACGAAGGTATAATTCGGGTGTAAGCCACCAATCCTAGAGTAGTGTTCAGCTTTCTACGTATAGGTGGGCAATTAGACTAGGTCATACAAGAATGAAAATGACCTCTTTTGCACTCAACAGCATTTCCGACACTGCCCACATATAATCGTGACCGTCAATGTGCCTAAACCATATGAATACTATGGAACTTTGACCGATCGCGGACGCACCATTTGGCGATGTTTTCGGACCTCTCCCCCGCAAAACTGTGAAATCGGTTGCCTGCTTTTATTTCCTCACGAATCCTGTCCTGTTCCTGTTCTTCAGGGTCGTCGTGACGTCCTAGAGACAAGTATCAACTGAGTGAGCCAAACTGCATTACATGACTACGTACGATTCGGGTTTAGGATACCTAGTTTACTATGAGATAGCTATTTATTTTCAGGGAACACTCGAGACGGACCGATGATTTCAGCTCGGGCATGCTTGGCGCCCTTTTGGGTCAATTGGACAATGTCTTGAAGGATGCTCATTGCGAGTTTGTGCTTTCTGGGTCACAGAAGACTGCAGCAGATTTTCTGAAATTACTCCCCTGAAGAAAGATGTTGAGGGAACGATGCAATAGGAGGGATAGCAAGCTCAAGCTCAGGTTTATGAGCCTATCAGAAAGACATTTTCCATTTATAGGACCTTACACCCTGCATTATAGAAACTTACATCACATGCCATCAGTACATGGCACTTCTGAATAGTATGGCCAATGTGCAACACATCTGAGTGGTTAGAATCATTTTTGGGCTGAGGGAATAGAGTTAAACAGATGCTGTTTGAATATCAAGCACTACACTAAAATTAGTTTTTGTCTCATCTCTTGATGTTTCACTTTCTTGTCATTGGATTCCACTCTTTACTCAACAAATGCCTCTGTATATTTCAGCTCAAGCTTCAATTATAAGACTTTAGACCACAAGAATATATGTATCAAACTTGAGCTTATATTAACACTTGGTATCTTCTTGTTCCCAAATGGGGTCTGGTTAAGGCTTTCAAAGAAGTTATATTGAAAGCAATGGATACAAGACTCTTTGTTAGAATGAACCATTGCAGCCATGTCTCACCTATTTGACAGAACTATGCACAGGTGTGTCTTCAAATGCTATAAAGGTGCTGAGCTAAGGCCAGACAGAAATGACTATTAGTTAAATGTTTGAGAGAAGGTATAAAGAGTACACATACCTAAGGCCAGATGGAAACAACTGGTCTTAGGGCTCACAAGTAGATACTTTATGTACAAGACAAGTGTACAAGTATTTACTATGGAATGAAGAATTTTGGGCATCTCTACATCTATTGCTAGGGAGAGATTTTCATAGAATAGAAAAAATGAAGATGGTGGCTAGAGCATGCCATTTTGGAACATAATTAGGTATATAATTAATATCTCAGGAGTCACCTATTAAGGTAGATGACTGAGGGAGTTTGGACAAAGAGCTAAGTCTTTTCTACAATTGCAAATTCAGGGTCACTAGGTTCATTGCAGACATAATAGGAAGGTGTCATCTTATACAATATTTGTCATGAACTACCCTTTTACACTATAACTAGTTTCTATGACTAAGTCATTATTTATATTTCTTTTCCTTTTCTTTTCATTTATTTTCAAGACAGTATAAGGAGACAATACAATAATGACTTGATTATTATGTGATCTCTACAAATGTACACAGATTGTCAGTGACTGATGTTACTCCTAAAGTTGGGTTGACCTTAAGAGCTCTTTCAAGGGTTAGAAAGAGAACTCAATGGAGTCCTCACTAAATTAAAATCCCAACTATATACTATTACAATGTTTGTACCTGTAGCAATACTTCTACATCACCTACTTAGTCCATTGTTTGATCTCTTTCCTTGTCAGCGACTAGCCATGAGCAGCAGCAGTGCCAAGACAAGAAGGGACTTAAGGAGGAATGAGGGAGAGGAATGCCACTCACAGACTAGGATGTCTAACAAGAACTCGACGAGCTCTCCTGGTATTTCCCCTAGCTATTTATACAAGGTATTCTACCAGGTTAT
>Ga0153986_1000420_pt1 | contig 13294 bp, 16 predicted proteins | sample TSGA070MetaG_FD_104724 | JGI IMG/M metagenome (GOLD analysis project Ga0153986, IMG submission 104724) | Attine ant fungus gardens microbial communities from Georgia, USA - TSGA070 MetaG | ecosystem: Host-associated > Fungi > Mycelium > Unclassified | place: USA: Georgia, Alexander Wildlife... | reverse complement strand
GGGTTTGCCTTCACCTACGAAGGAATTGCCTGAGATATTCTGACTTCAACATATGCGCATCCGGGCAAAAAGCTTTGAATGATACTGGTATACCGCTGTTGCTGTTGTCATATTCTTCTCCAGCTGGGATGGGTAGTGCTCTTCAATTATGTGGATGATTTAAAGGCTATCGACATTGTAGTGTTTTTGTACTGCGAGAAAAGATGCCCTCCACTGTGATTAGAACTCTGCTTTCAGCTTCATATGAGAATGACCAGGAAATTCATTTAGATGTTCTTTTCCTTGGTGACAGCAGACTCTAGGATCCAAGAAATAAACCTGGCGAGTTTTTCGAGCTTGATTGCTAGTCATTCATAGACTTTCATGTTCTAATTCGCTTTGTTCTTCCCCTTAGCGAATTTAGTGTCTGTTCTGGTGTCTTTTCTATGGTTAAAGGTGATATTCTGGCTTCACTACGAACAATCAGAGCATATGGGAATCACTGCTTTGGGCTTCATCCTCTTTGCAGGATATCTACAAGATAGCCAACGTCTGGGAGAAGGGGTATACATCCGAAAGCGCTAGTGCTCCAGTTGATGATGAGTTTGAGGGCTGGTTTACTCCTCCAAAGGGCGACAAGATGGATGGTGTTTGACATGGTGGCCGTAGTTTCTAATACTTATCTGATTTTTTTGCCTTCGTCTACATATTAACATGATTATGAGGTATCCATCGCATCGCTAACAGTAATCTCCTCTTCTACAACAAATTTCCTCACGTCCTCCTTGGTCCACGCTGTCGTTCCTCTCCTGAACCTGTACTCGCGTTCCTTTGGAGGTCGCACAGTGCTTCTGTCTACCTGCAGGTTGATGTTACGAAGCATCTCTGTGTTCTCAGCGGTGATGATGCATGCATCGACATTGGATCCGGAGCCAAGATCATTGAAGATACCTGCTGAGATGGCATTAAAAACGAGATCCAGAGCCTCTTGTCGCTGTGAATATCTGCATGAGAACAGTCATGCGATAAACCCTGGTCGCTGACGTACACTCATGTTGGTCTTCCATCCGCTTTCAAAAACAGCCATTGCAGCCAAGCTACCGGAACCCATCGTCACGTACGGAAGTTTGTCCGTTGAACCATGGGGATGTATGGTGAATAGATGAGGTCCTGTTGGATCGACACCTCCAAGAACCAGTGCAGCTCCAATGTGACCTTGGTATCTGAAAAGCATCTGCTTGAGCATAGTCATTGCTGTAACGACGCGCGGCTTCCGGCCAGAAGAAAGAGCATGAAGTTCCATGTTGGATGAAATCAGAGCTGTTGTGAATTCAGTGTCTGCAGCTGTTCCTGCGCCGCAGCAGCGAATGGATTCTGTGATGTAATGGATCTAACGCTCAATGTTCAGTCGAATTTAACGAAGAGTGTTGAGAAAGGGGACCTTCTCGCAATTTTTGTCGGCAACTATATCTCCTTCTGTAGCTCGTGTATCTGCACCGAGGATGATACCATCTCTGAAAAGACATCCGACAATGGTTGTCCCTGTACTAGTGGCCTTGGGCAGCGGGAGGCCCTTATCGGCTAGAAAATTATTTCTGGGCTGTGATTGAGAATTTTACTGGAAGTATTTAATGCACTGTCAGACCTGATCTGGTTTGAAAAATCAAAGCCAGGGGAACGATATACAGTCGATTGAAGCATTGTAGATGGAGAAAGGACGACTGTGACCGAACGCGTATTCTACGGTCATGTGATGCACGCCCTGATATGATAAGATCAGATCAGAGTCTAATTAGAGCTTTCCTATGTCTCTCCAGACCACCATATCGCCTCATAATCAGCAACCTCTGGTGTCCAGGTCATATCCAGCACAGAGTGAGCTCAATGTGCTTATCACCAAAGCTCGTGAGACTCAAAAAGCATGGAGCAATCTGCCTCTGAAGGAGCGCGTGGCAATTGGTTATCGCTTCATGGTTAGAGCCAAGACTTCGATATGAAGTCATTTTATTCATGCCGTGTATAGGAAGAGTTCCAGAATATGTCTAGCGAAATCACTCAAGAACTCACCTTTCAGATGGGTCGGTGGGCACCTTCTTATCTCAGACTTATGATGAGACGTTAAACTAATGAATGCAGACCGATATCTCAAGTTGCAGGCGAGATCCGTGGGCTGCTCGAAAGAGCAGATTACATGCTTTCAATTGCAGAATCGCAGCTCGCTAATTTGCAAGCTTCGGATAAGCCTGGTTTCAGGCGGTACATTAAGCGTGCCCCCCTTGGCGTTGTGTTGGTAATTGCGCCATGGAAGTAAGTCATACACAATTTTCTTTTCAAATCTCCGAGCTTACATACCATAGCTTTCCGTATCTCGTCACTGTAAACTCTGTCCTCCCGGCTATCATAGCTGGAAATGCTGTACTCCTAAAGCCCTCTCCTCAAACGCCACTAACAGGGGAGAGATTTGCGTTGGCACTTACGAGGGCTGGTGTTCCAGAAAATATTATACACGTTGTCCACTTGCCGCCCAATTTGACGACATACGTGGTCCAACATCCACTTGTAGACTTTGTGTCTTTTACTGGAAGCGTTCCAGGAGGAAGGTCTGTAGCTGAGTCCGCGGCTACCGCAACTGGATTTACTGGAGTTGCGCTAGAGGTAAGAGTTTCTTGCTTGAAAGAGATACCATAGATTCTATAATGGTTTTTGTTCAGCTTGGAGGAAAGGACCCAGCGTATGTTCGATCGGATGCAGATATCGCTTACACTGTAGCTGAGCTTGTAGATGGTGGGTGTTGGGGTATGATGTGCTATCAGATCCAAGGTCTGATCATGCCTTAGGTGCCTATTTCAACTCTGGTCAGAGTTGTTGTGCAGTAGAGGTGTGTTTAGTATACTATCGAGGGTTGCTTGACATGAATTGAAATTTCCAGCGAATATACGTTCATGAAACAGTCTACGATGAATTTGTTTCGCGTTTTATTGATCTGGTCAAGGTTTGTCTGCATGACAGCCGCTGAAGACAATAGATAGCTCTAACATCAGCTCGTTAGCGCTATAAACTTGGGGATCCGACTCTGAAAGAGACAACTCTAGGCCCCGTTGTGAGTTTGGCAAGTGCAGAAAGGATTCGTAAACAGGTGGCCGATGCCAGTAAATAACGAATTTGCTACTCTTTGTGCGTTGAATTCAAAATCGACGTCCAGTTCAGGCAGGGGCAAAAGCGTTGATCCCGGAGAATTTGTATCCCATTGCACAAGCGTATGTCCCCACCACACAATATCGCCTGTCTCTGACACTTCAATAAGTGGGACAACCTATGTAGCACCTCAAGTTCTGGTAAATGTCAATCATGGTGAGTGTAATCCAAAAGCTAGCTAAGTCTTCTTTGACAGTAGCTCCTTCGCTAGAAATGGACATTATGACGGTACGAGTTCCGATCAAAAAAGCATGAATCTTGATTTGACTCGATTTCAGGAAGAAACATTTGGACCGGTCGTTGGTATACAGAAGGTTGCTTCGGATGAGGAGGCTATTAAACTAATGAATGACTCTGCTTATGGATTGACTGCATCTGTCTGGACGAACGCAGAGAAAAATCCTCACTCAGAAGAAGCTTTCTTGCGCATTGCAGAGGAGTTGGACACAGGGACAGTGTTCTTAAACAGGTGAACTTCATCTACAGTGATTGAATAGTTTACTGAGACATGATAGATGTGATTATCTCGACCCTGCTCTGGCTTGGACTGGTGTCAAGAATAGCGGAAGAGGTGTAAGTTTGAGCAAGTTTGGTAAGCATTGTTCCAGCCTGGGTATGGGTTGGGCACCGAATGTGTATCTAGGCTACGATCAATTGACGAGGGCCAAGTCTTTCCATATGAAGATCAAGACCACACAGTAGCACGAAGTCACTGAAAAACAGTCCTATAATATAAAAGTACCTGGTAGGAGATGACCGTAGAACGACATCAGTATATTGCCAAAAAAAGTGGCCCACTGATCAACGAATCCAATATGATTTGAGTAGGGTGTCATATGAATTAATGGTCTATCCTCAAACCGATGTCTTCCCGCCATTTGCCTTCTCCCAATCAGCGACCTCTTCTTTGATTTTCGCCACAATCTGCTCAGTTTCGACGGTCTGACCAAATGCCTCGACAAATTGCCCTTTAGGATCCATCAGGTACACAAAGATTGAATGGTCGACGAGATAATCTCCTTTGGGATCGGCATCTGGTGGTGTCGAGAAGTAAACGCGGTAGGCCTTGCAAGCAGCCTTGGTGACATCGTAAGGACCGACTAGGCCGACAAAGGATGGATGAAAATCAGCTAGATAGCGACTAATGCGCTCTGGCGTGTCGCGTGCAGGATCAACTGAGATGAATATTGGAAGGAAAATTTTGCCAAGCTCAGTTTCTGGGTGAACATAAATTGAGAGAGCAATGGATGTCTGAACTACGCACCGACTTTGCTCAGAACAGAACCTACTTTGTCTAGTTCTGCAGGGCAGATATCAGGACAGTTGGTAAACCCAAAGTATATCAGTGACCATTTTCCGAGCATGTTTTTCTCGGTAAAGGGTTCTCCGTTTGATGAAGTTAGTGAGATAGGTCCGCCGACGTTTGGTCGCCCATACTGTCTACTGCTGCGCTCTTTTTCTGTAGATAGAGTGATTCATCAAAAAGGGGCATGAGATTTCAATCAATTACAGACCTCGTTCTTCTAGTAACTTTTGCTTTTCATGTCGGAAGTAAAAGAAGAGACCAACACCTGTAGCTATAAAGAGTGCAGCAGATGTGGGTGTGAAAACCTATCATGAAGGTATTTGAATGATTAATGAGTTGATGACTATCGCGCACTCGCAAGAAAAGTTCACCTGCTCACCCCGACGGCATTCCTCTCTCGTTGGGACTGGGATTGTCTCCGCAAAGACTGAGATATACTCCGTTGCCCAAGGCAAGAAATGTTCGACCCGCTCAGAAGGAGCTGCCTACCTAATTGTATCCGTCCTTGAAGGAGATTTGTCGCAGCGCGCCGGCAGAACATGAATGACGGCGAATCTGTCACGTTTTTGTGAAGTTGCACTGCCACTGATTTCGTCCGATCGCTGTCAAAAACAATGGGCAGAAATAAGGTGTGTATCATCAACCTCTTTCATTTGTGATCCCTTGTGATATAGTCAACAGAAAGGTGGACGCCGTCCTCCTCCCGCAGATGATCGGACAGACATCATCGAGAAGGTTGACATGGTGAACGAGCGGTTCTTCTCGTATTACAGGGCCCAAAACCTCATCCCTGAAGAGGAATGGCAGTCATTCCTGGAAATTATTCGCAGCCATCTGCCAACGACTTTCCGCGTATCCGGCAGTCGACAGTGCGTATATGTAGTGTTGACCGCTGGTGGCATAACTTACCGCAGACAGAACGGCCAACACCCTCAATACTACCATTCGCGACGTATACGTTCCTGCATTGAGTGATGTAGAATTTGAAGGACAACGAGTATCTCCCCCGGTGTCTCTCTCATGGTATGTCTCTCTCAAATTGAGTAGTCTTGCACACTCAGTGCGAAAAGGTACCCAGATGGACTGGCATGGCAGTTCAATGTTCCGAAGAAAGTTCTGCGAAAGCAGCCCGAATTTAAGAAGTTTCATTCATTCCTTGTTTTTGAAACAGAGACTGTATGCCCCAATCCAAGAAGTGTTTCGAGAGGCTCATTCAACTTGTTCAGGGGAATATTTCGAGACAGGAGGCTGTGAGTATGTTGCCTCCCTTGTTTCTGGACGTTCAACCACATCACGGAGTGAGCTGTACTTGGTTCTCAGAAAATTTGGAAGCTGATCAAGTCAAGGTAATGGATATGTGTGCTGCACCCGGCTCTAAGGTAACTGTCTCTCAGCTTGGCTTCAAGTTTTGAGTTCCTTGATTACGAATAGACGGCACAATTGCTAGAAGCTTTGCATGCTCAAGATACAACCACCTCTTCTTCAATACCTTCTGGTCTACTCATCGCCAATGACAGCGACTGCAAACGCACGCATCTCCTCATTCATCAGTCTGCTCGCTTGCCAAGCCCTGCCCTGATGGTTACGAATCTCGACGCTTCGAATTATCCGGCTATCAGAGTAGCCCAACCAACGAAAACAGGTGGTTCTAATTCGGCTCCGTTGTATTTCGACCGTATACTCTGCGACGTTCCCTGTAGTGGAGATGGGACCATAAGGAAGAATATTAATATCTGGAAAACCTGGCAGCCTGGGGATGGGAATGGCTTGCATGGGTATGTGGTCACTTATTTTGTCATTTGAAAACGCTGATTTCATCTTAGCTTGCAGGTACGCATCCTTCAGCGGGCGATGAATCTGCTTAAACATGATGGTCGTATCGTGTATTCGACGTGTTCTTTGAATCCCGTGGAGAACGAAGCCGTTATTGCGGAGGCATTGAAACTCAATCCGGGTATGTCAAGACTTGTGAAATCTGGCATGAGAATACTTACCCCATTATTTACCTCATAGCATTCCAGCTTGTGGATGTTTCGTCGATGTTGCCTGGATTGAAACGGCGATCTGGGCTTACAAAATGGCGACCATGTGTTGACAAGGTTTCGATGGAAACATACGAGACTTATCGGGAATACCAGAATTCTGAACTCGACACTAATCTCAAAACAAAGCTGACTGAGGGACATTTCCCTCCCCAAGATGTCGAATCTCTAAATTTGCCCTTCTGGTATGTGCCGATAATACTTTATGACTTCTTGAACTGCTGACCTCTCAAGTCTGCGCATACATCCTCACTTACAGGATTCAGGCGGCTTCTTTGTTGCTGTTTTGGAGAAGACAAATCAGACACCTGCACAAGATCCGCAGCAAAGGTTCATTTGTTTTCATTGTTGAATTGAGGTACTGAGAGTGTCGGTCAGAAAACGCGACGCAAAGAGTCCAACTGAAGCTGCCCAATCGAAGCGGCCTCGATTGGAAGAAGTAACAGTCGAGCATCTAGTCGTGACGCCGGCCAACTCTTTTGAAGTAGACGGACCGATACATGATATTGCGATGAGATCTCAATCTGGACAAGACTCAGCGAAGATTCCAGCCTCTGGTGAGGCAAATAACGGAGGAAAAGCTCAGGTCATCAAACCATCCAGGACAGAATCGTTCAAGGAGAATCCCTATACTTTCCTGTCCTCGACTGACCAAATTTTGGTGTCGTGCATGTACGTCTTTTCCTCGTTGAGCTCTGGCGTCAGCTGATGCTTATTTGCAGAGAGCGGCTGAAACTGAGTTCCAACTTTCCTGCTTCGAATATCCTCATTCGTAACCCTGAGGGAGAGCCCTCACGATCACTCTACCTCACCAACGATCTGGTCAAGAATATCATCCAACATAATGATTATGTTCGCATCCGGCTTACGTTCGCAGGAACAAAGATACTCACAAAGCAAGAAGGTGGCAAGGGAATCGATGCCCAATTCCGTGTTCTGGGCGAGGGTTTACCTATCATTCTACCCTATGTAGATCCCGAGTTGATAATCACAGGAGACTCAAGATCATTGAGGATTCTAATTGAATCTTATTACCCGCTGTGTACAAGTTTTGGTGACCCATTCAAATCTGCTATTCAAGCAAAAGGTCAGTTGATTCTTGACCTTCCTAAATATGTTCCTCACCAACTAGATCCTTAGTGAATGGCACGATTATTGTCAAGTTTCCTCCAGGGAAGTTCGAAGATGGATTATCGTCAGTGAACTCCTTTTTTGTCTTGATTACTTAGTCATTTGGTACGTTCTAGGTTGACTCATGAGCTCGTTCTTCCGCTATGGAAGTCCAATGTTTCAGTTTGCCTGATGATCGATAAAAAAGCTAAAAGGTCAATTTTCCTCCGCTGACAAGTGATTGAAGTTCTTGACCCCACGTTATCAGTGCCATGAGCCTGAGGTTATTTGGCGAGGATCTTTCTGTCGCCGGAAATAAGAAAGGTGGAACAAGTACTGACCAGAGAATTTTATCCATACCACGGCAATGACAACAGTTCGCAGAAGTGTCTATGGATGTACTGGGAAGTGATAATTTGGATAGAAAAGTTTGAGCGTCAAGTAATTCTTCATCATGTGACCAAAGCCATGTACTTTACAGCTCGGACCCAGTTTCAACTCGACCACTGACTGAAAATGTATGACAAAGAAAGTGCAACGAGCAATAGTGCAGGTGTGATCCAGGCCTTAACCAAACGTTGCTATTTGTCAATGATGCCTGACAGACCAGACCATTGACATTGGTTTTCTTGACTTTTTCAATCGACTGCCGAAAAAGTCACCCGCCACAGGAACCCTGAGATTATTTCAACGCATTAATGCTGGAGATATTTTTTACGCTGCATACGGACCAGATGCTCTCTTTGTTGCGCAACATGTCTTTCATACGAAATCTGTAGTTAAGTACCTCGGCGCCGGAGCGCGAAGATTGGAGAGTGTGACATTGAAAGTGTCAGTCGCTCAAACTCTTTTGCGAGAGGCTCTTACGTCAAAACAATTGCGTGTCGAGATCTATGAACCAGAAAGTGGTCAAGGGAAGAAATCTCCAAACTTTGAGCTGACCAAAGAGGTACGAGTTGGCTACTCTTTTTGGCCATTGTATTATAACGATTTGTTCTCTCTCCCTCTCTTTAAGGCTTCACCTGGTAATCTTCAAGCTGTCGAGGACTTACTTTTCGTGGATTCGGACATTCTTTCTGCTCCTATTGTCATGTCTATTCAACTTGCGAGCCTTCCTGTTTCAAACACTGGGACAAAATCAAAGAACAAAGCCATCGGAATCGCTTTTGCGGATACGAGTATTCACGAACTAGGCGTTGCTGACTTCATTGACAACGACATTTTTTCCAATACAGAAGTGCGTCTTTGAACATGAAAAATAGATCAAACTGAGTGCCGTCCTAGTCACTGATCATCCAACTTTCTGTCAAAGAAGCCATAATCTCCACAAATACAGCATCTGGAACAACGGACCGTGATATTGACTTGAACAAACTCAAAGGAGTATTAGACCGCTGTGGGGTGGTCATCACCGAACGCAAGCCAAGTAAGCCTCTTCGCTCTAAATTGATCCTCACGCCATCAATGCATCGCTTCAAGGCGAGTTCAGGTCCAAAAATATTGCTGAAGACCTCCCTCGGTTGTTGCAGTCCATTCCCCCGTCTTCTACCGTTAATTCATCCATTATAATTCGTGAGAGAGTCTTTCGAATGCGTGTCGTCTTTTATAGTCATTGATCCGTCTTATAGCACAACTTTCATTGCCGGTGGCACCAGCTGCGCTGTCGGCTCTAATCCAATATCTTCAACTGCTCGCGGATGATTCTAATTATGGAGCCTACAAGCTACGAACGCACGATCTTTCTCAGTACATGAAGCTTGATGCAAGTGCATTGAAAGCTCTTAATTTGACGGAAAATACTGCCAGCAACGTATGTGGTATTCACATTTGAGTACCTGTGCTCAGACTCGAAAAGGGGTCTGCCACCAAAGATACGACTTTACTTGGCCTTCTCAACAAATGCAAGACGTCTCAGGGAACCCGGTTGTTGGGAGCTTGGCTTAAGCAGCCTTTAGTAAACCTACACGAAATTCGTATGTTTATTTTCTCCACTGTAATAGACTATTGATCTCTGCTTCAGGCAGACGACAACGTCTTGTTGAGATTTTCGTCGAAGATACCAATACTCGCCGCATCCTTCAGGTTTGTCCCTGTTCATCGACCATGGGCGATGAGCGTTGACATGCGATAGGATGACTACCTCAAATTCATGCCGGATCTTCATCGGCTGAACAAACGGTTTAAGAAGAGCAATGCAAGTCTTCAGGATGTTGTTCGGGTCTATCAAGTCGTTGTGAAGGTATGCTCCTCGTCTCCCGTCTACCCTCAGGAACCAGTTATCGAAATTTAAAGCTTCCGGACATGGTTCAATCACTCGAGAGCGTGCAAGCACCTGACGAAGAGGGAACAGAACTGATTCAAGACGCGTATCTTACCGCTTTGAAGGTGAGCAGCAATTTTTCTAAAATGGATCTTCTCTGAATTTCGATAGGAACATATTTCGCACCTGGATAAATATAGCGAAATGGTTGAGGCGACACTTGATCTCGAGGAGTTGGATAAACATAATTATGTCATCAAACCTGATTACGATGATCAGCTTTTGGAGCTGGCAAAAAGCTTGCGCAAAATTAGGGACGGTTTGGACAATGAACATGCATCAATAGGAGAAGAGCTTAACATGGATTTGGATAAGAAATTACATCTGGAAAACCACCAAGTTTATGGTTATTGTTTCAGAGTGACGAAGTCGGTAAGTTTCTGCCATGTTGACTTTTATCCATACAGTCAATATTCCAAATACAAGGATGCAAAAAATTTATCCAAGAAATACATTGAACTGGGGACCAACAAGAGTGGCGTCTTCTTCGTTAGCAAAACACTGAAACGCCTAGCAGAAGACTACAAAGACCTGAATCAAAGCTATTTTCGAATACAGGAGAAACTAGAGAAGGAAGTAATCGCTATTGCAGGTAATCAGAGGATCTCGCGGAATCAAATTTTTCTAAGATATGTTATTCACTAGCAACATACACTCCTGTCCTTGAAACCCTGGATAATATCATTGCGCATTTGGACGTGGTATTGAGGTGTGTATCAGTATGCCAGCATTTCGGTTGCTCTGATATGGTCAATCAGTTTTGCTCATGTTTCCGCGAATGCGCTGATTCCATATGTCAAACCCAATCTATCTGAGAAGGGTATGTCTCATTCATTGGCTTATCAAACATCCTCGCTCATGTGATTCATAAGGATCAGGGAATCTCGTCTTACGCGAAGCGCGACACCCGTGTCTTGAGGTTCAAGACGAGGTCAACTTCATTCCTAATGATGTTGAGATGATCAAAAGTGAGTAATGTTTCCTCGTCGAGCTGCTGATGCTTATGACGTTAAGGCCAAAGTGAATTTCAAATCATCAGTATGCACGCTACCGTTCCATTCGGATTCGAGACCCTCTGACCATTGTATCAGCGGGCCCTAACATGGGTGGAAAGTCAACGTATATCCGACAGGTGTGTCCTGATGCCATATCGTCTCCTGACATCATTGAGTAGTCATTCCAGGTTGGAGTGATTGCACTGATGGCACAAATTGGATGTTTTGTTCCGTGTGAAGCTGCTGAACTCCCCGTTTTCGACTCAATTCTGTGCAGAGTTGGAGCCGGTGACAGTCAGCTCAAAGGCGTCTCGACGTTCATGGCGGAGATGCTTGAAACAGCCACTATTTTACGTGTAAGTTCAGCTTATTGTCATCTGTCCATATGCTAATTGTTTGTAGTCTGCGACGCAAGATTCCTTGATCATCATTGATGAACTTGGTCGAGGTATCCTTCTGTGTTTCGTGCTGCTTGAAAACGTCTTAACCATGTTCAAGGGACCTCTACCTACGACGGCTTTGGTTTAGCTTGGGCCATATCAGAGTAAGCTTGTCATTGGCTGGCATCACCCCGTTCTCATTCCTATCAGACACATTGCAACCCGAATTCGTGCATTCTGCCTATTTGCAACACATTTTCACGAACTCACTGCCTTGGACCAGCAAGTTCAACATGTGAAGAATTTACACGTTGTTGCTCATGTTTCAGGCAATGAAACAAATTCTCATGACCGAGACATCGCCTTGTTGTACAAGGTTGAGCATGGTATGATCTTCACAAATGATATCGAATTAGGATCAAATTAGGCTGAATAAACACAAGGGGTCTCCGATCAAAGTTTCGGTATACACGTTGCAAAACTTGCCAATTTCCCATCGCATGTAGTACAGGTATGTTGAGCTCTGCACGAAGTATGTCAGCCATGGCTTAAGTAATCAAATAGCTGGCAAAGCAAAAAGCTAACCAGTTGGAAGATTTTGGAGGAGGTACAACTTCAGATTTGCTGGCCAAGATTGTAGCTTTCTAACCTGGTTTTCTAGATAAACAAAATACTATGAATATTTCTCGAGATGTTGTTGATGATGGAATCAAGATTATAGAAAACATGCTACATGATTGGACCGATAGGGAAGATACATCTATGATAGATGCTAATGAAGGACAGCCTGCAACACTGGTTCAGCAACTCAAAGTTTATAGTTCTCAAATTCAGAATAATATATGGCTTAGTTCTTTAATAGAGTTACTATAATCTGTTGATAACTATAATTCCAAAATCTTGATTGTCCAACTACATTTTGTATTGTCTCAAGTAATAATCTTATTTGATGGCTTGAAGCTATTACTTGTAAAAAAGACCATTCACTAAGATTCCAATACTACATATATGATATCTGTCAATTATCAATTGTAGATCTAATGCAAATTCACTCAGTGAGTTGATATATAATATATTCTTTCTGTCAAGAATTAGCCAGTTAGACTAGAGCAAGCACAACAAGGTAAATGAGCAGTGGCTTACTTACTATTAGGTGTCACAAAAAAGTGACTACTGAGTAAGAACAAAAAGTATAACAAAATACTTGTTCATAAATAGCTGGACCCACATTACCAAAAAGCCTTGTTAACATTATCCTTTTGGTGTAGTGGTAAACCATATAGAGTACTGCCACTGGTCCTGGCACAACTTGAAATAGATTACTGAGTTTCTGTTGTGATATCAAATGTCAATCTGATGTCCTAGTGTTCAATTCAACTTAGTCTGATGTCCACAGAACTATATATATTGTCATATACCTAGTGTTCAATCCAACTAGATATATCAGTAAAGATAATAGGAAATATATAATAAAATATTCACCTCAGTCTAATGTCCACAGAACTGAGGGTAGAAAAAGTTCTCTATCACAAAAATACCAGTCTGACTAATCATAATAAAAATAAAGAAAGAAAACTAAAAATGATGAAAACAATGAATTAGGAACAGGAAGGAGAAGAGGCTCGAGATGCAATTACAACACCTCTCCTCGTCAAGAATGTCTCTATTCCTTCACTCCAATTCTCTCTTGAAAACCACTAGATTTCTCCATCCCTAGACTCTTTGTCATAACGTCTACCAATTGATCATCTGTTGCTACATGTTCTCCAACTATGTCTCCTGCCTTCTCACAATTGCAAATATGCCTGAACCTTGTATCAATGTGCTTTGTCCTGTCATTGATCTAACCACTCTTAATTAAGTCAAGCACTCCCTGATTGTTGATCAACAGTGGTGTTCCCTGTGATGCACACATGTCCAGTGATTGAAAGAGTCCTTGGTGCCATAGAGTCTCCTTGATGGCCATT
>Ga0153986_1000416_pt1 | contig 13401 bp, 17 predicted proteins | sample TSGA070MetaG_FD_104724 | JGI IMG/M metagenome (GOLD analysis project Ga0153986, IMG submission 104724) | Attine ant fungus gardens microbial communities from Georgia, USA - TSGA070 MetaG | ecosystem: Host-associated > Fungi > Mycelium > Unclassified | place: USA: Georgia, Alexander Wildlife... | reverse complement strand
GCTCCCTAGCATCATTGGAAAGGTCTTCTTGAGGGCTTTCCAATGCAACTTAGATCGTTGAAAAAGACCCATTATTCGTGGAGATACGTCCGAATGAAGTTTGTGACAAAGAGTATGATGACATAGGAGAGATATGTGACCCTTATGAGGGTCTATAAGATCAGATTAGGAAGTGATAAGGAAGAAATCAAACAATGGACTAAGTAGTTAATGTGGGAGTATTGCAACATGTACAAACATTGTAAGAGTATATAGTATGGACTGTAATCTAGCAAGAACTCCATCAAGTTCTCTTTCTAACCCTTGAAAGAGCTTCCTAAGTCAACCTGACTTTGGGAGTAAAGTCAGTCACTGACAGGCAACCCCCTGTCAAACTCCTTCTCTTCTTCAACCTGCTCCTATTGCCTAACTTCTTTGGCCTCTTCCCCATACTCCCTTTTGAACTCTTCTACCAGCTACTTTGTGTTTTCCAGGTTTTCTCTTCTCTCCCATATGCCTGCTTCCACTATGTATCCTTTCTACTGTACTAAGAACTTGTTCTTTCCCTGCACCTTCCTTCTATTGAGGATTTTTTCTACTTTGATGTCTTCTTCTACTATGACTGGAGCTGGTGGTACTACTTTCTGCCCTTTTACCTGCAACTTGTACAATTGTAGTCTACTTATGTTTACTACAGGATGGATATTAACTATAGTTGGTAGCTCTAATTCTACTGCATTTGCTGATATTATTCCCTTCACTCTGTATGGTTCTACAAATTGTTCAGTCAACTTTTCCAACCTTCTTTCTTTCATTTGCCATTTCAACTCTTTAGTACTTAGAAGCACTAAGTTGCCCACTTTATACTCCTTCCCTTTGCTCCTCCTTCTATTTGCATACTTCTTCATTTCCTCTTGTGCTTTTCCTAGTGCTGCCCTTGTTTCCTCTTGGATTTTCTTCATCCTCTCCACAAATCTTCCTGCTGCTTTGAACTTCTCTTTTCTTCTTTCTTTAAATCCCATCCTTGGGTTTTGCCTATAGTTAGCCTTGAACAGTGAAGTCTGAATTGTGCTGTATATTTTATTATTATATACAAATTCCACTGTTGCTAGCCATTCTGGCCACTGCTCCTGCCTGTGGTTAATGAACACCTTTAAATATTGTTCAAGCTCCTGGTTGATCCTTTCAGTTTGCCTGTCTGTTTGTGGGTAATAGGTGGTAGATAGCTTAGTCTAAATATCCAACATCTCATTCAGCTCCTTCATGACCTCTGCTGCAAACTGTACTCCTCTATCTGAACCTATGCTTTCCGGTAGCCCATACAGTCTCCACACCTGATCCCTAAATAATCTGGTAAGCCCCTCCACTAAATTTTTCTCTGTAGTTGGTATAAAATACACTATTTTTGTCAGGCAGTTACATACTACTAAGATAGAGTTATATCCTTGTGCGAGTGGTAGTTTAATAATAAAGTTAGCACTGATATAACTCCAAGGTTTTTCTGGAATGGCATTTGGTATTAGTTTTCCTACTGGTGTGTCAGAGAGCCAACTCTGAGTTGGAATTAAGCCAACTACTCTTTATTAGCGTTAGACAAAAAGAGCCTCCGTGCTATGATTCACCTTGGACAGGCCTTCTGACATCAGAGGACGATGGCTGTCATAGATGGACAGCTGTGGGAGTTAGAGTGACACCTCTAGGAAGGTGTAATAATAATAGGACGACATGGGAATAGTTCTGTTAGGGACATGACATGGACATACGGCAGATGGACACTCAACACATGTTAGCAGATAGACATGGGAAATACATAGATAATAATAGAGTACCTAGTTGCATGTGATACCTAGTAGATCTCTTGTATAAATAGGTAAAGAATACTAGGAGAACTCTTGTTGAGTTCTCGTTAATCATCCCGATCTATGAGTGGCACTCTTCTCCCTCCATCCACCTAAGTCTCTTCTGCCTTGGCACCGCCACCACTCGTGGTTGGTCGCTAACACCCCGTTGCATTAGTCTATCTACTTATACAAATTCTATCTGGTCTGTGTACTAGTTTCCCACACTACCATGTGACCCTGTAACTTGTGACATCATGTGTGACATCACATGTGATGTGACCATGACTCCTTATCTAACCTGTGACATTTTTTCCCACACTTCTGTGAACTTAGAGAAAAAGAAAAGAAAACTAAAATAACTTAGTTATGTTAGCTATTTCATAATATAGTGTCTCTGCTTGGTTCTTGTATCTCTGACAAGCATTGCATCCCTCTATAAACCTCTCTACCTCTTCTGTCATCTCTGGCCACCAGTAGTTCCTTCTTACTAGTTCTGTCATCTTCCATCTTCTACCATGTCCCCTAATTGTTGTGTCATGGTAAAGTCTAATGATTTACACCCTTAATCCCTCCTCCAGCATATATATTCTTTTTTCTTTTAAGACTAGACTATCCTTGATTGCCTATTCCTTATCTCTTAGCAACTTTATCCCTACTTTTTTTAACTCTTCAACCACTTTTACTACCCTTTTGTTCTTTTCCTGTACTTTTCTAATTCTCTCTCTCAGATTTCCTTCCTCTACCAGTATCACACCGGCCAGTAAAATTCTGGTTAAATAAGTGATAATAATAATATAACACTCCTATAATGCTTATTCTATATAAGGATGAGTACCCCAAGAGCCCAAGAGAGACTACTATCTAGCCATGTTCTCGAGTACAGTGCTCAAGAAGTGGAATAGTGGCTGTAATCACCACTATCTATCCCTCATAATAATCCTTGCTCAGATCATCTCATATGGTTATCAATAGTTCTCCCCTCTGTATGTGCTCTCAAAGAAGGAAATGACATTAAGAGACTAACTTCCAATGAAGAGTTAGCAACCCAACATCATTAAAGGTAAAGATAGATGGCAGATCATAGATGTACCTGGGCTGTCAAAGGAGATATATTTAGAATAAAGGAAATGAGAGTGGGTTTGAGAAGGCTTGTGAGACTTAGAAGGAGAGCTGGGGTGCTCAAGGAGAGATGCCTGAGAAGGTATGTAGATAATAAGAAGGTATAGAGAGGAGAGGGATCAAGTTACAAGAAGAAGAAAGAATACAATGCACTTGTAAATGGTCTGATCAAAGGGATTGATGGTTCATTCTGAATGTGATCTCTTTATGACAGGTTCCTGCACAGCCATACTGATAAAAGAAAGTATCAAGGAAGAGCCTGGATAGAGAAAGCAAATGAGATGTTATAAACCACCTCTTTGAGCTATTGACTAACCACCATGGCTAAGTTCAAAAACTTATATTTATATTTCATTTTCTTTTCTTTTCTAGTTTGAAACTGTGAGACAATATATTATACTGATGTAATGTTACACAAAGGAGTCATGGTTACAAGACAAGTCATGAGTCATGTCACAGATCACAGGTTACAGGTCACAAGGTCACATGAGAGTGTGGGTAACTAGTGCACAGACCAAGTGGAACTTGTATAAGTAGACAATCTAATCCAATGGGAACTCTTAACGAGTTCTCTTTGTCTAATGCTGATAAAGAGTAGTTGACTTAATTCTGACTTGGAGTTGGCTTTCTGACATGAGGAGTAAAGGATCAGATGGAGAGGGATGGTCAGCATTCTGGCTGGCTGCTCTAGGAAACTCTACTGAATTTCTTTCTATTTTCTTTGTATGTGATTTGGACAGTTGTACTCTAATAAAAACCTCTAGGGTATGAGGAAAGGGACAAGAAATCTTACCCCTACCCTTTCTTATGCTCTAGAGCTGAAAAGCAATCTTGAGTGAACTTTAAGTTTTATTTTCTATTCTACTTTATTCTTCCTACAAGTTACTCAACCTCGAGAGGACTTGGACATTTGCTTACACTAGGAGACTAATCCCTCACTATGGTTCTTTGTAGTAAACTTCCAGTTGTATGGTTAGCTGAAATAGAGCTTGCACGAGGCTCCAAGAGTTCTAGGTAATACTATTGTATTGACAGCGAGCCAGGCTACTAGACTAGGTAAGGACAGCAGTGTTACAGCACAAGATAAACATGTGCTTTTGAGATCTGACTAGCAAGAGCACTTGCGAGCGAAACTTATTTCTATTTTTAGTCTGTTTTTATATCAAACCTACTAGTATGCTTTCTATTTTCTAATTACCTCCCCTATGCCTACTTGTTTGTACACAACTATGACCCATTTTGGAGACTACAGTTCTCTGACTTGTGCCTGTCACCTTTGTTTCTGATAAAGTACACAATCTAAACTTTTATCCCCATCAATACTAAAAGATTAACCCCCTTGTTATAGTTCTTTGTAATAAGCTTCCAGTTGTACAGTTAGCTGAAGTAGAGCTTGCATGAGGCTCCAGGAGTTCTAGGTAGTACTGCTGTATTAACGGCAAACCAGACTACTAGACTAGGTAAGGACAGTAGTATTATCACCCAAGATGAACACATACCTTTGAGATCTGACTAGCAAGAGTGCTTGCAAGTGAAAACTAATTCTATTCTTTAGTCCATTTATTGTAATTAACCCACCTGTATGCTCCCTATTTGTGTCTGTCACCCTTGTTTTGATAAAATATAAAACCTAATCTATTTTATCCCCATCATTGCATCTCTTCCTTCCCTGCTGTATCTCTGCCTTCCTTGGCTGTCTTGCTCTATTAGGGCACCTCCGCATAATATGCCCAGCCTCTCCACATCCCTAGCATACTACTTGCTGCACTTTTCCCTGATAGGGGCATGCCACCTCTATCCTTCTGCAAACTTTGCTAAGTAGGGATGCAAATTTATTCCCCTCTCTGCCAACTTTTTTTTTCTTAATTCCTTAATTTCCTTTCAAAGTACTCCTGGGTGTATGATTACATGATAATAGAATTTAATTTTGGTCAAGATGACTGGCAATGTTGTGCACTAAGTTTTACAGCTGCTGGAGCACACTATTTTAACCCAACTATCCACCTACTGACTACCTACTATAACTACTACTCCAAATCTTTACCTACCAAGGGTAGAACCACTAGTATCCCTAAGAAGGGAATCCCTAAGCTAAGTAGTGTCTTAAGAACAACTGTTGTTCCTCTATATGTACTGGCACAGCACACTACAGCACGAGGCTTCTAACAAAAAGACTATCTAGTTGGTTTGATAAGGCAGGTCCAATCTAGAGAGATACCCAAACTTGGTCCACCTTATCCACTGTGTAGTTCTAAACTACTACACAAGTCCCCTTAAGTAGGCTAGGGCCCACCTGTGGTTGGAAGTGATAGTTGGAAAGCTGTGATGGCCATTGTTGAGAGCTGAAGTATATGAGAGTAAATATTGGTGAGGGTTTGAAGAGAGTGGTCACCAGATAGGATATCAAGTTCTAATGTAAAGACCAAAGGCAACTGGGATGGTACTTAGATCTCATTCAAGATAGTAGTACTGTAAGGACTTAACCCTGTTGTCAGTGACTGACTTTACTCCTAAAGTCAGGTTGACTTCAGAAGCTCTTTTAAGGGTTAGAAAGAGAAGTCAATAGAGTTCTTGCTAAATGACAGTCAAGACTATATACTATTACAATGTTTGTATATGTTGCAATACTCCCACATCACCTACTTAGTCCATGGACTGATCTCCTCTTTGTTCATCTTTAATCTAATCTTATAGACCCTTATAAGGGTCATGTAAGCATTCAAGAGTTGAGATACTCAAGGGTGCTACTTGTTATGAACTGCCTCTCTGAGGATTGATTGGCCACCACAGCTAAGTCAATATTTATTTTTCTTTTCATTTTCTTTTCATTTATTTTCAGAATTAAAAACTCAAAGCCATGCAATAATGGAAGAATGACTCAATACTGATGCAACGAGCATGTATATGTACAAATGTTAGTAAATAGAGATGTTTGTATATAAGTAGAGAGAAATCTAGCAAGAACTCTTATTGAGTTCTCTTTGTCTATGCTAATAAAAGAGCAGTTGGCTTCATTCTGGCTCTGGCCAACTACACTAGAACTCAATTCCATATTCCTAAGACCTTGCTTCTCATGACTTCTCAATTTCATTCCTAAGTTGGCGGTTGTTGCGATCATTGCTCTCCCATAGTAACTCAACAACTTGATGGTGGCCATCGCGGCTTCTAACTACCATTACCTCCATACATAAGTGGACCTTAGCTTCAAGGAGTACTACCAGTGGGGAGACACTGGAGATGGATAACAGGCACATTTGACTCAGATCACCTATTGAGACCAGACCTGCAATTGAGTGGTGTCAAGTAGAATACGTATACTGTTTTAGTATTAACTTTGTGCTACAGGTCCATTGTGACTTGTCTATGCAGAGAAATAGTTTGCACTCCATAAGAGGCTTACTTAGAGTAGAGATTTCCTTCTTAGGGGCAATCTATATGATATTATTAGGGCAGTAGACATACTTAGTCAGTAGTCAGTAGAATAGCTAGCTGGGTAAAGAGTGTGTGCCCCAGTAGCTGTAGAACTTAGCACATAAATTCACAATGGTCACCTCAATCAAAACTCTTATCACAACAAACTTGGGATGTAACAACATGTCCTTAACACAACAACAACTAGAAGCCTATAAAGACTACAGGGAGGATAGGTGCTGCAAGTGCTGTAGTTGGTTTGGGCATCTAGCCTGTAATTGCAAATATGAAGAAAGAGTAGCAGCAAGAGAGCTGAGAGGAGGGTTATGTGAGAATAGGTGGAATGCTTTGAGGAGTAGAGTAATGGGGTGTAAGGAGAAAAGAAAGGCAGCATGCTCTGTACAGAGAAAAGTGCAGCAAGGAGTGAAGTGTTGGAGATGTGGGAAGGCAGGTCACTGTCTTTGGATGTGTCCTAAGAAAGCAGCACGCCCAGAAAATGGAAAGGCACAGCAAAGGGAGGTGAGGAGGATGGAAGAAGACAAGGTGCAGAGGAAGTGGCATAAGAGAGAAAGGATGGCAGAAAGGATGGGGCAATTGTGGAAAAGGGGAGAAAGGGGATGGATTGAACACAGAGGAGGAAAGTAGTACACAGTATCAGTGGTAACATGTAGGTATTGTGGAGAAGATGGGGTGAAGGAGAGAGACAACTTTGTGTAGACAAGCTGTGTGCATGACATGTGGTGCGCAGAGTGTGAGCCATACAAGGAGAGGCTAGACAAAGAGGTGGCACAAGGAAGGAAGTTCAAGAATGGATGTGATAGGTGTGGAAGGAAATGGGTAGGAGCCCTGAAGTACAAAGGGATATACAGAATTTGCGATGCAGAAGGAGAAAAGGTAAAGGAGACTCCAAAAAAGAAGGAAGAGAAAGTCTTGAGGCATACAATGCGACCTCTAAGAGAAGTTTGGATGAGAATAGGAATGGAGGAAATTGATACCCATGAAGGGGTCATAGTAAAAGTGCTCCTGGATAGTGGAGCTATAGGGATATTTGTGGATAAGCAGTTTGCAGAGAAGAATGGATTTAAGATGGAGAAATTGGAGAGGCCTTTGAAAATAACAAACGTGGATGGAAGCAACAACAATGGAGGAGATATCATGCATGAAGTGGAATGTAATGTTTATTACAAGGGACATCAGGAGAGGATAAAGTTCGATGTGTATAACCTAGGAAGGACATAGAGGTAATACTAGGCATGTCTTGGTTGGCAGTACACAACCCAGAGATAGATTGGGAAAAAGGGGAGGTCAGGATAATGAGGTGCCCACCATGGTATGGCAAAAATAATAGAAGCAAGAAGGCAAAGGAGAGAGAGGAGAAAGTAAGAAAAAGAGAAACAAGAAAGGTAAAGAAGGAAAGGGCAATTAATTGGGCAGCAGATGAGAAGGAGGATTGGGGAAAGGAGGAGGAAATGGAAATTGATCATTGTAAAATAGAAACAATGGTGCCCAAACAGTTCCATCAATGGTTGAAAGTATTTGGGAAAGTAGAGTCAGAAAGGATGCCGGTTTGAAAGGTCTGGGATTATGCTATGGATGTAAGGGAGGACTTCAAAGCAAGTAAAGCCAAAGTGTATTCGCTCTCTAGAAATGAAAGAGAAGAGGTACTAAAATTGGTGGAGGAACACCTGAGGAAGGGTTATATTAGACCTTTGAAATTACAACAAACCTCGCCAGTATTTTTCATAGAAAAGAAGAATGAGGGAAAATGTATGGTTATGAATTACCGTAAATTGAATAAACAAATGGTAAAGAACAAATATCTGCTACCATTAATCATAGAACTTGTGGATAACATGGGTAGTAAAAGAGTATTTACCAAGATGGATTTACGGTAGGGTTATAACAATATGAGGGTAAAAGAGGGGGATGAATAGAAAGCAGCCTTCATTATGCATGTGGGGTTGTTCAAGCCAGTGGTAATGTTCTTTGGAATGACAAACTCACCTACCATGTTCTAGGTGATGATGAATGAAATTCTAAGAGATATAATCAATGAGGGAAAAGTAGCGGTCTTTATAGATGGTGTATTGGTGAGGACAGAAACAGAGGAGGGGTATGATGAGGTAGTGGAAGAATGTCATGAACTGTCTCTACAGGTACTTGACCAGCCACCATGGCTAAGTCAATATTTATTTTCTTTTCCATTTTATTTTCATTTATTAAAACCCAAAACTGTGTGACAACAGAAGTATGACTCAATAGTGATGCAACGAGCACATATATGTACAAACAACAGTAAATATATCTATTTGTATATAAGTAGAGCATAATCCAGTGAGAACTCCCATTGAGTTCTCTTTGTCAATGCTGACTTAGAGGGCAGTTGGCTTAATTCCAGTCCAGGAACTTTGCCAACATTACAAAGAAGTACTGAAACAACTAGAGGAGAACAACCTTTATATCAAGCCAGAAAAGTGCGTGTGGAAGGTGAGGAAAGTACTATCACAAATGGCTACTCACTTGATTTATGATTGAAGAACTTGAGTGTTTCAACAAAGTAAGCTTATAGAGCAAGAGTAAGACGAGTAAAAAAATATGTTGTTAAGTCTGAGGTCTAATCCTCAGACTGGGGAGTCTTATATACAGAAATGAGATGGTCTGTGCATCTGGACACACCATTATCTGACTACTGCTTATTATTCTACATATGGCAGTCCTTTTGTGATATCTATAGTGATAACCTAACTAGATTAGGGCTATCTTTTGTTCTAGAAAAGGACAGATGATTATCTATGGGTAATCAGTGATGCCTCATGTTACAACATTGAGGACAGTCTATCTCCATGGGTACTTAACACCTTGCATTCTATTTATAGCCGATGGGATCATCTTGATGAGAGCTTTATGATGCAATCAAAAGTGAGCACCCATAATCACCAGTTCCTGAGATATAAGTGATTTAGTGTTTGGTGACTACTGATCGGTTGATCTCTTGGTAGATTCTTAAGGTATTAAGATCTCCCTAGCATCATTGGAAAGGTCTTCTTGAGGGCTTTCCAATGCAACTTAGATTGTTGAAAAAGACCCATTATTTGTGGAGATAGGTCCAAATGAAGTTTGTGACAGGTACCTTTCCTGGAAGTAGTCATAGAAGAAGGAAAAGTGGAAATGAAGGAGGATAAAGTGGAAGAAGTGCTGAAGTGGCCAACGCCACAGTGTGAGAGAGATTTTAGGAAATTCCTAGGGCTGGCAAATTATTACAGGCGCTTTGTGAAGGACTTTGCCAAGGTGGCCTTGCCCATATATCACAGTTATGCCAGGACCAGTAGCAGTGTTCTGTATAGTTTACCACTACACCAAAAGGGCAACATTAACAAGGCTACTTGGTAATGTGGGTCCAGCTATTTATGTAGTTCTTTTGAACAAGTATTTTGTCATACTTCCTGTTCTCATTCAGTAGTCACTTTTTTGTGACACCATGAATCAATTAACAAAGAAGGATGAAAAGTGGAAGTGGGGAGATGAACAACAGGCAGTGTTTGAACAGTTAAAGGCAATATTTACTATGAGACCAGTATTGGCAACACCAGACTTGGACAAGGAGTTCAGAGTGGAAGCTGACACATCCAACTTTGCAACTGGGGGAGTATTGTTAGTAAAGTGTGAAGATAACTTGTGGCAACCAGTGGCCTTTATTTCTAAAGCCTTGAACAAAACAGAAAAGAATTACAAAATACACAACAAAGAGATGATGGGAGTTATAAGGTACCTGGAGGTGTAGTAGCATTTCTTGGAAGGTACAAGAATAAAGTTTGAGATCTGGATGGATCATAAAAACTTAGAGTACTTCATGAGTAGTCAAAATTTGAATCATAGACAAGCATAATGGGCACTCTATCTATCTAGGCTTGACTTTGTACTTAAGCACATTCTGGGTAGTAAGATAGGGAAGACAGATGGACTTAGTAGAAGGAGTGACTGGGAGAAGGGAGGAAAAGGAGATAATAAGGAAAAGGTACTATTGAAGCCAGAATAGATAAGGAGTATATGAGCAGGAGAGGCAATAGTGGAAGGAATAGACATCCTTGAAAGAATAAGGAAGTTGGAAGCCAAGGAAAACAAAGTAGTAAAAGCAGTTGAGAAAATGAAGAAAGCAGAAGTGAAAATGCTAAGAGATAAGGAGTGGAGAGAGGAAGACAGTCTGGTGCTAAAGAAAGGAAAGGTTTATGTACCCAAAGATGAGGCACTTAGAGTTGAAATAGTTAGGCTACACCATGACATGCCTATAGGAGAACATGGAGGACAATGGAAGATAGCAGAGATGGTGATGAGAAACTTCTGGTGACCAGAGGTCACTATAGAGGTGAAGAGGTATATAGAGGGGTGCAACACCTGCCAGAGAAACAAAAATTGCACAGAGCAACCAGCGGGGAAACTAATGCCAAATTCAGTACCTGACAAGGCATAGACACATATATCAGCAGATTTCATTACAAAACTGCCTTTAGCCATGGGGTATGACAGCATTGTAGTAGTAGTAGACTGGTTTACAAAAATGGCGCACTTTGTGCCCACAACTGAGAAAACTACAGTGGAAGGACTGGCACAGTTGTTCAGAGATAATGTATGGCAGTTATATGGGCTACCTGAAAGTATTATCTCAGACAGGGGTCTGTAATTTGCAGCAGGGTTGATAAGGGAGTTGAATGAGTTGTTGGGAATTAGGACCAAGTTATCAACCACATTCTACCCACAGACAGATGAGCAGACAGAAAGAATAAACCAGGAGCTAGAGCAATATCTCCAAATGTCCGTCGACTATTGTCAGGAGCAGTAGCCAGAGTGGTTAGAAATGGCAGAGTTTGCCTATAACAACAAAGTGCACACAGAAACTAAAGTGTCACTATTTGAGGCTAACAATGGTCCAAGGATGGGGTTCAAGTTGAGAAAGAAAGAAAAATATGAGGGGATGGCAAAGTTTGTAGAAGGAATGAAGAAAGTGCAGGAGGAAGCTAAGGTAGCATTGACCAAGGCACAGGAGGATATGAGGAGGTATACAGATAGGCATAGGGTAGAGGCAGTTGGATACAAGGTTGGGGACTTAGTGCTACTCAGAATTAGAGATCTCAAGTGGCAAATGGTCAGACGACGCTCAGAGAAACTTACAGAGCAATTTGTAGGTCCTTACAAAATTAAAGCAATTATCTCTAGCAATGTAGTAGAGTTAGATTTGCTAACTACTATTAAGATACATCTAGTAGTAAATGTCAGTAGGATAAAATGATACATTAGCCAAATAGATGGCCAAAGAAAGGAGGCACCATGGCCTGTTATTGTAAAAGGGGAAGAAGAGTGGGAAATGGAGAAAATTCTGAATAAAAGGAGAGTGTGAGGCAAGGACAAGTTTTTGGTGCAGTGGAAAGGATTCATAGCCAAAGAAGATACTTGGGAGAGTAGAGAGAACTTAGAGAACACAAGAGACCTGCTGAAGGAATTTGAGGAGGAATATAAAAGAAACAACAGAGAAGTAAGATAACAGGAGGAAGCAGAGAACAATAAAGAGTACCGGAGGGGAGGATTCCCTGGTTGGTACACTACTAGGAGGTTATTTGGATGGTCAGATGGAGAGCACAACAGACAGTACTGGCAAAGATTAGAGCACAATTGGAAGCACTGGAAGAACATAAAACCAGCAGGAGAGGTGAAGGGGAGACTAACTGTAGTTTGTGAAGTTGTTGAAGAAGAGGGAGAAAAGATCGAAGAGTGGATTGAAAAAGATAAAATAGGACAAATGAGAGACGCCTCAAACAAACTTTAAAATTGTCAGAACAATGAATCTTGAGAGAGAGGTGGTATTATAAACCACCTCTCTGAGGATTGGCTGGCTACCATGGCTAAGTCATTTTTTTTCATTTTTTTTCATTTTTTTTTCATTTATTTTCAGAATTAAAAACTCAAAGCCATGCAACAATGAAAGAATAACTCAATACTAATGCAACAAGCACGTGTATGTGCAAACATTAGTAAAGAGAGATGTCTGTATATAAGTAGAGAGAAATCTAGCAAGAACTCTTATTGAGTTCCCTTTGTCTATGCTGATAAGAGAGCAGTTGGCTTCATTTTAGCTTAGAAGTTGATCCACTACACTACTCTAAGTTGGAGTTGACAAAGAGAACCCATTAAGAGTTTCTGATGGATTGAGCTACTACTTATACTACTACAGTATTTGATGTCATTTGTAGCTATCATATCATCATTGAGTCATTATTTTTAAGTCATGTGCTCTCTCACATATAAATAAAAAGAAAAGAAAAGAAAAGAAATAATAATATTAACTTAGTCACAGTGGCTGGTCAATAGCTTGAAGAGGCAGTTTATGACAGGTTACATATTCCTCCTATCTTGTTACACTCCTGATCCATCACTCCAAAGTCTAGGTATTCATCTTCTATCAATCTCTCTTTGTCATCTACTTCTTCAATAAAGCCTGGGGTTATAACACCTATGATAGGTCTTATCCCACTCTAAGTCAGAGTTGACAAAGAAAATTTGTTAAGAGTTTCTATTGGATTGGTCTATCTATTTATACAAGTGCTACTTGGTCTGTGCACTACTTTCCCACACTACCATGTGACCTTGTGACCATGACCATGACATAACCCCTTATGTAATATGTAATATCACACCTGTGTGATATATTCTTCCCACACTCCCTGAGTAAAACAAAATAGAAAAGAAAAGAAAAATAAAAGGAAATAATATTGACTTAGCCATGAAGGCCCAAAGTGCCATTTTATAACAGGTACCAAGAGAACTTGATAGAGTTCCCACTTGATTCATACCAGGTACTTATACTACTTGTCACGCCCGTGACTGCCCACAGCTCCAGTCCTCCTGCCAAACCTATCCGCTTACATCAGCAGAGACTCCCCAGATCATTAGGAACTGTATAGTTAGGATGAGACCCCATCAAACCCCTGACTAATCCCTAGCCCAGTAGTATATTTAATGGCTGGTACTACTATTGTCTTCCTTAGCCTTGTTATCAACT
>Ga0153986_1000415_pt1 | contig 13419 bp, 10 predicted proteins | sample TSGA070MetaG_FD_104724 | JGI IMG/M metagenome (GOLD analysis project Ga0153986, IMG submission 104724) | Attine ant fungus gardens microbial communities from Georgia, USA - TSGA070 MetaG | ecosystem: Host-associated > Fungi > Mycelium > Unclassified | place: USA: Georgia, Alexander Wildlife... | reverse complement strand
GTGGAGATACGTCCGAATGAAGTTTGTGACAGGGAGAGTAGGGAAATTTTGGAAAATGCACAAGAGTTAGTGGAAGAATTTGAGGAAGAGTATGGTAGAGACAGTGGAGAAGTGAGAAGACAAGAAAAGGTAGAGGATGACAAAGATTACTGGAGGGGAGGATTTCCTGGTAGACACACAGCCAGGAAATTATTTGAATGGTCAGATGGAGAATATAATAGAAAGTATTAGAAAAAGCTAGATAAGAGATGGAGAAAATGGAAGGGACTATGACCCTTAAGACAAAGAAAATTAGAAATAATTCAGGAGGAAAAAGAAGAAGAAGAGTATCAAGGAGGAACAATTAAAGAATGGAGATGAGGTGTATGGGAGATGAGATGGGAGGACTATAGGAAGAAGGAAAATCCTCAAGGAAAAGAAACCTTAAAAGGGGGGTGGTATTATAAAATAACACTCTGAGCTTTCAAGGCTAAGTCCATATCTATATTCCTTTTCATTTTCATTTACTTTTCTTTTGAGATCAAGGTGTAGGAACACATGTCATACAAGTGTGATACACAAGTCACATCACACATATTACATAAGGAAGTTGTGTCACAAGACTTGTCACAAGTCACAGTGTCACATGGTAGTGTGGGAAAGTAGTGTGCAGACCAAGTAGCAATTGTATAAGTAGATAGACCAATCCAACGGGAACTCTCAATGAGTTCTCTTTGTCAACTTCAGCTTAGAGTGGGATAAGACCTATCACAGGGTTAAGTCCTTACACTCAAAGTCTCAGTCAGTGCCTCATGGAGGCCACTCTTTTCTTACTCATTGCAACCCCTAGCTTGTAATCTGTGTTACTAGCCATCTAGCACAACTAGTATATAAGCTCCAGTAGATACTGTATCTCCTTATGCTTAATATATTGTGCTTTCTCTTTCTCTTACTCTCAACTCATCCTCAAGGTTGCAACCTGAGTTATTAGGTCATAACATTTGCAAAAGCACAGAACTATGGTGATCAGGTTATGCGAGTATCTAAAGAAGAAAGGGCAGTCACCATTTGAAAAGGTTGAGCACAACAGTATTTTTTTGTTGCTGACCCAGCAATATATCTTGAAAGCAATAAGCAGTTTCTAATAATTCAAAATCAGAAAACTGCAGGAACAAAACAAATATCTCTTGTTATACAGATACACTACTGTAGTTTAGTTTTCACCTGGAACTCCCAAGTTTTCCCACTTGAGATGAATCTAGTGCTTTCTAGAGAGACTTGCATCATTGAGATCTGGGAGAAGTACCAAACTGACCTGGCCTCCATGAGAAGCTTTCCACTAGATCCTTTGCTTTCTGACAAAGAACTCAGTATTTCCCAAAAGGGACAACAACACAATACTAGAGCTGGCTTAAATTGACTGACCTTAACCATTTGAAGATTGATTCTGAAGTGAATGTTGAGAACTCTCCTGGACATCAGAACTTCTGCTGATTGATTACCTGTTGGGCAGCTATGCATGTTCTCCATATCAATCCAAGTGTGGCTTTCTCAATTCTTCATAGAATTGGGTTAGCATACTAGTGGGGTTTTTTCTGTCTAAAATTACTTTATTCCTATCTAAAGACATAAATTTGAACCAAAGGATCTCACTGACAATCAACTTGGGAGGGTTAATGTTGAGGCAGTGCCAACTGCTGCTTCCAACTATGGATTGTGAGTGCTGCACTACTGATTTCTGATAACATAATTCAGTGTATCTCTTGTAGATGAAGAGCTATCTGATGTCAAAAATTGCTATGACCTGTATCCATGCATTGATTGTAATAGGATATGATGTGATTCCCCAAATTTACACAGTGTTTAACTGTATTGTCACTGTTAAGCCTCACTCAGATCTTCTAGAACAAAAACAGTACTCTAAGTGAACATTTACTACTAAAATAATGGATGTGGGGAGAGCCTACCATAGTGGCAAGTATAGCTGTATCATTTACACTCAAATAATCATTTATATAATCACATGATGTGACTGTAAGGGCAAGCTTGGTCAATACCCAAGGTCACACCTTTTGCAAGCTAGATAAGAGTCCCAGAAGCTAGGTTGATATTTGAGTGAAGGTAGATCTACCCTACAAGCTCCTATATATACTATAGGAGGTGGTCCATGCACAGTCACATGAGTATGAATTACACAATATCAGTTGTCTTAATTAAATAATAGAAATAATAATAAAGTCACCAGAAAGAACACCAGACAAGGGGGTAAGGAGAGAGTGGGTATGTGACAAGAGGATTAGAACTATAGGAAAGGTAAGCCCCTCACCAGTGCTAAGCATAATCCCTAGGATGTCCCCTTACAGTGACCGAGAGCAAATGCATCAGAGAATTGCTCAAACCTGTATTGACATGGCAGCATCACACCTGGTCAGGTATGTGACTGATCAGTGGCAGTGAAGTTGATACCAATGCTTACTAATATATAAACATTGCTCTGGTTCCTGGATCACTGCTCAGTGCCTGGATTGGTGTTTTGATCAGCACTTGGCTCAGTGATTATTCCTCATCATCTTATGTCTTTAGTCAATTTATGTTTTCTCAATCATTGTTTAATTTACCCCAAGATATTCTTATTATTTGCCACCAATGGGCACTTGATAATAATTCTTCAATGCATCATGCTTGGCACTTTGGATCAACAATATAAGCATCAGTAAATAAAGTGCCTGTAATGATGAAATGATCTGCCCAGGACAAGGCTAAGATACACTTCATGCATAACCAAAATTAATGGGTAATATACATTGTGTTTGTACATTTTACACATCTGATCTGGAATGATTGTCATTGTTGCAATGGACTGATGCACTAGTAGTTACCTATCATTCCCTACCATCATTCCAATCTCTTGCAACTCCACTAGTACAATTATGACCAACATCAACTGGCACCCAAGGAGTGAAGGAATTACACATATATATCAGATAGTGTTATGACTCAGAGCCCCTAACCAGATCTAACTGTGATAGGAACCCAAGGCAACCTTGTATTCTCTCCTCACCTCCAACAAGAGGCTTCAGTTAAGGATTTCAGAAGAGTTATATGTAAAGGAGCTATCATGAACCACCTTTTCTGCACTAAGTTCATTTCTATTTTTCTTTTCTTTTAAATATCTTTTTCTATTTATAGCATGGGAAACTCATGTCACACTATGTGATGGGATGCATGACAAAATCACATCACATGTCACATCACATGATATGTCATACATGATTTGGTTAGGAGTGTGGGATACTAAGTGCACAGACCAAGTAGATTATGTATAAGTAGGTAGACCAATGAAGCGAGGACTCTAACAAGTTCTCTTTGTCTAACACTGATAAAGAGTAGAGGCTTAAATCCAACTCAGAGTTGGCATCTTGACAGGAGCATGATGAGACATTGTTCAGGTCTAGCAGTTCAGCTCTAAAGCTTGGCTAGTCTACCTGGCTAAGTCCTGAGGATAGAAGTATCCTATAGATTAAGAGAAACCAAGAGAAAAAGGAAAGAACTGCTGTCCTCTCTTCTCTTCACTTGTATTTATAGTTGTACCATTACATGAACTTGTAACTACTTGTAACTAGTGTGAGTCAAGAGCATTACAAGGAAGGGTAACTATGTGTTACAAGGAAGCATCACAGTGTTACAAGATAGTGTCACTGTGCGTTACAAAGAAGTATGATAAGGGAAGAAGATGTCTAAGTCAATAGTCTGTTACTGTCTGTGACAAAGAAAGTGACTGTGAGGAGTTGCTCCTCAAAAGGGTACATGAAAGGAATTAGTTGATGCCCAGCCTTGTTGTAAAATGGCCAACACGGCAAAGTCATTTTCCTTTTCTTTTTCGTGACTTCATAGAAGCGTGGGAAAGGATGTCACACAGGTGTGATTACATAAGGAGTCACAGTCACGTCACATGTGATGTCACAGGTCACGAGTCACAAGGTCACATGGTAGTGTGGGAAATTAGCGCACAGACCAGGTAGAATCTGTATAAGTAGATAGACTAAATCCAACGGGAGCTCTTAATGAGTTCTCTTTGTCTAACACTGATAAAGAGTAGTTGGCTTAATTCCAACTCAGAGTTGGCTTCCTGACAAGCCTGTAAGGGGAAACCATCTTAAATCCAAAGATCCTCTCAAAAGCCTCCAAGATTTATCTCCAAAGAACTCTGATGACCTCTAGTGGACTCCAAGTTATCGAAGTATTAAACTCAGGAGTCACCTATCAAGGTAGACAACTGCATTATCTATCGAAGTATTAAACTACGCTACTGGTCAGCTCATAGTAAGTACAGTATTGTAGACCTTGGGCTCACCTTAGGAGTCACCTATTAAGGTAGACAACTGAGGGAGCAAGTACAGACTATAAGGTTTATATATGACAAGCCATTACCTCCATTATGAATGAAAAAAGAAATTAAGTTAGCTCCAAGACAGTCTAAAATCTGATCTGAGACATAGGAATAATGGCAGGGGTTGCAATTGACATCTCGAGTGCTACAGTCCTGTCCGGCACTCCCCCTGGAATGTTGTGCTCGAGGTTTGTGGTGCTAGATCTAGTACAGCAACTGTCTTCTGCAGTGTGTCCCTTGGTAGTGCTTTTGTTAGAAAGTCCACTATGTTTTGGGAGCTTGGTACATATTTGAAGATAATATTGCTAGTCTTGGTTTGCTCCTTGACAAAGTGATGCCGCACATCTATGTGCTTGGTGCAGTGGTGGTTTTTGTCGTTAGTGTTAATGGAGATAGCACCATTGTTGTCGGCATGGATAATGGTAGGTTTTGTTGTAGGCAAGCCAACTTCTTCAAAATATTTTGACAGCCATAGTGCCTGGGTTGCAGCTTGTGAGAAAGCCATGAACTCAGCCTCTACAGTAGATAACGCTACTGTGTTCTGTCTCTTTGTCTCCCACGACACTGGACCACCAGCTACCATGAAGATATTCCCTTCTGTGGACCGTCTTGTGTTCTTGCAACCAGCAAAGTCGGAGTCCACGTAGCCTACTGGGTCTAGAGTAGATCCTGCATGGTATGTTATTCTATAGTCAAGGGTCCCTCTTATATAGCTTAAGACATGCTTGAGGGCAGTCTAATGTGCTCTCCCTGGATTGTGCGCAAATTGGGCTAGGAGATTAACTGGAAATAATAAATCAGGACGTATGGCTACTTGGAGCCACATCAATGAGCCTAGGGCCTCTTGGTAAGGGATTTTCTTCATCTCATCAACTTCAGCTGGGTTCGATGGGCATTCTTCGGCTGATAGGGATAAACCACAGGGAAGTGGGGTAGTTGCTAGTGAGCAAGAGTCCATATTGAACCATTTCAGTAAACGTTCTGCATATGCTTGCTGTGATAGTCTGATGTCTCCATACTCATTACGATCGGTACACATTCCTAAGATAAGTTTAGCTTCCCCAATGTCCTTAATTTCATAACTAGCCTGCAGTTCTCTTTTAGCCAGGTTTTTGCCTTCTACAGTTGATGATGCCCCAAGTACATCATCTGTCCATGTTGAGGTCAGTGTGAGTTCTTTGCCAATTACTCTAGATCGGATTTGGGGATCGGCTTGTGATCTATAGTATCCATGCCCCTCAAATGTTTGATTGAGGTTTTTCACCCAGTCGTGGACACCCTGCATGGTATCATATAACGTTTTGCAAAGTTTCCATACGAGACCATCTCCCCCTTCTCAAATCCCTTTGGCTGTTCCATATAAACATTGAAGGAGCTTTCGCTATTGAGGAATGCCAATACAAAGTCTATTTGCCATAGTCTCAATTTTCTTGAGGCAACTATTGCACAAATTAGTCTGACTGATTCCAAGCAAGCTACTAACGCATAGGTTTCATCATAGTCCTCTCCAAGGACTTGGGTAAGCCCCTTGGCCACTGTCCTTGCCTTCTGTTTGTCTACCATCCCATCTTCTTTCTATTTTATGGCATAAACCCACTTTGGGCCAACCACATTTCTCCCCACTGGTCGTGGAGTTACTTCAAAGACTCCTCGTTCTCTTAGCATCTCGGATTCCTTGACCATTGGTTCCCACCAAAGGTCAGAACACTGCATGGCCCTGTAATAAGAGGTTGGTACCCAGGTTTCTGTGTCTATGAGGAAGGTTTGTGGACAGCTTAGGTATTCAAGTGATTCCTGAAGCCAAGATGTGGGCTTAGGCTCTCAATGGCTTCTTCAAATGGCAAGTGGGGTATTGTTTACTGGTGTCTCATTCTCCTCTTGTCCTAGTTTGGTGGTAGCGGTTGTCCTATGTAAATCATTGTCTGTTTGTAGAGTTTGGTCTCTCTTGTGTAATTCAGTCATTGGTAATGGTCTTGGTGCAGTCTCATGTTGGAGTGTACCAGTGTGGCCTTGGGTATTGTTGGTTATAGTGTGCTCAGGAGTTTTGTCAAGGTTTTGTATGCCTTCAACAACTAAAAAAGGGTCGTTGTCATCCAAGATCTCCATATAGGTAGGTTGTATTGCAAAGTTGGTTGTCCACTCCTCAAATATGACATTGCGGGACTAGAAAACCAAACCAGTCTCTCTATCAAGTAGCTTATAACCTTCTCTTCCAAAATACCCAATCAGCAATGTCTTTACTGACCTTGGGTATAGTTTTGAGAGGTTCAGATCTGCAGGTATATGGGCATATGCAGTAGTCCCAAATGGTTGGAGGTGCAATATGTCCTGTCACTTTCCATACCACAGTTCTGCAGGGATAGAGTGGGGTTGTCGACTGGAGGGGATCAAGTTTCGGATGTACACCATTGTCTGAACTGCATCTGCCCAGTATTTCATGGGCAGTCCAGACTCTGCCATTGCTGTCCTTGCTCCATCAAGGATTGTGTGCATACTTCTTTCTGCTGCACCATTTTGCTGGTGCACATAGGGTGTTGTATACTCAAAGACAAGTCCATGTCGTTTTCTGTATTCCTCCCATGCTCTATTATGCCACTCTCTGCCTATGTTGAGCCTTACTCGTCTCAGTTTCTTGCCTGTCTGGCGCTCTGCTTCCTTGTGGTAAGCCTCAAAGACATTCAACATGACATCTGCTAATTTTGACTTTAAGAGAGTAACCACCTTATAAGAGGAATGCCCATCCATGAGCAACATAAAATAATGTGTCCCCCCTGCTGATTGGATCGGTGATGGTCTCCAGATGTCAACATGTATTCTTTCTAGTATTTCTGTTTCTCAGTATCCACTGTCATTGAAGGGGTGCATTGAGTGTTTCCCAAGAATACAGTCCTCGCACTTTCCTCCCATAGTAAGTTCCCTGGTAATGTTGAGACTGTCAACTAGTGTTTTAACAGCCATTTTGCAAATCATTTCAGGTGCAGCATGCCCAAGTCTCTGGTACCAAGTATCAAATGCTACCGCTTGTCATTTCACCTGCACTATTAATGCTGTAGGAGGTTCTGGTATTGTTTCGACTGTGTATAGACAGCCATATCATCTGGCCATCATGATGGTAGTACCATCAATTGACTTTACCTGTGCTTCATGCTCATCAAAGTGGACTTTTGCACCTTTTCCAACTAGTCTTGACACTGAGATTAAGTTGGACCTTAATTCTGGTGTATACAGTGCATCGTTAAATGTGATAGCTCTTGTGATGCCATTGACATTTGTCTCAATCTTGGCCTTTCCTTCGCCTGCTATGCTGAATGTCGACTCTCTGCTTGCTGCTAGTCCCATATTTGGCTGATGCATATAGGTAATTGTTATGAATGAGGCTTTGTCGATGAAGCAGTGGTCAGATGCTCTGGAATCAATTAAGGCGAGTGCAGTAGATTCATTTTTGTGGACAACATTTAATACAGCTTGAGTCATGATAGAGTCTTTACCATCTGCTCACATCCCCAGCATTTCATGTCCCTGTGAATTTGTTGTGTTATAACTGTTGATTGTAGGTTTATCAGGGACTCTGGGGGTGCTAGGGGATGGAGAGGTGGTTACCTCGAAGTCGACATTGTCCATTGTCATAAGGGCAAAGACTTCTTTGTCTTCAGCATCCTTAGTGGTTGTGTTGTTTATAGTAGGTCTTGGTCTGTAATTTCCTTCTCGAGTATTTGTTGCTGTGCCCCTAGTTCCTCCCCTGTGGCCAAAACCAGGAGGGAATTGTCCTTCTTTTCCTTCCCCTGGCCAATAGCATACTTCAATTGTGTGTCCGCAACGCCTACAATTTGGGTTGGTGCATATAATCTGTGTTTGGTCCCTTGGGCTATGTGAGGTTGTTTGGAGAGCTGTAACTGCTTGGGGTGAGTTTACTGGTCGGTTTTGATTGATTCTTAGCCACCACACTTGGAATTGTGATATTGTTTCGCTGACTGGAATATCCTTGTATAGAGATGCAATGACAGGGTCCCATGAGGTAGAAAGTGAGTTGAGTAGGATGGTCTTAAAATTTTTGCTGGTAATGTCAGCACCTAGGGCTCTGGCTTGTGACAATTTATTCTGCATAATAGTGACATGGGTTTGAAAGTCATCTCCATCTGAAAATGCAAGGTTTCTGAGTTCTTGCTCTGCATTTTGTCTTGCTATGTCTGATGTGGCCTCATACCCAGATTTGTATGTCTCCCAGGCCTCTGCTGCACTACTACTAATATTGATTCCTAGCCCCACAGGGTTTTTTGTGTTGAAGGTAAGTAAAATTTTTGTCCAGGCATTTCTGGCTTCCCATTCATCTATAGTGGGGAGGAGTGAGTTCCATGGGGTTTCAGGCTGTGGTGATGTGGTTGGGGTTGAGGTGGTGATCATTGGGTCTTTGATTGTGCCATCAAGGTATCCAACAACTCCTTTTAGTGCTGCAATAGATAATATGTGGTTGCTCCATGTTGGCCAGTTTGTGCCGTCAAACTTGTCTGTGTCACTAAGCATGGGTGGCATACTAGTCCCAGAGGAGGTTATGTTTTTGATGTAGGGCTTTGAGCGCTGGGCCCGTAACCTATTGAATTATTAAACTCAGGAGTCACCTATTAAGGTAGATGACTGAGGGAGCGAGTACAGACTATAAGGTTTATATATGACAAGCCATCGCCTCCATTATGAATGAAAAAAGAAATTAAGTTAGCTCCAAGACGGTCTAAAATCTGATCTGAGACATAGGAATGATAGCAGGGGTTGCAATTGACATCTCGAGTGCTACAGTCCTGTCCGACACAAGTCATCTCTAGAGCTTACTAATGACCCCTGGAGGCACTAACTCTAGAGCTAAAGTCACAGAGAAAATCTCCTCCAAGCCTCCCTAAAGCTGTCTCTCCTCTGTTCTTCCTCCAAAGAACCCCCCCAAACTCCCCTCTGACAATCTCCATGGGTTCCTAATAGACTCAGGGTTACCTCTAGAAATTCTTCAGCAATTTGGACAACTCCAGCAGTGTTGATGCTAGGGCAAAGTTATGAGGAGAACATCCTTTGAAGTCATCCCTAAAGCCCCCAATGAACTCCAGTGACTTATGGATGACCTTAGACCATTCTTAGGATCACTCAAAACCTTCTCAAACAATCTCCGAGGTTTTTTAAAGTATCTGTCTCAGAGCTGAGTCAAGAGGAGAACTTTCTTTAGCATCATCTCCAGAGTCCCTAATGAGCTCTGACAACCCAAATCAACTTCAGAGTGTTTCTAAAGTCACTCAAGATGTACCCTGACTACCTCTGACATTTTCTAACAATAGATTTTAGGGAGCATTGGAGCCTTTCCCAAGTCAGCTCATCAATTGATCAAGGATTGAGGGTACTGGATGTGATTGATGATTGGGGGCACTGGATGTGATTGATAAGTGGATGGTGTTGTTAGGACTACCTGTCAAGCCTAAGCGCGGCAGAAGGGGTTATTGTCAATTTGAATTAAGTCCTTTCCTGTACACTAGGACTCCAGCAACGGGAAAGTACAAAGGATTGGATTTTCTAGGGGTTGCTTTAGAGACAACAAAACTAAGGACTATGATACTGCTAGAGGTATTACAATTGATGTACTGTACAGTTGACTCTGATGGCAACAGATTGATGTGACTCCTTGCTGTTACAGGGTTGTGACAGTGCCTCCCTTTTATGGCCATGCCCTTATGGCCTTGAGGAATTTTCGTGAAGTGGTCCTGGTTTCTGTGGATACTGCTCATGGAATTCCTGTACTAACTTGGATGCATGGCTTAGTTCATCAGCTCCTAACCATGAGAATTCATCTGCTGTCTTTTTGTAACCTACCCATTGAACATAGTAGAGAAGGGGGGATTTCCTCCAGCAATCAAGTTTGGAGTCTAGTACTTGTGCTATCTCGTATTTAATGTTCCCTTCAACTTCAATGGGTGGGGGGGGGGGGGGGGTTGTGACATCTCTCGATATTGCTAGGTGATGTTGGTTCCAGTTGTGAAATGTGGAAGACTGGGTGGATCGACCTGAGATATGCTGGCAGTTTAACTTGATAAGAGTAGGATCCAGGTTTCCCTATGATTTTGAATGGTCCTAGAAATTTTTTGGATAATTTTTTGGATGGGCAGGTAGTCTAGATAAACTTGTCTAGTATGAATACAAAGTCCTCTACTTGGATTTTTGGTGCCGGAGATCATTTAGCGTCTGCTGGGCCTTGGTAACGGTTCTGGGCTACCGTGATATTTCTTTTCAGTTCCTTGTGAACTGACTCGAGTTTCGCTATGTAGAGTCTTGAAGTCTCGGATAATTGTTCTAAGTCAGTCTGGATTTGTAGTTGGGGGTGGTAACCCTTGTTTGCGAAGAAGGGTAACTCCTTTGTGGTTGCTGAGGGTGCATTGTTGTAGGCAAATCTAGCCAGGGGAAGTAAGTGGGCCCAGTCTGATTGCTGGTAGTTACAATAAGCTCTCAGGTATTACTCGAGGGTCTGGTTTGTCCTCTCAGTTTGTCCGTCTGCCTTGGAATGATAGCCTAAGGTATGATGTAACTTCATCTGTAACACTGTTGCTAGCGATTTAAAAATCTAGAGACAAATTCCAATCCTCTGTCAGAGGTTACGTATGAAGAGACCCCATGCTTAGAGAATATGTGCCGGACAAACAGATCAGCTATTCTGGGGGCATCAATTGACCTGTAAGTTGGGATGAATACAGCCTGCTTAGTTGGCCGATCGATGATCACAAGGATTTCCGTGAAGCCTTCTGATGGGGGAAGTTGTTCAATGAAGTCCATCAAAATTGAGTTCCATGATTGTAAGGGGATGGGGAGCTGTTTTAAGAAGCCGTACGGCCAGTGTTGCTTGGTCTTATTCCTTGTGCAGATGTTGCAAGACCTCACATAGTCAACCATGAATTTCCAAAGTTTGGGCCAGAAGAAATCTTTGCGTACCAGGGAGAGCATCTTCGGCTGGCCGAAGTGACCTGCTAGCACGTGATCATGCTTTGCATGCAGTACCTGTAAGCACAGTTCCTGTCCTTCCGGCACGAAGATGTGTCCCTCCCAACAGAGGAGGCCATTCGCATTTACAGACTACCAGGCATCCAGTTGGGGAGCTGTGGCCTCCATTCAACTAGCGAGTTCTGGGGTGGCAAGGATTGCCTCTTGGATGTCCTGGTATAGCAATTTGAGATCAAGGGTCTGGGTTGTTTGAGGTGGAGTGGTGCTCAGGTGCATCGCTCTTGCGGATGGCAGAAGTTGCTTTACTGAGAATAGGGGGCAGTAGTTCTGGGGGTTTACCTCAGGAAAGCTGTTGTTGCTGTCCTTTGGGTAGAGGTCCCACCTGTGGGTCAACGCATCCAGTTTAGTCCCCAAGTATCCAGGTCAGAATTTGATGACCATGTTGAAGTGTGAGAGGAATTCAGACCACCTGGCCTGACATCTGGAAAGGAGCTTCAACTCTTGGAAGTAAGTTATGTTTTTATGGTCCGTTAATACCTCCACTGGAATGCTTGTCCCTTCAAGGTAGTGTCTCCACTTACAAAACACTTTGTATATAGCTAACAACTCCTTGTCATACACGTCATAGTTCAGTTCAGCAGCACTGAACATTCAGGAGTGAAAGGCAATTGGGTGGATTTCGGCACCAACCTGAGTGGAAATGATTGCAGCCAGGGTGTAGTTGGAGGCATCTGATTCTATAAAAATTGGTGCATTCGGGTCCTAGTGAGTCAATACTGGTGCCGACGTGAAGGTTGACTTAAGGGTGTCAAAGGCTCACTGACAGTCCTTACTCCACAACCATGGGGTATTCTTCCTGGTGAGTCTTGTCAATGGTATGACGATTCCAGAGTAATTATTTATGAATTTTCTGTAAAAGTTTGCGAACCCCAAAAAGGACTGTACATCCTTCAAACAACATGGGGGGGCTATTCCCAAATGATGCATACTTTCTCCTCATCCATTCACAGGCCCTTGGGACTAAGGATAAACCCAAGGAATTCGACCTGCTCCTGGTGGAACACATATTTGCTAGGAGATGTGTATAGGCCATTGGCCTTCAACTGTCTCAGGACCTCTTTAACCTGTTTCTTGTGTTCCTCTAGTAGATCAGAATGTTGTCCAGATAGATGATCACACATATGTCCAGCAGGTCAGTGAACAACTCATTCATGAATCTCTGGAACGTTATCACGCCGGCCAGTAAAATTCTGGTTAAATAAGTGATAATAACGAGATAATTCTCCCATGATGCTTATTCTATGCAAAGATGAGCGCCCCAAGAACCAGAGAGAGACTGCTGTCCGGTCGTGTTCTCGAGTCTCGCGCTCGAGAAGCGGAGTAGTGGCCGTGATCACCACTATCAATCCCTCATAGTAATCCTTGCTCGGATCATCTCATATGGTTATCAATAAAAGTTCCCCCCTCTGTATGTGCTCTCGAGGAAGGAAATGGCCTTAAGAGACCAGCTCCTGATGAAGAGTCAGCAGCCTGACATCATAAAGGTAAAAATAGGTGACAGATCACGGATATAACACAGGGACTATATTTAGAATGAGAGGCAGAGGAGCGGCTACGAGAAGGCTCAATAAAGGGTAACCTGGGGATTGGGACGATAGAGAAGAGATGCCTGAGGAGAAAGGAGTCTCAGGGAAGGTATGGGAAGGAGAGGAAGCAGGTTGTGAAGAGGTAGGAAGAGTATGGCATGCTCGCGGACAGTACGATCAGGAGGATCGGCAGTTCATTTCGAACATGATCTTTCTATGCCAGGTCCCCGCGTGGCCATGTCGATATAAGGGAACCTCAAAGAAGGGCTTGGATAAGGAAAGAACGAATGAGGAGAGAGGGATCGAACGGAGAGGGGATGGTCAGCATTCTGGCTGGCTATCTTAGGGGATGCCGTCAACTTTCTTTCTATTTTCTTTGTATGTGATTTGAACAGTTGTATTCTAATAAAAACCTCTAGAGTATGAGGGAAGAGGAGAGAGAAAAATCCTACCTCCTTTTTACCTTCTTTCCTGCTCTAGAGCTGAAAAGCGAACTCAAGC
>Ga0153986_1000414_pt1 | contig 13419 bp, 11 predicted proteins | sample TSGA070MetaG_FD_104724 | JGI IMG/M metagenome (GOLD analysis project Ga0153986, IMG submission 104724) | Attine ant fungus gardens microbial communities from Georgia, USA - TSGA070 MetaG | ecosystem: Host-associated > Fungi > Mycelium > Unclassified | place: USA: Georgia, Alexander Wildlife... | reverse complement strand
ATATCTATCTGCGCTCTGTGTAGAGACACCCCATCAATCCACACATTGCAGTGACGGCTGAGCTTACTTCAAAAAGGTACAATATAGAAGATTCGTGATGGAGCAACACAGCACCTAAACCTTATTGAGAATATCCATCTTACAGAACTCACTCAATGACATCGAAGTTGATGGGAAAATTGAAGAGCAAAAAAAAAACCCTTGTTGAGAAACGCTGAGGGTAAAAAAAACCTTTATATGAAATAGACATTTTTCACTCAAGAAGCTGTCACACGATGTCTAGCTCTGTGTCTTCAAGGTAGGGTTCGAAATTCCCATGAGGAAAATAACCCGACGGTCGTCGTGGGATGACTGAGAGGAACACTTCCCAGGACAAAACGTTATTAGCTGTAGCCAAGCCTGCGAATCAGAGACTATGATAGAAGGAGTGAGCCAGGCTACACCAAGGTTGTATTGTACACTACTGCAGAAGCATGCTTTGCTTTTTGCTAGGTCATGCGGTCCATTCTGAAGGAAACATTCTTCATTTGCAAAATCATTCTCCAGTCGACATTTGGTAGCCTGATGCATAGATTTGCGCAGTGTATGAATGTGCCTGGTGCGAAAAACTTTGGTTGTGTGGAAGTAATCTCATTTAAGGTTTAGCGCAAGCTGAGAAGTTAGAGGGGTGGGATAGGGAAGGTGTTGCTTAATGTGTTTTTGTTCCAGAGTCTACCGGTCATGACGACTTATTGCGACAGCGATTGAAAACCCGGCTATTGCATGTCTCCGCGCTTCCGAGTTCCTTTTCATGACCATATGGGGTCGATCAATTTTGTACACATGAACAAAGGAAACCAGTCCGTAGGGAACCATCAACCCCGACTCCAGAACAATATGATGACTTCGTGGAAGAAAAACCTTTCTCAATGAGTCCGTCAAGCACTTTTCGCGGATGCCTTCTGGTCTGACAAAAATGGATTTTTCGGAGACCACAAAACAATCAATGCTCACGCTTTGACATCTGTAATCAGGGGAGAGACTGAGCTGTACAAGTGAGGTTCCAGAAGCATTGATGGTGAAGCTAGTTGTCCCGTGTGCCTCGCTGCAGCCCTGCCATCCCTACAAATATATCAACAGCACCCACCCCCCTTATCGGCGTCCTCCTCATGTGGGCCACTTAAGTCGCTCGTCTGACAGAAGCTGTGGATATTTATCAACTTGAAGCTCCATCCATCATCCTCCACGGGAATAATGATTGAGTCTGCCAGACATAAGCGTGAGAAACCTTTCGTGCGCTTCGAAAGAGCCAGAATAGCTGTTGGAAACTGAACATCTCTACATCATAACAGCATAACCATCATCGTATCAATATGCGTTCGGCGTAGACTAATGGGCCTTAGGTAATGTATATATCCGCAGTTTCCCATTCTGACAAGACAAATCAGCTAACCAGTTGGTCAGACCCATCAACAGATCGTCTGTACCCATTTCGGGAAGGCGATCATACAAGGTTTCCCATCGGTACCTGAAGTCGCCCACTAGCAAATGACACAGTATCTCTGGCGCCCAGAAAACATTAAAGCGTAGATCAAAGCATGAAAGATGAAACACTGAAATCACAAATCCAAGCCTTCCTCTGGAACCGAAGAAGGAACGCTAGATCGACTACCCAAGGTGGCGGTATAATAAGTTGTAGGAACAGTGCTCGCCCAAGAAGACTGGCTGCCTGTGTTTTGTGTACCACTGGGCTGTGGCGATGGAGAGTTGATACAACGAGTTAGTCGACTAGGGGACGGAGGGTTGTTACGCTTCTCGTGAACTGCTCGAATCAGTTCCCCTACTTCACTCGTATTTCCCGCCGAATTAACCGTGATGGCAAAGCTTCCAATGAAGTCAGATGCGCGCATGGATAGGCTACCAGGACGACTGGGAGCGTCAATTGGCGAAGACAGAGAAACTCGAGTTGGAGATCGACTACCACTATTTGTCACCCAAAATCGGTCTTTTGCACTTGCACTATATACACTAGAGCCTTGGTTCGTACTCGCGAGCTCGCGGGAGCCCATGCTCTCGATAGTTGGCATGCGTCGTATAAATCCATTGAGCATCGGAACCGATTCCTCCGGAGGGTAAGGCTGGCCAAATTCATTGTAGCCAATGCTCGTAGGTAAAGGAGGCAAATCAAAGTCAAAAGAGTCGTCATTGGAGTAGTGTGTGTCCGATGAGGAATCAGAAAGATTTTCAGAATGCACAGAGACGGCTGCTTGGTCGGTCTCGCGAGGCTGGGAAACAAGGGAGCGGATTCTACCGGAAGTGCCTACCGTTTCTTGCTCAGCCTCAGAGCTAGATCTGAGTGGGATTGGAGATGGGGTGTGGTAGTCGGTTGAAGTGGGGCGCGAGCGTGTGAAATGAAGTAAAGTGTTTCGAGATTTTCGAAGAGATGGTGAGGCAGAAATGATGGTTGATCCAGAGGTTTGCTGCTGAAGTGTTGTCGCGAGACTACGTGAAGATGCTTCGGCAACATGATGAGGCATGACCGCTTGCATTGAGGAAGATTGTCGGTGTCGAGAAAGATGAATTGGATCGATCCACTTTGATGGTTTACGTGTCCTAATCGTCCGGTGGTATGCGAGAAGAAAAGCGTAGTAGAAAGCCTTGAAAGGGAAACGATGAATTCAGGTTCTGCGAAGCAATGGGACACCCACAATAAAGACCGCTGTGATTCCTAGGCGAGTGATGGCTAATGCCACCAGCGCACCCCATGAGTACGGCTCAGAACATACTTGCTTCGAGACAGACCAGATTACATCAATGTCAATATGACATCGTATCTCCGTTGATAATTCCTTATTGGAACTATTCCGCCAGACAAAGAGCATTATCAAATTGACAATGGCTGGAGCAAGAAGTGTGATAGAAGAAAGGTACAGCGAACCAGTGGTGATCAGTGTGAGAATACGAAAGGAAATTGAGTACATGAGCAGGTAGAGTTGGAAGAAGCTGAGAATTTCAGCAGTAACAAGCAACGCAAATGAGACGCAGGTGCAAATGCCAAGCACAAGAGATACAATCTGGCCCTGTTTAGAATTCTGCGAAGCGAATGTGATAAAATACCTCGTGGTATTGTAGATGGCCCAGCCAGCTACTCTATTATAAACGAGAGTTATTCCAAGGTAATCAAATGACAGGCGCACCAAGAATCAACTCTAATGATCGCATCATATATCGCAGGCGCTTGAGCCGCCTTCCCAGAATTCTCTCCCAATAACTCTTCTTTTCCTGGATACTTGGCGGATCTCCTGGAAGGGATGGGCGAGACCTCCATTGGATTGGCTCTGGTTCGTCAGTCAATACTGCCTCCGCTAAGAAAGTTGTCGTGTCGGATGTTTTTGAATACAAAAGAGGCTCCGTCGGATACAATTGTTCAGAGCCGCTGACGTTGAGCGTTGTACCAGAGTACCTCGAGTGAGGTAAAGGAGATTCCACAAGCTCTAATGGCTCTGATGTAGCGAGAAAAGCCATTTAATTAATTAAGTTCGCCGAGGAGATGTCAAAGCTCGTAAATGAGCGCAATACGGTTGCTAGGAAGTGATGGAAATATGAATAATGGCGGCAGAAGCAGTTTCACGGTCGTGAAGGTCGTTAAAAAATGTCACCGCGAATGCTTGCTTGGCAGTTTATCAAACTTGCCTTTTTGGGATACGTTTATTACAAAGAGACTTTAGACGCCGATAATGAGAGCACGAGAATTCTGAGTCACGGACGGAGACAAAAAACTGTCTCTACGATGGCTTGGAAAGAAGAGACGTTGTTATAGCCGAGCAATCTGATTTCTATGGACTTCGTTGCTCGAGTAAATTTGATCGAAGAAGGGCCACTTATTCCTCGTTCCGAGCATCTCAATCTGAAGCCTCCATTTCTGATGCTTACCGAGAATAACCATCACATCTTACATGGGAGACTCCTTTTTTTCACATTCACGTTCAAGCCCAGTAGAGTTGCCGATTGATAGATCTGTACGACCTTGATTTGTTCAAAAGAGGGTTGGTAATTGGTAACATTGAATACAGGTACATCTAATTAACATGATCATGATTTAAGTGTATTGTCTCTGCATCCTGGAAAAGTGGCAATGATTGAGAAGATGTATGGAATCTGGATGAATTGATCCTAACGTTCACTCTCTCCACCAATCGCTGAGAGAAGGAAAGGAAAGAGAGCCAAGTCTCGTTGGAGCGATACTTCGAATTTGAAGGAGGGCCGAGTTGATAGAAATCATGTATCATGCAACCTGCAGGAGAGACATACATAGGCATGAGGCAATTTCAGAAGAGCAGGCAAAATAGACATACTTTCATCACTCTTTGTCTGCAGGCCTGCTCAATATCGATCGTTTTATCTTTCTCTTCTTTTGTGTTTCTCCATCCGCCTGATCTTTGGGATGACGTCTTCTTTTTTTCTTCCTTGCGCCGTCTGTAACATTAGGCACTGGTGGCTTGAGTGTTTTTGATTCAGTGAGTGTCCCGAACGTGTCCGGATTTCGTCTGATAGGTTCGTCCACGCCCATAGGCTTGAGGAACCCAATCGATGGCGGTCCCCGTTCTTGTTCTTTCGGTGTCCTTTCATCAAGTTGATTATTCAAAAGTTCTCGTGATAACTTCTCAGCCCTCAGATCGGTACCAACACCGCTCAATGAGAAAATTGCATCCCGAGCACTTCCTGATCTCCGAGTAACTGTGGACATGGCAGAAGTATCAAAACCCTGCAGGCTGCTATTTCCCAAAGAGCTTGCATTGAGCGAGGCAGGGTTTGCATGGATCCGGTCTTTGGGACTGGCCGTCCCAGTGATGACGCCTGCACCTGATACATCACCAACGTCGTCCTAGCGGGACACAGATTAAAATGAGATTAGCATTGAATAGACGCAAGAGATTGACTCGTCCTAGCTGAGACCGCAATCGGTCTTGTGAAACATCCAAACCGTGTTTATTGAACGTGCGCCGCCCGCGAGGTTTTGAAGTAGAATTCGCAACATCCTCCCGCTCAGAAGAAAAAAGAAAAGGAAGATAAGAAGATTCGTGGGCTACAGAGTCACTATACAGCCATATTGGAACATGAATGTAACAGAAGTCGGTGAACACAGACACACCTTGACTGTTTGTTTCCGATTCCCCAGGCATCCTTGATGTCCTGGCCTACCTCCCATTTCGCTTCGTCCTTGATTTCTGCACGTTTTGGTTCCACTTCTGGTAGGTTCTGCCTCCGAAGAGCATTTTGCATGAAACGAAGGCTGAGTGTTCCGTTGCTCAAAGATTTCGACATACGGGTTAGCGACTGGGAGCTGAGGAAGGTGTGACGTTGCTGTGTAAGCGAGTCATGAGATGGATCGAAGGTAGGGATTGCAGTTGGCCACATGGGGGAAATTCATGGGACTATCAAGGAGACTTGTGATTGAACAGGATGCCTGGATTAGCGAACTCGACAGCAGTATAGCTGCTGGTGGCTGCAAATGAGAAATTCTGGCTAGAAAGAATAGGTGATATTGCTAAAAGAAAACAAGGATTGGTGGATAAGATGGTCTAGGGGTTAAGACCACGGGGCTAGTCCTGGTGCTCTCCTTTATAGGGCACGTTCGAATCCCAGTCTTGTCAGTTTTTGTATTATGCAAACAGCACCTTGTGGTTTATTTCCTGTGCTTGTCAAGTATTATCAAAGTGACTTGATCTAAAATTCTCATAACTATCGAAACAAATACAGCACTTTACCAGGTTCTCCTTGAGCTCGACTCGGAGAAAGTCATGTCTCCCCAAACAGCTGGTTTCATGGATTCAATGATGCGTAGAGACATCATTGGATACTTTGTTTTTGATTCCACCCGTGCCTCACGGCTTTCAAGTATAATTTTTCTGTAGATCTTCAGAGAGTTGGAATCGTGTACTGAAATGTTGAATCCTGGCCTGTGGGCTGTGGACTTGCAACGAAGATTCGGTCACACATCGGGGTCTAAGCAGCTGTCAGTGACTTGTATGTACCACCCGGTTTACTAAAGGGACAGAACGAGAGCAAAAGGATCAGTCACAATACAACGAACAGTAAGAGTGGTTTCCTCCAATACAGTTCACATGGGTGTGTATTAACAAATTGAATCTCGCCTTGGATGACATAGAGCATAGATGGATATTCTGAACTTTCAACCATGTCCGTGAACAATTCCTATTCAGATTGTTAGGAAGTAAAAGGATCCTTGTCACATCCTGTGAGTAATCAATTTTGACTCTGATTTAAACACAGAAATCAATATAATGTATTATCCCTGAGCTATGGTCTCTCATTTTCCTTGATGCAAATGTCATCCTACTGCATGAACAACTCACTTATACCTATAGCATTATCCTTGCTGTGTTCATAAGCTTAAGAACTCCATCTCATTGGAGAGAGGTCTGAATAGTACATTTGTTCAATTTTCAGAATTTGTCCTGCATATTTTATGTATGTGGGAGTCTTGCAATTTGGGTTGTGTTTTCATTTGCTTATAGCTATTTGGACTGACTGGTACTTAAGCAGTCACTTTGATGGGTTACTTGTTTGTTATCTTTCCACCCACTTATCTTCTGCTATCATCTATCATTTACGTCATCAGGTTAAAGTTCTGAGGATTTCTTTTCTATCATGAATGATGTTTACTCCTACCTTCAACTTGATGGCAATATCTATTATCCCTAGTCACTTCATTGAGTCTCCAAGATGCAGGCTCATTTTGGCCAGATGTAGTAGCTGTTACTATTGTGTTGTCGGAAGGTTCAAACGTCATTCATTACATGCAAGTAACCCTCGGGGCCCATAACCTGTTGACGCAAATTATAGATTACAGTGGAGGTTACTGACAGGTGACTTGATATGAAGTAAACTGAAGCTTGTCAAAGGTCTGCTTTTGTGTACCAGTAGCTATGAAGTCTATAATGAATCATCAAAATCTCTGATGTATCCTACAAGGAGTTTGAAGTTTGAGAGTTAGAGTTCTAATTGCCCGTTGTTATGATGACGGACATTAGGTTCACTTTAGATTTGCAAAAATGATTCTTGGCCGATTCTCAGGGCTTGTCAGAAATTTTGGTTGGTTTTGCGTCTGCCAGATAAGAGTTTCTTATCGTAACAATGATTTATAACTGACTTAGGAACACCTCAACAAGGTATAGGGGATGGTACAAGCGATAGTAGGAGACAATGTCGTTGGGCCTCTTTGTCCTTCTTTTCTTTTCAAATAAGATATCAAACTCTGTAGGTACATCCTTCAGACAAAATTGCTTCCATGAGCTGCACAGATCCGTCCATCTCCTTCACAAACTTTCCAGACGAATAGCACTAGGGTCTGCTCAGAATTATAGGCATAGTAACGGCCATAGTGGAGTCGGTAGCCTTTGCAGAAATTATGAGTAATTGGAAGGGAATGCAATAAGCATGTACGAAGTGAGTCATATCGAAAGAATGTGTAGATGTGGAATAGGTTTGAACTTTCAGCTCAACCCAAGACATTCCCTAGGCAGACTCCACAGGAAAAGTTAACTTGATGAGCCGAATGTGTCGTATTGGTTGCCTGCGTAATTCCCAATGCCTTCATCCAAAACGATCCGCCAAAAGAGAAGGCAAGAACGGTGATTCCTTGGCAAGAGAGAATCTTCTGTTCCCTTTCCAAGCCACTAAAGCAGTCAAAAATAGTGGTGCCTCTCTAAATTTCATTAGGACGTCGGATCTGAGAGTCATTGCACGCACTCTGATCGAACCCTGAGAACGCATTCTTGTCCAGATTCGGCGATAGACAAGACATCAACATAGGTGCTCTCAGCGGAGAGGCCAAAGGTCTGCAATAAGGCATCGGAAATTGCCTTGCGGATGCTCAAAGCATCGGAATTGGGTGGAGAAATTCGGAATCGAATATAATGGTACATAGCGATACATGGTGAGGTATAATCGAGCAAAAATAGAAAATAAACTTGATTATATAAGGTGCCGTGTTCGAGGTGCGTCATTCTTGAGCCGCAAGTTGCTTCGCACAGGGTTGTTTGTTCCGCCTCCCTATCTCCTGTTTTTCCTGTTCTTTTCCTACTTTTGCTAGATCTACGAACTGACCGACCTCAATCTCCTTGAATACATGCTTAATTCAACCCCGACAACAACGCAGTCACAACGACTGCACAAGTCTCGGAAATCAAGACGAAATGCGTTAAGTACAGCTTCTACGGGGTTGACTAGCTACGAGTCGGACAACGTACCTACGATGCTTCGACACCGATTCTGCGGAATTGTCGAGGAGGCAGCGTTGCGAGCACGGGAGAAAAGGCAGAACAGAACAATTCCACAACCTTGGGTTGTTCGCAAAATCGCAGTTTTCCTTACTCTTGGAATCATGGGTTACTCAGGATACGTTTATATTTCAAGATTCTGTATAACTTCAATAAAACGGACACACCAGTCTACCACAGGCAGACCTACCGCAAGTGAGTATTCTTTCCGATGAAGTCACGAGAATTGGTCTGAGAGTTGGCGCTACAGTTGTAGTACTAGTTATTTTCTGTATTTTATATCTGTGGATGATCTGGGCGTATTTTAAGGTCCGTTGAACTTTGTACTTCTGTCTGTACGGTGGATTAACATTTCCAGGTGATTCTCACGTCACCAGGTTTTGCTAGAGAAGTACGTACGAGTATTTTACAAGCTTTTGGGGGGAGCTGATCTCTCTACAGCATGTTCCCCAATGTCGTCAACCGCTCCTCGAACCACTCGATACCAGACATTCAGACTTCGACTTAGAAAATTCACTCGTGCATTACAATTCGGACTTCGACCATTCAAAACCACATCAATCCGATCCTACACGCCCACATCGTTTTAATCGACCGTCACATTCCTCGGTTTCGAGCCATAATTTGACGCACGGCAATCGGGCGGCTGGCAATCTCATTGCAGGGCCCTCGTATGAGGATATTGCCCTTAGGTCGCCTACGCTAGGGCGAAGCATAAGTCTCGAGCGGTTGAGACAACCTACAAATGAAACAGGTACGAGGGTGGCAGGGGATGCGCTTGTTACAGAGGTAGATGACGGAGGTGTGGGAGAGGGTAGATTGAGGACGCCATTTGAACCTCCGTTTACAATTTTTCTTCCTGATCACGTCGATCTCCAAGGGAATGCAGACGCACCGAGTGATTTACCTACCGGACAAATAGTAGAATTAGGAACGCTAGGCAATTTTGAGCCGCGCAGCTCTCAGCCTCGGACACCGATCGCAGCTGCGCCACCACCGGGTGATGAACCCATTGAGGGCCCTGCTGCCGAAGTCCCATGTAATGTCCTATGCCTCTCAGATGGTGCTCTCTGCAATAGCCGGCGAGGGGATGAGAAGGAGAAAAAGGAAATCACTGTGCGGAGGAGACCATCGCCCGTACCTGTTTTGCATCCCGCGCACAGATACTGTTTTCACGATCAAATTGTCAAACCTTATCGAGCTCATCATTGTCGGAATTGTGGTACTGTGAGTCGTTGTCTATCGTGATCACGACTCAGAATGACCAAGAGGATAAATAGTGTGTGTTAAAATTCGATCACCATTGCCCTTGTAAGTGCCTCCTGACTTTCGCTCCGCAGAAACAGGTACGATTTCCTTTAACTAGGGATAGGTCAATGTGTTGGAGCCCGGAACCATAAGGTGACCGGTTATCTACCTGTTATCTCACAATCCACTGATTTTTTCTGGTCCAGTTCTTCCTGAATTTTTGCCAGGCCACACTAGTCTTTACTCTTTATGTTCTTGGGACACTGGTCGGCTTCAATGTATCGGCCTGGACTGCGCTGTCATCAAATTCTCGTGTAGATGCCCAAATCATTGTTGTTAGTGCACTGTATGTTTCGAACAAGTATTCTGCATGGTTGTTCGCCGACACCATAATTTTTAGAGCTGCACTCTTTGCACTATTCACAGGGGTATTGACGTGGACTCACATCATTCTTATAACCCGAGGGCAGACGACGGTCGAGAGTATCGCAATCCACGCGATGAAGGAGCGGGAGGCGGCGACTCTCACAAGGGAGTACGGGATTTGTGGTTTTGGGTGAGTTGCTGCTTACTCAGGGTAATTCGTGGTTCAAATGATGACCTTACCATTCGGTCAATTGATCATTACACCCAGTGCCAAGCGAGAAGCAAGACGACGATGGAACGAGGACTGGGGAGACCTAAACTCAGAAGGCAATTTGTGGTGGACTGGGAGTAAGAGGCAGGGTTGGACAGACGTCATGGGTACAAGTCCTTTGGGATGGATTTGTAAGTCTCTCCTTCCTTTCTCTTTCATGAATTAGGCCTGGTATGACTGTCCATGTCCATTTCGGTTCGGAGTTTCTGTTCGTACCGGTGTAATATGGACGGCCGAGGAAACACCGTATTAGATCGCTCCAGCGTCTTGAAAGCCAACTGTCACTTCGGCATCTACAAGCTGCTGGAATGGTCGACATGGGTCATGGAGTTATGGACATCGATTCTTGATTTTTTCTTTGAATGGGCCGTTTTTTGTTGGATTATATAGCACACTTTCAGTTTTTTTTACAATCTGGTCCAGCCTACTGACTATTGCTCCCTAGTACCGATCGGTCGAGGAAGTGGAGACGGCCTTAGTTATGCAGTCAATCCTCGGTTCGATGGACAAGGAAGGATGCGAAGACGAGTAGATTGGCCGGCTGAGCTGCGATAAGACGTTGATTATTCCTGGCTGCTTCTTTGAGCATAGGAGTGTATAGATAACATTCTGCAGGGCACGTGAGAGCGGGCGGAACTTGACGTCAGTATAAGTAGTATGGTAATGTTGGAAAACGTGCATCTGTTACCTATCCTGACACCACAAACATCACCCAAGTTTTTAAGCAATGTCTCCTGTTATTTCTACGTCTCCAGTCTACCGCAAGTTTGTTAAGCAGGACAGTGTCAAGGACAAGGCTCTTGCAAAGGCTCCTGTCGTTGAACAAGCTTCTTCCTCTAGCCAGATCATCTCTCTCGAAGAGAAGTATGGTGCTCACAAGTGAGTAGCCGTTCCGTCATCATCTTCTTCCAATGTGGAAGAAGCAAGTGGGCTGTCTATTGCCTGGTTACTCTTGTTGTTCCCTCTGTGTTTTCCTCCTAACTAGGCCCACGTGCGAGTCGGCGCTTCAGCCTTGAAATCTCGTACAACCGGTATGTCCGTACTGCACAATTTTTAGTGCATTTCCTAACAATATGCTATCTAGGCATTCAGTGTGGAGCGAGGGCCGAGCCAATTCAAGCTTGCATAGACGTGGAGGTCACACTCATACGATCCTAATCGTATTCCGTCCTTTCACTCTTTTATATGTCTCACGGTACTGATGTGCGCGGTTTGAACTGTTAGTTACCATCCACTTCCAGTAGTCTTTGATTCCGCAAGCGGCGCCAAGTAAGCGCTCTCTGCTGGTGATATAGTCTCCCAGTACTGACTCCTCTTTTCCTCAGAGTCTATGATCCTGAGGGTAATGAGTACATCGACATGTTATCTGCTTACTCGTGGGTTGGATCATCAGATTAAAGTGTCGCTCATCTCATCATGTCTTGTTTTCTTCCATGATCAGAGCCGTAAATCAGGTATGGTCTTTGACCATGCGCAATTCTGGACACTGACTTAGAATTCTAGGGCCACTGTCATCCACGTATTGTGGCTACCTTGGTTCAACAGGCTCAGAAACTGACCCTCTCATCCCGCGCGTTCTACAACAGTGTGTTTGGCCGTTTTGCCCACAAGATTACAAAGATGTTTGGCTACGAAATGGTTCTTCCCATGAATACCGGTGCCGAAGCCGTTGAGACTTCTGTCAAGCTTGCTCGGAAGTGGGCATACGAGAAAAAAGGCGTTGCTGAAGGGCAAGCCATTGTTTTGAGTGTTTCTGGAAATTTTCACGGGCGTACTCTGGGTATAATTAGGTATGTGTGTGTGTGTCGATTTTACGATGAATTCCGCAAGGATCTTTGAAATTTTTAGCTGATCTGATTTCCTGAATTATTGGCTGACGTATGATAATGATTCCACTTCTAGTATGAGCACAGATCCCGACAGCCGGACTGGCTTTGGTCCATACCTTCAGGGGGTCGGCCCGGTATATGAGGACAACGGGATTTCTAAGACCATCAGATTTGGTGTTGTTGAAGACCTTGAAAGGGCCTTGGAGCTCCATGGAAAACATGTTGCTGCTTTTTTGGTTGAGCCAATCCAGGGAGAAGCAGGGTACGTTTTTATCTTTACCTGAAATTTGATTGGAGTTAATGACATCGGGATATCGGTCAGAATCATCGTTCCAGAACCGGGTTACCTTGCCCGTGTACATGAACTTTGCAAGCAGCATCGAGTCTTGCTTATTTGTGATGAAATCCAAACAGTGCGTACTTCCCTTGAGGTGGAATTTTACTGAAGACGACAAATAGGGTCTCTGTCGAACGGGCAAGCTTCTTGCCTGCGAATATGATGGTATCCGTCCTGACATGGTTCTCCTCGGTAAGGCACTCTCAGGAGGAAGTAGGTAATCACTGTAAAAGGAAGTTATTAGAAACTGATTATTCGCAGTGTACCCTGTCTCTGCTGTCTTGGCTGACCGCGACGTCATGTTGTGTATCAAGCCTGGTGAGCATGGTAGCACCTATGGCGGGTGAGTTTGGTCATAATTTAATTCTCACTCGGACTGAAATTGTGTATCAGTAATCCGCTTGGATGTGCCGTAGCTATCACTGCCCTTGACGTTCTCATTGACGAGAAATTGGCCGATCGTGCCATGAGACTGGGAGAAGTTTTCCGTTCTGGTATTCAGGCTCTGAATTCACCATTGGTTGAATGTGTCCGGGGCCGTGGTTTGTTGAATGCAATTGTCTTTGATGAGAAGAAGAGTACCAAGGGAAGGACGGCTTGGCAGCTTTGTTTATTGTTGAAGAGCTGTGGTATCCTGGCCAAACCCACTCATAACAACATGTGGGTTTTCAACCTTGAACACATTATCATATTGATTTATTGTTGCTCGAAGCATCCGTTTCGCCCCACCTCTGATCATCGATGAAGAAGATCTGAAAAAGGCCGTGAAGATTATAGGCAAATGTCTAGTTCAGCTTGACGCTGTGAGTGTTCTCTTTGTGTTCTGGTTATTGGCTGATCACACTTGAAAAGGTTGAGACTATACCTGAAGGCGATTGTCATTGAATATCTGCTGGTATTCAGATGTTTTTTTTTCAAAACCCAGCTATATTCTTAGTTTATTTCTTCTGCTCTTTAACTATCCTGTTCTTATGTCCTTGGGACTTTCGCAATGTCAGTCTATATCATCCTAGTTTGGTCAATCCTGTGTATCTTTAGTCTCTTCCAATGTCTCATATTTGCTTGCCTTTGGCATCATGAGAATGT
>Ga0153986_1000413_pt1 | contig 13421 bp, 15 predicted proteins | sample TSGA070MetaG_FD_104724 | JGI IMG/M metagenome (GOLD analysis project Ga0153986, IMG submission 104724) | Attine ant fungus gardens microbial communities from Georgia, USA - TSGA070 MetaG | ecosystem: Host-associated > Fungi > Mycelium > Unclassified | place: USA: Georgia, Alexander Wildlife... | reverse complement strand
GAGCCTCCGTGGGGTTGCTTTCTAACTGGGCTACGTTTATGCACCAGTGTGTAAATTTATGATTTTTTCTTCGAAAAGGGACCGAAGGTATCATAGATCCATGTACAAAGTTTCTTCTGTGTGAAGATATAAAATATTCATCATATACGACACCTGGGGAAAGGTTTTACTGTCGGCGTCTAAACAACATTTAAGTCATGGTCGAAATACGTGCAAACGTCCGTCCCAACCACAACTTGCAAGAACACCCTCTTCGTAGAGTGACCAGCCGCATCCAGCAACAAACTCTGTATGTGTATCATGAATGTAGAGCAATCGGCCTGGGGGAGGCGCTGTTGACCATCTGAAAAGAGAATATGGATATAATCAAATAAAGAGCGATATGAGGCGTACACCCGACACGTCATATCATAACTCGCGGTAGAAAGCACGTCGGCCCGATGTGGACTCCATTGAACTTTTCTAACCGCATATTCATGCCCCAATAGATGAGCTTCGCACTGCCCACCGGCCTGCCCTATTTCCCCCATCTTAATCATTCTGAAATCCCAAACCTTTGCCGCTTTATCTACACTGGCACTTGCAAGCACGAATGGCCTATACTTGTTCCAATCAATGGAGAGAACTTCTGTTGTAGAAGCTGGTATTGTGAAAACCGCCGCTGTTAGTGGCGCAACGAAATTTGTATTCACACCACCAGGGGGAGGGACGTAGATTTGAGACCGAAGGTCAAAGATCTTGACGGTACCATCTGTTGAACATGAGGCCAAGAGGTCAGGTTGATGTGGAGAGAACAGAGCCTGATAAATGCAGGAATGGTGTGCTTGCATAGTGAGGACCGAGTGGGGGCGATCTGGCATCCACTATCAGGATCGAAGTCATTTGTTTGGGCTTGGCAGGCTTGACTGAAAAGACATACAAGCTTGATCATACCATCCCAAGACGACGAGGCAAATGTATCTTTCTTAATATTCGACCAATCGACAGAGAACACCTCCCTTGTATGTTCTTGCCAGACACGGATGGGAAGATCCTGGAGGAAATCTTGTCGATACAGCTTTGAGTTGACTTCAGGGATAAGAGATGACCTTTAGCATCACATCCCACATTCGGATTGATCCATCTCCAGATGCAGTCACCAACTGGTTTTCATGTATTTCAGACCAGGCGACGTCGAACAAGCCGTCCTGCGATTCATAGCTACAACCTTCGAGGTTGAAGATACATTTATTGGAAAAATCAGGCGTACTATTTGTCCAGTGTTATATTTTGTGATCCGCTGGAACCTGGATGTACGGAAGCTAGATGTAGCCGACCATTGCCAACCAAACCAAAATTTGCCGAGGACGCAAGTGCCAAGCGTGTCGTATGAAAGGGTGACCATGCCAGGGAATAATGTGCAAATCCTGGCGTATGCAGCAGGGCTCTAGGCAGAGACATGGTATTAGCAGTGTTGCGATCGGCATCACATCTTCAGTCCTCGCTGTCACATGCGAATCAGAGTCCCCGATATTCCTCACGCAATTCTGTCCACTTCTTTTGCTCCTCCACAGATCTCCCCAGCTGAAGCCATTGACCGTATCGCAGCGTTCCTCGAGTTAGGAAACGTAGCTGTACTCACTGGTGCTGGCGCCAGTGTTGACTCTGGTATAAGGGCCTATAGAGGACGTGATGGCAGATACATGAATCCAAATTACAAGTGCCTCTGTCTGTTTTGGCTTGGTTTGATACAATACTCAAAAACTGTCATGTAGGCCCATTTTGTACCACGAGCTGATTGATAAAACAGACAAAGGCCATTCTTTCAGGCGAGTGTCCACTGCAAGGAGCTTTTGATGCCTTGACTTATCTAGTGCGAAGGCAGCGATATTGGTACTTCTCCTGCTTTTGCCTTCACACAGGGAGCTTAGTGCATCATAGGTTGCGGTCGTATCTGGGCTATCCTCCAGTTAGAGATGCTTTGCCCAATACGACTCATTATGCACTCGCAGCTCTTCAACATGTAGGCATCATCCCCCGGCTCATCACTCAGGTCAGTTATTTCTTCGTAAAGTTCAAATTCCGACATGATATATCCGGTCTGAGACAGAATGTAGACGGTCTGCATCATAAGGCGCTAGTAACCAAGGCTCATGCCTATTGGCCCCCAGCTCGACTAGAATCATCAATTTTAGAGCTCCACGGGACTCTGCATGTCGGTCGCACCGGCTCGGTGATGACACAACACGGATACTTACTCTGAATACTAGAAAGTCCATTGTAATTGTGGTCATACAATTGATCGCAATACGTTCCAGACCTGGCTCTCAGAGGCCAACCCCAAGTGGCTGGAATATGCACAAAAGTTAGAGTGTACAGGTATCCAACCTAAAAGGAATCCAGATGGAGACGTATGTTGATGAGATGCTATTCATCAACATCGATGTTCACATACCCTTGCGTGACAGGTTGCCATTGAGCATCTTGGAATATCCTATTCCGATTTCCGAATACCAGAATGTCCTGGTTGCCTAGTTGAGAATCGCCATAATACGGTTGTGAGTCACTAGCGGCAAAGCATCAACACTCACTCTTTAGCTTAGTATTGCAAAAAGCATAAGCCCCAAGTAATATTCTTTGGGGAATCGTTACCACAATCAATCAAAGATGAATCGTGAGGATGCCTTCTTGGATTCTGGTCACAACTTCATTTCGTCCGTACAGGTACCGAAGCATCGATGTGTGTGACCGTCTGCTTGTTGTAGGGACGACACTCGCCACGTATTCGGCTTTCAGGTCTGTATCTTCACCCCTGGCACCTACTTTTTGACAGTCCGGTTCGACTTTTTCTCCTTCATTGTCAACTCCTGGAGATAAATGCTGATGACCTCTGCTCGCCAGATTACTGCATCATGCACTTGACAGCCAGAAACCCGTACTGCTTCTCAATGTCGGACCGACACGTGCAGATACGATTCCCGGTGTTCAGAAAGTTGATTTTCCTTCTGGATCAGTGTTATGCCAGGCCGCAAAACTTGTCCTGTACGTGAATTCATAAAATGTCATTTCTTAAACCTGTGTTTACATCTATTTTCCGCCTAATTCAACTTGATCAATTGCGTTTTCTATGGCTGACAAACTAGTGGAGAACAAGCCAGCGGAAATCAAGTCATTCGTGAAATGTTACAGAGTGGCACCTATGTCAAGAAAGAAAAGGTTGAGTAGGAGAAATTCTACAAACCGGGCAGTATTTCTCTGTCATTGACTACTGCTATCAGTTTCAATCAAAGTTCGCCATCAGCTACAGTGAATATTAAATAAGTCAATTAGCAACATTGCCCTAAAATTCGCCAAACTATGATTATTGTGTATGCTACTGGTCACGAAATTTGTGGATGGAGGAATGAATACAACTAGAACGTCATGTCACCCAGAACGTCATGTCCAATAGAGGTAATGACGGATCCTTAAGATTTAATGGCGGTTCAAGTTTCAGGAAAACTGGCTTATCCATAAAATGTAGACGGTTTTCTGTTCCCGGTACCGCTGAAACCGAGAAATGAAATGAGAATCAACCGGGTGTAAGTTAGAAGATTGAAGGGGATGTTAAAGATGAAAACTTAAGATGACGTCTCTTGAGGTGTTCGTTCAAATGAATCACCTGCCCCATTCGGAATTAAAATTGACTACCTGGCACTGCCTCTGCCAAAGTACACTCACTCACTAGTAAGTGGCTACTACTTCTATTATTGTCCACTCGACATGTCCCGTCACAAGTGACGCAGAGTCACATTCTGTCTAAATGCCTCATTAAAATATTATCGAAAGAATTGCCCATCCCCGACCGAAAAATGCAAGGACGTCATCGGTGGGGATACAACGTAGGAGCTTACAGCGATTTTCAAGAGAATTGAAATTTTCGAGCTTGAGAGAGAAATCCAAACATGATGTTTGGTAGACGACGCACTTGCATGGGGTTGCAGTGTGATTTGAGGACTGGTACCTTGTTGATGGGTTCAGATTTGGAAGTAAGGTACACCCGCGGTTACACACTACTGCTCTCTGATGGAAACGAGAGGTGACATGTGCTAAATGAAATGTCAAATCACGATCTACAGTGTCGGTCAAATATCCGACGAGTCGGCTCAGGCTTGAATCAGGATTTCGTCAGTCGTCAGTGCCATGGTGAAAACTCTTTCATGCTCCGTGGGGCCTTAAAATGAAAGATTCACATGACGACAGATAGTTAGAATAGTTAGAGTACGCGATGGAATATTTAGAACAAAAAAAGCACCGCTCTTCGGCACAAGGTCCCCTGTGTTTTCCCATGCCTTAATTCATTCATTCTTCCTTACCTGCGCATGTCCATCGTTTAAATTCCCTCCCTGTCAGCATTCTTCGCTTCAGACATCCGCTCTTTTGCACCCATGCATCTTCTTGCGCTCACCTTCATTAACACCCTTCTCCCAGTTCTTAGTCTTGCCGGCAAGACTCATCAGCCATCTGCACTTCGCAGTCGACACTTCAAGCATGGGGATGTCGGGCGCGAGGATGTCGCGATCGTCAAACGCAGCGTTAATGTCACTGCATCTCAATCTGAATCCGTGATCTACCAATCGACAAATCCCCCATATAATGTGGAAACACATTACGAAGGTGAAGACTTCTTCAAGTATGTATTTCGACTGTCGTATGTCAGCGTTGATTAATGTGTGTCGCAGATATTGGAATTTCGAGGTCGAAAGTGATCCAACACACGGTTCAGTCATTTATCAGTCGCAGGAGCAAGCTGTGAAAAAACGTCTCGCTTATGTGCAAAACGGAATGATCGTTTTAAGTGTGGATACCAACTCAATCATGCCTCCCAGTGGAAAGCGGGATTCGTAGGTTAACTTTCATTTGACAGTTTCTGTCATTTTGACTTGTTTGCTGCCTGTTCAACAGAGTCCGTATCTCAAGCCAGAAAAAGTGGGATCGAGGTCTTTTCATCGCTGACATTGCCTTCATGCCTTATGGGTGCGGCGTATGGCCCGCTTACTGGTCCGTAAATTCTGAGAATTGGCCAGGTGGGGGAGAAATAGACATAATTGAAGGCGTAAACAACCAGCAGGGCAACCAGTACACTCTTCACACTGGCATATCCTGCGCTCTCCCGTCAGATGGCAGAAACCTTGATGCGTCAAGCAACTTGATTTCGTATGATTGCCAGACCCATTCTAACGACAACCGTGGGTGTGCTTTCTTAAACCCCGATACCAGCTCATACGGAGCTGGATTCAATGCTGCTGGTGGAGGTGTGGTTGCTCATGAGTGGAACGAAGATCAAATCAGAGTGTGGAACATACCTCGAAACATGATACCCGGAGATATCAAGGCTCAGAAACCTAATCCAACTTCGTGGGGTGAACCATCTGCTGAATGGTCCTCCAAATACTGTGACATCGAGAAAGCCACCTTCCAGCATTCTTTAGTATTTGATATTACCCTTTGTGGTGACTGGGCGAATGGTGTCTATCCCCAATCAGGTTGTCCTGGTACTTGCCAACAAGCTATTGCTGATTCTTCTAATCTTCAAAGTGAGTCCCAAACTTTTTTCTGATTTAGCAGTCCTAACTGGCGACTTTAGATGCAAAGTGGGGTATCAACTCCATAACTGTCTACCAATCTTGATTGTCTGATTGTCATCTTTGATGGTTGTTTTTCTTTGGGAACCATGAGTTGACCGTTTTGGCAATGAATGCTGTTATTTTGGTTTATCATCCATTCCCTTCAAAACACGAAGTCCACGTGAATGTATACCTTGTCTTTTTAAGTACTTTGTTCCTGATCTTCAGAAGCGGACTTCGAAGCCGATAACCCTCTCGTTTTGGGAAAACTACTGATTTAGTCTGTATTGTCCAATTAATCAGCGAAACGTCGTTGGATAGAAGGCTTGTTATCTGTCAGAAGGCGAGGAATTGTGATGCATACATAAATTACATAAATCCGAGGTCAAAACTGCGACGGTACCAGTGTACTCAGCAATTCGTTTGTTTATGATGAGCGCTGATCATAACGCTGGGAAACTTCACCCAGATATTCTCATGTCGTGTAATATGACCATGACTGCTGAGAGCGTATAAGGAGACATTCCTGACCAAAAAAACACCCTTATCACGTCGCTTGACATTAAGTAATTGTACCGAGGGGCCAGTAGCAAGATTCTCGTATCCCAAAATCGAAGTACTTGAGCACAGCGGGAATAGTGCTGTCGAGACAATCACAGAAGGTATTGGATTAATTTATCCTTCTGCGCGGAGCAGTCACTTTGAAGGCAGTCTATTGAAATGTTGGACTCGGGCATCTTGGCACAACGACCTGTATCCTTTGCCAACATCAACACTACCGCCAGAACCATCTTTTCTTCTCTTCTCTTCTCTTCGCTTGTGTCTCGCTTTAAACGGCATTTTGTCATCTTAGTATACAATATGACTAGATACAGCTAACCCTGATGACCCATATCTGTAATAGCCCATACTCTGTAACCCATGGGATTTTCCATTTCCCAGTTCGCTCCGGGGATATTATGACCATACATTTAGAGTAGAGGCTCGCATCACAACGGAGCCTATTGAAATTCAGATGATGCTGATAATCAAGCTTTTATGCTAGATGTGAACACTAATCGATACTCCCTCGGAACTCAGAAACAGCTAGATGAAGAAAAAGAAACCGTGTCCAGTGACCCCGAATTATCTTGCCGGCCACCAGTTGCTTCTAACACGAAATAGTAATCTTGAGGTGTAGGCGATGTAATTAACCGTGCGAGAAGAGAAACAAATTCAATTTTGGAGTACGGTGTATCTAAGTAGCAGGTTTTATACGGGGTCAACCGGGCCACAGAACCGAAAGCTAGGAGGTTTTTTGAGTCTAAATGGCATCGCATAACTGTATAGAAGATCCAGGGTAAGGTCTGAGGTAGATAAGTGAGACCAAAAAATGAAACATCGTGTTTATCCGGGCTCTAGAATGTTTGCTATTAGGTAACAGATTGAGGCCGTCATGAAAGCCACGCTAGTTGTAGTTTCAATGACAGATGGCTTCTCTTGGAGGGCCCATTGCTATTGGCTGGATATTCGGTAGTAGTGTCTGGCACATCGACTCGTGAGAAACACTCGAAGACAGTGATTATAAATGGTGTACGACTCTGAGAGTATACTGTGGAAATAACACATCCTTTGTGAATTTAGCCAAGAGTCGAATGGGGTTTTCCTTGATTGAAAAGCAATTCAGAACTGTAAAAGTCTGAAAGCATTGCTTGCGCCAAAAGGAAAAACAGTCAGCGTGACAAGGTTCGGACCCAAGTGCATCTGTCACGCAGTGACATACCGTCTCGTGCTCTAACAACTCTTATCACACAACGCCCCTGCGAATGATGAAAATTGTGTATTTCTATACTTTAATCCTTCACATTGTCTATCGAATCTGGAGTGACTTGACAGTCATCTTCTCGCCAACTATTACCTGTGCTTCTCACACCGAATGATCAGACCATTGTCCCAGTTGACAGCCAGACTACAACAAAACTTGTTGGATATCTTCAAGCCTATCTTCACTTCACGCTTGTCGAGGTTGCAGCTATGACTGAAATTGCACACAGTATTTTTGTCAGCATAACCATATCCATGTTACGATCTTTAAGCCCGGTGTTCAAGTAATAAGAAATATCTCAGTTGCTATTGTTATCACTTCAGTTCTAATCTGTGATTTATGAGCTAGGTGTTCAGCTAGTCTGATCCATCGGTGGTGCAACGAGGTGAGGTCGACTTGCTTAAGGGTTGCGAATGTGACTGGGGCTCTCTGTCATGGAACCGTGGGAAAACTGGACTACGGTGGTTTGAGCTCAAGAAGCACCTGACATGCTGTATTCAAGTAAGAAAAGATCATGACAAGCAAATCAGGACGGCGAACCAGAGGTTGAAGGTGAAGCACAAAAGAGTATATTGAATGATACACAATGTGTAATAAAATTAGAGTTGATTGCGACGCGTTGTCAGATGTTAATCTGTTAATCTAGTGTTCAATCGAACTCAGTCTGATGTCCACAGAACTGAGGGTAGAAAATCTGTCGCAAAAAATACATGCTGACTAATCACGATAAAAATAGCAATTCCCAAAGAAAATGTGTCAGGCAAAAATGATAGAAGATGAGAGACAAGACGCATATACAACAATGTGTACTCAGATAAACGAGAACTCGTATTCAATGACCTGAATGATACACAACGTGTACTAAAGTAGTAATGAATAACTAGGAAGAAAAATAGCATAGGATATACAAACTCGAAGATGTGCGAGAACTGAAGATACATGATCTCGGAGTCATTCTGCGATAACCCACAGTTCAGACTTTCTCCCAAACGCCATAGGTCAATATTGAGAGTGTACATGTCGAATGGGTGGTAGAAGAATCTCCAAAGGAAGGAAATATATTCAAGCAAGAGAGAAGTTCGACGAGTTGAATAATGGTTGCTAATAGGAACTCGATCTCTGCAAGAGACACCGCCAGTGTGAGAGAACGCAAATCGATATCTTTCGATACTTCTGATTCTCGTAACCGGAAGGAAACATCATTGGACCAGGATCGCATTATAAGTTGTTCTCCGTATGAATTGCTCTACAGTCATTTCAGATTGGGATGTAGCCGGTGGAATAGCAAATTTTTGCAGAGCTGAGTATGGAAGGAAATGCCATGCAAGAAGGCTCTGCAGTGAGGTAATGACAGATTTGGAAGATTTCCTTGCTGTAGAAGAACTTTCGTGTCAAGAGGAAGATCTTTAGTCTCCTCAAACTTCGATCCTGAGGTATCAATAGCGTATGTTCACGCTATATATAGTACGGAACCGTGGGGCCCCGATCATATGGCTATTTGAAAACGGCACGTGACTTTGCTCTCCTTCCATGTTACCAAAGGGCGCTCAAGGATTAAATGAGCAGAAGGAGTAGGTTATGTTCTCCTTTCTTCATTTCGTTCAAGTTTTACGCTATTTGTAGGCTTGGAGGTACTTTCATGAACGAAACGGCAAGTGATATACAGATCGTCTGTCGAGGGTCCAGCAGCTGAAACTTATTATGCAGGGAAGTAGTAGAGAAAAATATGTAGACAACTTGTGCGTTTTCAGTCGCCTAATGACCCCAGACCTCGTGCTTTTGTCCTGAATGCTGGCTCCTCCAGAACAGCCCAAGCGACCTCTCATCAACCGCCCAGTCCAACCAAGCCCAATGCCATTTTAAAGGTAACATTACTCATTATCCCAGAGCATCATCATAATTTACTTCAGGCTCTGGACGACCCCATCCCCATCGTTGATCTTCGGTACGTGCCTGAATCCTTTCGTTTTGCGGCCATTATGGAGCTCTCTGGACTCTAAGGCCTGAAAGGTCGCAGAAGCGGACAGATGCAAGAAAGTACATAGAAACACTCGGGGTATCTGCCGTAACTATCAAGTATTTCCGTCAAAATATGAGTGAGGATACGAAGGAAGCCCCCTGCTCTGGTCCTTTCCGGGAAAAACTAGTTCCAAAAGGCACCCACAATACCCTGTGCGTCTATGTCTCGTCTGTAAATGCCCATATTATCTCAACGAATCACATCTTTTCTCAGTCGACCACAAGCCCCCGGGTCTGAAAGTCATTATGACAGCACATCCACAGCTAACAGCATTCCAGTTTCCAATAGTATCAGTACCGGCCGTATCAGACGCTCGGAAACTGAACGCAAGCAATATTTCAGAAATGAACCTCAATGCGGTTCTTTCAAAGCACATCGCGCAATGTGCACCAGATGTAGGAGATGGGTGCGTTTGTCTACTGGTCAACCATACAGTGTCAAGCCTTGGGAATTGCATCGAATTAGATGCGATCAGAAAATGCCTGTGTAAGTCTGGAAGTCATTTTCAGTGCTTGGGCGTCCTGACACGATTGCAGGAAGCCAACCTACAAGAATCTTGGACTTGTGGCCAGTCCCTCTTTCGATATCCCTGCAACTGAGAAGGTCCGAAAAGTGCTCCTTGAATTGGATGACACTGCCTCCACAGTAGAACCTGAGCGAATCAAGTGTACATCATGCCAAAAGTGGGTTTTCATGGAAGAGAAATACGGCTTGAAGAACTGGGCAGTGCATAAGTCTGCCTGTAACAATAATCTCAAGTACACTATTTCCTATCATGTAAATTGTCTATCTGCTCATCCAAGTCTAAGTCCTGCAGATATTGTGAAGGCACTTGGACGGAAGTTGTATTTCTTCTGTGATATCCAATTCAAGTGCTTCCTGAATCCTCATTTGGTTGAATGTGCTACTTGCGACCAGAGGATCGTACTCGACCCCAACGTAGATTATGATATCCAGGCCTGGCTGTTACACAAGAAGTACTGTCAACCGTACGTTTCCTTAAATTTATTCTTGTCCTTCCACTGATGGTCTTTTCAGTGACTCTGAGAGTCATCAGGGTCCAGAGGTTGCTAACAATATGCCAACAGCTTCTGTTGAAGCAACAACAGAAGCAGGATCAACTCAAGCCGACCATCCTATACCCGTATTTCGAACTCGATCAGTGATATCTGACGCAGAAAGCGTACTGACACAGGCTCAACCACTGTCGGCAGCAGATAGTGAACACACACTCATCCCGTCTTTTTCAGCAGCAGCAGCTTCGGGATCGTCGATTTTGATGTCTCCTTTGCTACCCAATGCAACCACTACGTCAGGTTTCCTCAAACGCAAGCGCGAGTCTTTTGCAGACGAGCCTCAACTGTTTGAGGGCATGAATATGGATGAAGAGCCCCCTATACGGCGCCCACGCACAGAGAGTTACACCATTGATGATAATCCTAAGGGCCTGGGATGGTTCCTCCTCCCTTTCAAAGCATTTGCAAACGGTTTCAAGCAGAGTTTGACGATTTCGAAGTAATTTCTCTTCATGTGCACAATTTGCTACCTTGTTTTAACGAGTTGCCTCTTGTAACTGTCTTATGCATGGTTCGGTATGAATGCATATTGTTCAGAACTTATCCTTATTGCTGTGATTGACGCCTGTCAATGCTGTGAGTATTCATTCCAATCATTTTGTTCAGCTGTACAACGTAATCTACCTTCTTCAAATACTACTACAAAATAAGGTGAATAAGATTTTATTACTGCAGTATCACTTTCCACAAGTACGGGAATGTATGTCTGAACAATGGTTGAATATTACTTTTTTGGTTTTTGTAATGTGATGTTGACAAGCGCATTGCCTGAAAATGTCTTGAGAGTCAAGTCTAACATCTCTGGCCAATGGTTCAGAAAAAGCATGTACCTTTTATATCGAACTGAGAACCTAATCATTGTATCAATGGTACTCTTCAGATCCATGAAGGATTAGACTAGTTGGTACAAGAAGCCAAAAGACATAATACTCGCATTCACAACAAATGTGAACCCATGACACGGGATTTTTAAGTCAGCATCATCTTTCTGATCAATTGCCGCAAGCTTGGTCTTATTAAATGATATTGACCTAAACTCGTGTTCTGATGGAATACTACCCAGAATAGAAGATAAATATGGCTTGCAAGTATCATACATCTTGTGACTAGTATTGGTGGAAATGACTAAGATGCTTGCTGATATACGGCAATGAAATTAATCTTCCATTTGGCATCTGTGAAGGTGTTAGCCTCAACCAAGAAGACTTTATAAATGTTACCCACACTTGAAATTTGATGGATCGGCCACCGCCTGCTCACAAGTACCTGGACAGCCTGAAGTTCCGTACGTTGAACCCGCCCAATCACCGCATAGAGTTATATCAATGACCAACGAGAGATCATGAAAATGCTGGGCGACATCACACGTATCTGAACTCCAAAATGCTGCTGGCAAGCCCCAAGTATCTGGATCTGGGGTATTGCTTTGGACATTCATCGGAATATCTCCGCGAGCAAAATACCAGATTCTGATTCCCTCGGAATCTATCAAATGAGCGAAGACTCCACCGCCCACGTCGTTGAAGCCTTGGCCGTACGACCTAGCATCGGTGTCCTGGTATGCACACCCCGTATTGTTGTTCTCTGTTACTGCACATTGGGTGGAACTGCCCGATTGTCCAGTGATGCTTAGGGAGCCTCTGGATGCGGTGCAACCTTGAGAAGTATGGAGGGTATACTGATTCGTGGTACCCAGATTAACACCTTCAACTACGTCGATCTCACCTGTCAAAACATGTAGGGGAGATGTAAATCACTCTCCAAGTCTGCGCACCTGCATTGGGCCAGTCAGGACCCAGGTGCCAATACGCTGGCCAGGTACTACATCCAAATGGCATCTGTGCGAAGTCCGCGATAAATAAACCATAGTTCCATGTCTTTTGGGAAGCTATCCGAACTCTAGAAAGTCGCTACATTGAGTAGAACTCATTCGTTGCCGAACAGACCACAGGCTTACGAGTCACGATTCTGCCCTGGACGGAGCGTCGTGGTATTGTCAACTGCGAGAACTACGGTGTCGCCATCCAGATAAGCTAGTGCTTTGGATTGCGCATCACTCTGGTTCTGATAGGCTACAAGTCCACGAGTCGGATCAGGCCCAGTGAAAAAATCCCATTGGCTGTGCAAGTAAGTAGATAATGAGACAGAACTTAGGAAATAGAGTTTCACCTGAAGAAGTCTTGACCTCTGTACATGATGTCCAGTTTGAACGCCCTTCCGGAGTCGTTGGATTTATTCACATCAGTCAATTTGTTAGAGTCTGATCCAAAGATGTCAGGAGGATAGAATGAGTGCTACAGAGATGTTGCGACAAACTATATCCAGGATAACGTCGAATAGAACTTTGTTTCCTAGCCAGAGAGCCAATTGCAAAAAAGAAGGATAATAGAACAAGTACGGAGAGCATGATGTGAATTTCTTTCGGACCTCAAGAGAAATGTCGCAAGAAATATAAAGAGCCCACTCCTCTATGAGCACAATGGTGTGGCAAGGACCCGTGAGGAAGAGGATAAGTTAACCGGGTGGTCAGACCAGAGAGGAACAGATGCTCGATGGGGGATGGGCAATTTTTATACCATCCATTGGAAGCCTCAACATTGTTCCGTGGCTGACTCGATGCTACATACTTGGTTCATAATATTATAAGCGAGTCCACTGTAAGCTGACGACGGCGAAAATTGAGATGGGATCGAAGTCCAAACCGATCAAGAATTTCCATTTTGGGCTAGGTGGCCAAGCAAGCAAGGGATGTAGAAGGATAAAAATTATCAAAGATGTATAAAAACCGTATATGAACCTTCGGGGCCGTGCATTGCTTCAACGTCATCATCCTCAGAGCTTCAGAGCTTGCAGGGAGGCTAGCTCATCGTCTCAGCTATACGTGATCCCCGGGCATTGTGATCCGATGTGTAATTATGTAACATCACTTTGATGTT
>Ga0153986_1000412_pt1 | contig 13431 bp, 12 predicted proteins | sample TSGA070MetaG_FD_104724 | JGI IMG/M metagenome (GOLD analysis project Ga0153986, IMG submission 104724) | Attine ant fungus gardens microbial communities from Georgia, USA - TSGA070 MetaG | ecosystem: Host-associated > Fungi > Mycelium > Unclassified | place: USA: Georgia, Alexander Wildlife... | reverse complement strand
TGACGCTCTATGTTCCTGCTTTGGTGAATGAGCTTCCTCATCGGAATCGGCAATTATTTTCCGCTTCTTTTGAGCTTGCTGGAATCCATCATTCATTCCGAGATCATTTTCATATAGCATATCCTGCAACTTACCACACTCCTATCATAATCCTCTTCGCCATCAGAGACCATGTCCACATCAATTGGATCGCTTGTTGGAGGCGTACTCGCGCCACCAGAAGATACAGAGCTAGCAACCAGCGACAAATCAGGTGCACGAGCGTTATTTCGTTTATTCTTAGGAGTATGAGGCGGACTAGACGCGTCTTGAGTAATAGACATAGCAGAAGATTTTCGGGCAACTTGTTTTGGCGGCTGGGCGCCCGATGCTCCTGCCGATGCTTTTTGAAAGAAGGACATCAAGCTTTTCTGCTTTGTAGTGTCTTTCCCTTTATCTTTGGGTGGCATTGCAGCAGCGGAAAGAAATATAGAAGAACCTGTATTCGTATTCAATTGAGCACGTGACATCAGTGCATAGGCACTTGCGAAAGCAGACCTTGAAGGCCAGAAAGATAGTAAGGAGAAGCATCCAGGGTGATTTGATCTCATTGTCGCTCTAAATATCAGCTCTCATTTTGTCTCGATCAAAGGCTACAGTTGATGGCATCAATCTCATTTGCCTCTTTATACAACACTACCTGCAGACTCACTCGCTTAAAGCCACGCCTTTGAAACGTTTTCACATTCTGTGCACTTCGGGAAATCCTATCTAATGGCACAATGGCGGACAGAAACAAGTTTCAGACCCACGCAGTACTGGATATTAATAGACGACTCCAGAATCACAATCACTTAGATCAGTAATCTTTCAGAATTCAGAGGGTACAAAGTGGGCGATAAGGTATGAAAAAGATTTCTTTCACAGTCGACTTGTACAATGCAGAGCTCCTGTCGACCCGAAACAATAGACAGCATTTCATAGGATTTCTCCCCCAAACCTGGACCTTCGTAGCTGGGGACACGAGACGGTGATCTCGTAGTATTTGTTTAAAAGCCTCCAGCCCTTCGCCGTTATACTTCTTCCGTATCGCCTGTAACAGTCAAATTACAATGATAACCCGGATAAATAGTATCATACCTCCAAATCAGAGTACACCCTAGGTCGTCCCATTACACTCCTCCCCTCTATCGCAAATCGAAAATGGATAATTGTGCGATCAGTTCTTATGAGATGCGTTTGCACCCCCCGCAGAGACATTTCTTTTACAGTCCCCTTGAAGATATCCGGTTTTGCCTGCCACTTTAGCTCTGCAAGGACTCTCTTACACTACAGAATCCGAGTACCTTTGATTTCTCAATCAACCATTGAAATATATTGAAATGGCTGACCCGAGTCTTGGATGTCTTGACTGAAGGATCCAAGTAGCAATCAAGCTTGCTGAAATCAGCCTTCAAGAGCAGCGAAGAGAGTTGATTAGGTATGTCGTCAACGATGGACAAAAGCCGGAAACCATCGTATGCTGTTTTTAATAGCATCTCGTGTGCGTTACTTAGCTGAGGATGACACCATGTGAGTTTTATCTCAGATGCTCGAGGGAATGGCCCAGCTTGCAATTGAGTCAACGCATTTCATATAAACATAGTAGCCGACTTACTGTGTTTATTGGCTTCTTGCAATATCCTGAAACTACAACGGACAATATCAATCCCTGCCTCCTGCCCGCCAACATTATAACATTTTGAGACATGGCGATTTCCTAAGTACTCAGAAAAAGAAGAATGGAGAATTTTCATCTCTTTGGTTGCAGCACCTTCAGGCAGCGGTACATCAAGAACCGAGTGAAGCCGCTCAAGGGATCCGTAAGCATCATGCTGGGTAATCCCCAAAAAGTTGCATGAGAGTGCAAAGGGAGTTGATTGCATTGTATTTGGAGGAAGAAGTCTGCAACATCCGAGGATGCGTCTGGTGACGTGGACGTATGTTTTCAGGGGAATAGAACCGAGAATTTGAGCATAGAGATTATGTAGAGGTGAAAGGGGATTTCCTTGCTCAGGGCTTGGATCACCGCCATTGTCAATTATAGAGAGTAAAGTCGATAGCTGGTTGACTGGGTTGCACGCAGTCGAGTCCGCAATGAACCTAGCAGCAGTAGAAGCAAAGAGAAACATGCCAGAAGCCGCTCTGCTGAGTTGAGAGAACTCGCGTTCAAGGGGCCAATCATTTCCGGACAGATGATGGGCGAAGACTCTGCGTATTTTCTCAAACTCACTACTGAGATATGTCTCGACGTCCCGGCGGGCGTCTTGAGAGTTGATCTCAATGTGTTCCTGACAGAAACAAAGCTGAAACATCTTTTGGTTGAAGGCCGCCCGTAGCCAATATTCTGCACGACTTGCAACAATCCATACGAGGGGAGAGGTAGGACATCGGCAGGCGAAAGCTCCTATGATTTCGACGATTTCACGTTGTGCTTCTTCTCCTTCGCACTCATCCAACCCATCAATAAGGATCAACCAAGGTTCATCTTTTTTGTGATACGGTCGATTGCAGAATGGCACCTCTACGAGCCTTTCGAAAAGATATTTTGTTCCACTCTGCAACAGCATAGGATCAGCACAAAGTTGATCCATTACGTATTGCTGATACCCAGGAACATTTTTCGCCAGCTGATACGCGATCGTTTGCACAAAACGTCTTGGGTCAGTGCGTTTATTAGGCCTCGAGAAGAAGAGGGCTGCACCAATCCGCGATTTTCCTGATTGAATGATGCTTCGCATGATCGCAGTTTTCCCTACACCTGCAGGGCCGGAAAGCCAGAGGATCTTCTTTGATTGAGAGACACAATGGAATTTCTGGGCAACCTCAATGATATAAAGACGGGTGCTGGGATGACATGCAGGTGGCCCTTCGTCGATGATATCGAAAGGCGATAGCGTCTGTTCGGCTAGGCTCTCCAATACTTCGAGGCAAATTAGTGAATCGATAAGCACGAAGGAATCAAGTCATACCGGTGTTCGGACACGACTGCACGGATGTTATATCTTGGAAGATACAATTATTGAATGTCAAGCCTCTTGCGTTCGGGAACATCCCTCCGCGAGACATTATGATTCCTTCATTCACATGCACCGACGAAGGCGAGCTCGGAGCAGGAGAAGCACTTCGGGATATGAAATGGCCTGAATCATGGGCGGATTCTTGAGACGCAGGAGTTGGTATAGGTGAGGACGATGAAGAGGTCGTAGGTGAGGACAAGGAAGAGGCTGTGAACGAGACTTGTGACGGAGAGGGAGAAGATGGAGGCGAAAACCAATATAACATATATGATACAACCTTCAAAGCTATATCAGATAATAGCCAGCGGTAGCGATTTTCAGATGACATATTTGTACCACTAGGCAAGGAGAATTCAAGCGTTGAGTCGAGGAGAGTTATAAGGCATCGTAGGCGAGGCCTGCGACGTCATAATTTCTGGCCTTTGATGACTATCACTGCCAAGGGATAGCTACTGGACAAGTGATAGGAGTTGCTACATGAGTGTGAACTGCTGCTTATGCACTAGTTCGATTCCAAAGCATAATGCTGATCATTGGCTCCTGACATAGACCAATTGGATTGGATATAAGAAACGCAAGATAAGCCCGCTGAAGCACTTGATATTAGGTGGTCAGTAACAAAGGTTCCCCCTTTCACGCTCCTGTCACACAAGTCCGACTGACATGGCACTTCATGTCATTCAGATCAAGTTAGGAAAAACTTCATCATGGTACTGTTAACAGGCCGTAATCACTGGAAGGGTAGATAGGGACAGGATGTAATGTGTGAAGAAATCGGGGCTGACGATCGAAGAGCAGATACACGCACTAGACTTATGGCAAACTCAAAGCCAGACTCAAAGATGGAGAAACTCAATAGATCCGCTCTACAAATGAGTACTGGCTTCGAACAGTTACACCACCCAAGATGATCCTCGTGTAGAGACGATAGAACTGTATGTCCATCTGGATTCTGTAATATCTAAAGATAGATAAAAGAAAAAAAAAGGACTAATAATTTTTCTACAGACGTTCTGAGTCTTTGTGACCCCAGATTTTCGGTGACGTTAATAATAAGAGTAGTGGTATGTTTTACATGACGGACAATGAGGTATAATAAAAAAATGGTGCTAGCCTGTCAAGTGATTCGCTACTTTAGCCGCGAAGATTGATGATGGCTAATCACTCTGATCAGTTGACAGCTATCTGTCCGACTGAAGTGGTTCATCTATATAAGCTAGTCGTTGGTGTTGGGATCCAAGCGTATTACGAGATGTCATCAATGCTGTTGAACTTTTCTGAGATTTGATGAACAAATATGCTAGAGTTACCGGTCTTTTCTCTCTTAAATGTTCGAGATGATAAACGGGTTTACAAGTTATCGGGCGTTACCTAGATCCCAAGATCTTCTTGTCTAGTGCAAATAGTAAGTGTCTGACGTCAGGAGACCCACCTTGCACGAGGCTGAGGGTCGACCATTTTACATTAAGAACAAAATGCAAAGATGCTGGCGTTTCGTGTAGACGAGCTGCAGCAAGTCGTCTAGGCCTCAACTCGTTACTCAGATGCCTATCACACCGCCCTACTCCATCGATGCTTCGCATGGTGAAGATTTAGGGGATGAAATACTTTTGCCTTCCACCATTTCACATCCTCCATCCTTCACTTCATGAGTGGCCGCTCTCAGGCTTGTTGCAGTTTAGGGTCACTGGCCGTTATGTGAAGATCTGTATGCCGTGTGATAAAACCGAGACCCTCCGTTCTAGACGAGACTTGACAAATACAACTCGCTCAAGATTTCATAGTATCTATCTTTCCAAAGTTTGAGTCTGCTGCGGTTTTGTTGGCTGATGTAACTCCTCCGAGTGAAAGCTTTTGCAAGAAAACAGAGTCACTTTGTTACCGTTACCCTCAAGTTCTTAATACTGGGCGAAGATGCATGAATGATACACAGAATTCAGTGCATTTGGTGCGAGGATAGACAAGTTATGAGAGAATGATACTCTGATGCGAGATGATCGCTTCGTTGACTTCCGTGCACATTACGAGATATTTTGTTCTGAAAATTTGACTAGTGAGTCGTTTACATTATAGAGTTCTCCTCAGTAGTAGTACAGTAAGTTTTACTGTGAAGAAGCAACTGAAAAGGATTTTTTGAATTGTATGGACCAACATAAGACTAAAATAGAAAATTGAGAAAGAAAATTACAAAAAGACGACCCATTGGCATGGAACAAGAAAAGTCGGATAGTCATCAAGTATATCTATAAGTCAGGGTTAGTGCTTTTTACGAAGTCAGCGTGGGTATGCTTTGAGAGGGGGCTTCAAAAGCAGGAATCTTGATATTATAATACCCTGATCGTGCCTGCTGTATTTTCCCAGCCACTATTCAGCACTATCAGTTTCGTATTCAGGCATCCCTACGCTCTGAATTTTCTTGCCATGAAGGGCTGACGTCCCAACGACAACTTGTCCTAAGAGAAGTATGGTCCAATACAACCCGAGCCTTATGTGTTGTAATGTCATAAAGTTAGAGAGAAGGTAAATTGCCTCAAAAGAGGAATAGGAGACAGCATACTGAAGATCGTATCGGAGCGTTGTCAGGTAGTCGGCTGTCCATGCCGTATTGATTGTTAGAGTGCCGATGGGGTCATTAGCTATCATATCAGTCCAGACAAGAATACAAAAAATAAGCATTTCCAATGGTAGGATTGTTGGCGACGAGCAATCCCGCATTCGTTTTGATAAATTTCTACCCTTGTAGTCTTCTATCCTCCCGCAAAGAAGGTCAACGTCGGCGATGGTAAGATTGATCTTCTCTGTTGCCCAGAGGATATTATGATCACTATCGAGTGCATAGGCTATTCGAAAATGATTGCTATTGGTAGTGCCATTTGTAGAAAAAGCAACAGCCCGTCCATCATGAAGTAGTCAGTTGTGATATTCGTATCAGCCCACTGCGTAATGGGTTCAAGCCAAAGATTATCCTCGAACCAAGCCCCACCACATGGGAAAGGAGATAGAATTTGATTCCAGAAGCTAATTCCAGGACGGTCTTGAGACATCTCGATGATAAAGTCTTCTGCCACTAGAATATTATTGCGTAGAATGAAGGTTTCTATGTTCTATTTCTACTGATAATCCATCGTGAAAGTCGGGCCAGGGCAAGCCACGCCTGGAATACTGCTTCCTTATGAATGCCCGAACACGGAATCGTCTCGTGTAGAGTAGTAGTAAGAGAAAGAGATGGCGCATCAGATACATGATACGCGCTAACTTGCCGGAAGTTAGTGGCAACACTTCACTGAAGTCCAAGGAAAGCAGAATACCAGTAATCACGACAAGGACCATGGTGCTGTAGACAAGGTACTCACTGCCGAGGCTGATTTGCCTCCTTTTCATTAGAAGCAGAATGGTAATAAGACGATTGAAAGGTTCTGCCGATAGAATTCTATATTGGATCTTGGTATGAAGTGAAAGTACCACGGGTGAAAGGGAGGTGGGGATCTGAACAACACGTTGTGCAATTCTTCACTTGCTTGATAGATGCGATAGACGACAGATGCCCATCTGGGATAATCAACCGATTAAAAACGACACTTATCCACAGGAAGCTACTGAGTAGCAAGAAGGCAGTATCAAGTAGGTTGCTCAGATATAGAAACGAATGGAAATCATGTCGCGTGCAGAACAAAGCAGATCATACTAGTGATCATGTGATCATACGTTGATGCGACGACAAGTTCATAGTATTTGCTATTGTATACTACCGGTGGTAGTTACATAGAGATACCATGACAGGCATGTAGTAGTATTATAAAGCCGCCTTATGTTGATTTCACGACATAAGCTACTTACATCTTGTCTTTCAACCATGAGATTAGAAGATTTTTGCCAAACGCTATCACCCTTTGCTGGAACAGGAATGCAGATTCCGAATGAAGTATCTTAACGACGAGCTCACGAGGCAAACAACCCGGTGGTGTTCAATAAATAACAAACAACTGATTAGATAGAGATTCTCAGGACTTATTCTGCCGTACATCTATCGTTGAGTGAAGTGTACATTTCGAGTCTGGTTACCCGGTCTCCATTCCTATCATGAAGATTTCCCCTTAGTCGGCACAAAATTTGCTAGCACATAACACATAACAATGTCGACACACCCGGAGCTGATCGCTTCATTCGGACTTCAAGCCCTGGCCTGTTTGATTGTTGAGCCTCATACACGCACTCTCCTTTCCCTGCCTTAACTTTCGTGAACATCAGCCGGATTGGACATATGAGATTTCCTTCTTGAGACATCTTGAGCAACAACAACGAACTCGAACTATCACATTGGACCTTACAGCAGAAAACGAACAACGGGCCTCAGGAACTCTCAAGACTGGTCAGGTCTCCCAACGGAAGTCATATCACGTCAATCAGCCATAGCTGACTTCAACATGCACCTTCTTGAGTGCCTGCCTCTTGCTGAGTATCCTCTCAGTTCTTCTCAGATATCTATTCCAGCTTCCCGCCTCTCGTAATACTTCTCCACGGCTTTCCGGAGCTTGCTTATTCCTGGTGCAAAATTTTTGTACCCCTTGCAAACACTGAATGCCACGTCGTCGCACCCGACCTGCGAGGATTTGGGCTCGCCATTCCCATCTCCTGTCTTACAATACAGAGCAAGTGACCGACAATGATCTGCGGCCATACCACATTCTTAATATTGTTGCGGATGTCGTGAATTTATCTTAGCCTTGGGCTACGAGAGAGTACACGCAGTTGTTGGTCATGCTTATGAGTCGACCGTTGCTGTTTGGGCAGCTCTCATTAGACGTGACATGTTTGAACATGTGGTGTTGATGAGTACACCATTCGGCGGACCACCCAATCCTTTGGAGGCAGAGGTTGTGCAAAAAGAAGAATTAAAGGCATGTTGACGCTTGCTTAAGGGATCTCTTGAAGCCTTGAAAGCATTATACTGTGTATTTTGCAACGGCTGAGGCGAATGCGGATGCACCTGAAGAGTTAAAGGCATTTTTTAGAGTGTATTATCGTGTGAAGAGTGCTGATTGGCAAGGAAACCGGTCACCGCTTCCAGGTCCACTGACAAAAAACTGGGATCATGTTAATGATTTACATCAAGTACGACGAGCGAAGTCGGCACAAGGAGTAGCATGGACCACGGAAGCACAATATCATACCGGCTGGTGCCACTATGCCCGAAGCAGCTCATCCTTACCACCCTGAGGCAGAACACGAGGCTGCATGTGCATGGTCGACAACGGAAGAGCTCCAAGTGTACACCGATGTCTATGGGAAGACAGGATTTCAAGGCGGCCTGAACAGATGAAAGGTAATGACAGATGAAATAAAGAAGCGAGCAATGGGTGGGACAATGAGGTATATTGCTGGAGTAATGAATTGGGGCACATGGCAATTGCCTGGGATAGTCGAAGCCATGAGAAGCGAGAGTGTCGTAACAGGAGGGATCAGGGATCAAGACTTTGTCATCGTTGATGGAGCAGGTCATTGGGTTCAGCAGGAAAAACCTGATCAAGTTGTACAGGCATTGCTGATGTTTTTCGAATCAGGCAGGACAACCGGAGAGTGATATTCAATCGTTCGAATGGGCGTAGACTATTGATTGTGGCTACATAAACGAATCTGTGAAATATGTCGTTCTGATTCAAAGTTCTGTTGTGTGGCGTGACTGTCTTGCTGGCAATGTCGTAGTTGGTCATGAATCCTCTCTCCAGATCTCGTGTTGATTTTCCCGTAAGCTACCTTCTAGGGCTTCACAAGAATCATCAAGGTTTCCGAGAGCAACCATTAAAGCATCGAGAGAAGACAGGTTATCTATGCAAGTGTCCATGAATAAGAGCGGCTAAAAAACTTCAAGGTGACAACATACCGCCATACACTTGGATCCGTATGTAAATGACATTCTCTGGGGTACCAGAGAGGGGAGAATTTTATCAGTTCCATACTGCAGATATCCAAACCCATAATTGACATGTGAATCGACCAAGACGTTTAGAAATTTTACCACAATCGTAAGCTTGGGTATTGGATAGATTCTTAGAATTCTTAGCGGTACACTACTTACTATACTCAAGCCTTGGGGGTGGTCAACCAGAGTCGTTCCGAGTCAGGTGTGAATGTTGGTGATGGAGTATTTGGGTCCTCTGTCAATACTTGTATATGTTGACAGGTAGCTCAAGGGAGTTTGACAACGAAATGAATCTTTTAAAAGGCTCTGATACAAGAACGGCGGCGGAACGTCAGAGTCTCCAGACAACTAGTCGGCAAGATCACGAGGCACATCAGATAAACGGTTCCATCCGACAAAAGTAGCCAATGTTCCGCCATAACAGCCCCGCCAAGTGCACAGCTCCTCTGTCTTTGTCTTTCCTGTCTGGAAAATTCGTTCGATATTATGATATCCACCAAAGGAATTGCTTGAACATTTGACGATTGAAAAAAACGATCCAGGCCATCAGCATTTGTGAATGAATGTTGCCAGAAGCGAAAGCTTCATTTTCAATAATAGATATTTATTACAAGTAATTGCTAAACACGAGCCTGATCACACAAGCTAGAGCCCACAAAGCGCATTTATCGCAGACTTCATCTGGCCCACAAATTCCTGGAGCCGAATACACATCTCAGCTAATAGGAGGACAAGCGCATTCAGTTGCATATTTTTCCCGGACCAGACACGAGAACAAGAGGAAGCATCGCATACCGAGTACGTCGGTACAGACGCGAGTAGCCCTCGGCAGACTAACTGGTTGAGATGTAACGAGAGAACCAGACATGCCTTGTTCTTTCTCAGTTGCCAAAGTTTCACTGAGCCTCTGGCCAAGCCTCTCGCCTCCGGCTTCGGTAGCATGCTTCACTCGAGCCATATGCCAGGCCCACATCTCAATGAGAAACTCGGCAAATTCGGCAAATTGCGCTGAGTGAGTGGTTGTCGATTCGACACTGTATATGCGCCACAAGAAAGCTGGACACACCCTGAATGAATGCATCATCGCGTTCAGATTCAGCCTCCCAAGGCTCTTTCAGGTTGGCTATTGCATTAAACGGGATAAAATCAGAGAAGATATCCTCAAGCGGTTTGCCCTGGTAAGTTGTTGGATTCGCTTTTGCTGAGTAGTCTGCCACCGGTGCCAAAACATCATCATGCGGTGCTACGGCCTGGAGTTGATTGCTCGGTGGAGGCAGGTAATCCTGTGAAAAGTTATCCTGAGGTAGTCCATCATAAAACTGAGTAGTCTCTGGCGATGTCATGGTTTGGAGAGTAATGTGAAGTCAAGTGCGGTCACACCAAATATAGATGTCACAGGTTCACTGATTGAAAACGACAAAGAGACAGCATCGAAGCGACTCTTGGCCAATTCAGAATTTGAACAGTCCGATTTCCAGATTTGCTCATATACACTAGCCTCAAAGCACCTCACGACCCTGTTTTTGGTCGTTCTGCCTGCGAGCAATCCGCTGAAGATGATCAGGACGCTGATTCAAATAAATGCTTTGCTGCGATGAACTTTTGGTACTGGTAAAATGTGTTCACATGCCGTGTATTTCTGGTTTTTCTATCAACGGTCAGAATCAGAGTAATTTCCCGAATTCTTTACAGTCCTGTTCTTTTGTGGTGAATTCATTAAGCACATTCTCGAGTCCAATAAACGTTGGTCATTCGTGATGTGACAGGACGCGTTGGATTTGTTTATTGATATTTTCCTCCCACCTGGACGGCTAAAGGCTTTTCATAACGTCTCAAACGACAGTGCCACCTTGCCAGTGGTGAGCAATGGGTATCAGTGGTTTATTGCCAGCACTCAAAACCATACAGAAGACAAGACACCTCTCGGAATTCCGTGACCAGACTATCGCTGTCGATGCCTACGTCTGGTTACACAAGGGCGTGTATTCTTGCGCGACGGAATTAGCTACAGGAAAGCTAACACACAAGTATGTGTTATTTCTTTCTTTTCCACTTGGCTTCATTTTGCCCAGATATGTTGACTATGCTATGCATCGTGTGAGGCTGCTCCGGCATTTCGCTATCGAACCGTATGTTGTTTTCGACGGTGGACCTCTGCCCGCGAAGAAGGGGACAGAACTTGAACGCAAACAGCACAGAGAAGAGAACCTGTCTCGCGGAAAAGCGTTGGCAGCCCAAGCGAAACATTCACAGGCTCGGGATTGCTTCATGAAATGCATTGATGTCACACCACAAATGGCTTATCAGTATATCAAGGTATGATTTCCAAGTCTCTCGGGCGGGCTGACCACTGATCCTTCCCCGATTTCTCAAGGCACTCAAGGCAGAAAATGTGCGATACGTCGTGGCCCCATATGAAGCCGATGCTCAACTTGCCTACCTCGAGCGCGTTGGACTTGTTTCGGCTGTTCTCACTGAAGACTCTGATCTCCTCGTATTTGGTTGCAAAAATGTACTATTCAAATTGGACCATGTAGCAAGTACAGTCTGCCAAATATCACGAAACGATTTCGGTTCAGTTAGGTCTACCGCACTGGATCCGTCTCCCATCAACCTTGTCGGCTGGAACGACCGACAATTTCGTGCCATGGCAATACTCAGTGGTTGTGATTATCTACCCAATATCCCTGGAATCGGACTCAAAACGGCGAATAATCTGTTGAGAAAATGGAAGACTGTTGAGAGCGTTGTGAGGGCAATCACGCTCGAGGGAAAAAAGGCTGTGCCGAACGGATACCTGAATCAATTCAACCTAGCAGACAAATGCTTTTGCTTCCAAAGAGTCTATGATCCCTTGAGCAGACAATTGGTTCATCTGAACGATGTAGAAGGCAAATGGGACGACGAACTGGACACTTATGTGGGCGAGTAAGTCAGCTTTTTTGTGAGAAATTTCATGCACCTCCTGACAACGGTCAAGGTATATGGAACCAAAACTTGCTACGAGCATCGCGGTTGGAGAGATCGATCCGGTAACACGAGAACTGATGAAGGATATAAATCCTGACTTCAAGCCACGGGCAATCAAACCATCGGGAAAAGTATCAAAATCTCCTTCACGATGCTGCAGAGAAAGAGAAAAGGCGACTGGAGATATCCTCAGCTTCTTCGGTGGGCTTCAGTATCTGGGAATTCTCGCCTTGTCCTAACTTTTCCTAAAAGGTTCCAGTCACGCTGTTGCTCGAGAGAAACCAGTAGCTTCCGGAACCGGACTGAAGCCCTCTCTGGCAGGGGCTTCGAGCGGAAAGCGGAGGCTGGGTGAAGTCTTGGATCTAGATTTGGCCAATCGGAGACAGTGCTCTCAAAGAGCCTTTCAATCAAAATTTTTCTTGACATCTTCCCCCGGTGCTCGAAAATCTGATCGTCTCTCGGAAAGACCAATTGCCGATCCTTCTCAGTTGCTGGAGCCCAATAAAGAAAATGTCAACACTGTGACTGATGACGATGAAGATATTTTGACCACACTTTCATTGAAAGCAAATGTCTCTCCAACTCAAGACATTGATCTTGATCTTGATGAGCTAGTTGACGGAGTGATACAAGAGGATGGTTATATGTCACCGCTATCAACCTATCTGCCGGAAACACAGTTTATTTCTTCTCCTGGTCTTGTCGTATTCTCGCCTTTGAAAAAGAAGAAACGGAAGAGCTCTCTGAGCATCTACAGTTGGGGTAAAGAAGACAGTGCAAAAGGGAACATTGATACCAGAGGAAGGAGCGAAGAACCACGAGACGATGACTTTGACGCTGATCCAATCTCGAGTCCAATCTCAGCTGTCAAGAAAAGGAGACGTCAATCATGCTCTTCAGGGATTGGTGGAGTCCCACATACCGGCCAACCTCTACAAGCCTTTGTCAAATCCTTATCTAGTGGAAATGATCCGGTTGTGCACAGAGCTGTATACAACGGTCCAGATCTCCAGAGTCATCTCGGCGTAGACGCCAGCGAAACAGAGTCTGACGAGGAAGAATCAGAATTGCCAACAAACTCAAGATTTGAGCTGGATCCGATCGAGTGTCAGAGCAAAATGAAGAGCTTTCTTCCTTTGATGCCCAAGGTGAACGACAGAGATCTATCAGCTTCCGAGTCAAAGCTGGATGCAGATCGAGAGTCTGGACCATGTTCGAAACTGGATTCCATTTCGCGCATGTTACCATTGCCACAAGCCAATCGGAAAACTGCATTGACTGGTGACGCTTTGGAACCGAGGGAAGCGAGTGTTAATGTGGATGCTGAAATGGAGACGGAGCTAGACGATGATGCAGAGGAGGTCGCGATGAAGATGAAGGAGGAGAGGGTGAAAAAGGTTGCTCAGGGCTGGAGAATGAGGTGGGCTTTAGGACAGTTGAAGAGAGAACATTCCTCGTCTTCATCTTCTTCAGTTACGGAGCAAGAAGCTTCACGATCAAGTA
>Ga0153986_1000410_pt1 | contig 13530 bp, 18 predicted proteins | sample TSGA070MetaG_FD_104724 | JGI IMG/M metagenome (GOLD analysis project Ga0153986, IMG submission 104724) | Attine ant fungus gardens microbial communities from Georgia, USA - TSGA070 MetaG | ecosystem: Host-associated > Fungi > Mycelium > Unclassified | place: USA: Georgia, Alexander Wildlife... | reverse complement strand
CTCACGAAGGTATCTGCATGACCATGTAACCAATGAAGATGCTCTTAACACATTTACTCAGTTCAAACCCAAAAAGATGCGTTTCTAGCACATTACGCTGCACTTGTTCCTCTATCAACGACTAAATCATCACATCACCTCTTTCATTTCACTTCATTTTTTTTTTCCCCTTCGGATTCAAAAAACGCTTGTCGTTCATCCAACTCACAATTGAGGATTTCAAAAAATCAATAATAACAAAAAAAAAATATCATCATTCGGGAGATCCAAGTTTTCAAAAAAAAAAAGGAAAAAGGAAAACGCGCCTCGAGACCATCTCTTTTTTCCCCCCGTTGGCGACATCTTTCTTGAAAGCGGGGGCTTGTCTCATGTACTGCGGGACACAACGAAGGGAGGGAGGAGGGAGGGGGAAGCAACAATCTTCATTGCCCAAAGGCTACATCAAAAATGACTTGACATGATCCGATAATCGACGATGGGACTTGGGACTTGAGTCAATGTCAGAGCAGTGAAAAACTGTTGGACAATGTGTGATGATATGATATTATATATATAAATCAAACCTACCCCCCTACTTTGTTCTAACAAAATACAACAACACATACAAGTCTTTCAGCGGGCCCTCGTAAATTTCTCCCTGTCATATTACACACGAGAATCTCACCATTACATTACATCATTGAAGTACACTACATTTTCCAAAAACAAAACTCAAAGAAATGGCTTCAAAAAAAGAAAAAAAAAAGAGTTACACTAAACACAGTATTATAATTAAGCACATGATCTTGCAAAAACAAAAAAAAAAACCCCTCACTGCCAATTTTTTTTTTCCAACCAAAAAAAAATCACGTCCCACTGCTCATCTCCAACAATGCTTCTATACTCTTCCCAAGGTCACCCCCCTTGGCTTCCAAGACCCATTCTACAACGTCATCATCTACAGCAGGAAATATCTGCCTCAGTGTCTCTTTTGCAGCTCTAGCAGCCTGTTCATGCGCGGTATCAATCTCCGCTTGGACGCCCGCAAAATCTAAACTGGGCGTCGGCACCCGTGAAATCTCTCCTCCTCCTCCTCCTGAAAAAAGGTGTCTACGAGGCGGAAGTATCGGCTTGCCGTTAGGCAACCATTGGGACATCGGTTCTGGATCGTGGGATGGACAAGGTTGTGAAGCCCCAATAACAAGCGATGGATTCGGGTATGGCCCCGGTGTAGGCCTCAAAGACGTGGATTCTGGTCCCGCTGGCCCACCGTCGTGTGTGTGCAGGGAGCCTGACGATCGTCTCGTCGATTGAAAAGTAGGAGAAGGACCCCGTCTAACCCTAGGTTTATACGGCGTCTGCACAGGCAGCATGCCTTCATGACCAGCATTTGTCAGTGGACTGACACCAGATGCCGACCCTTGATGCTGCCTCGAATGCTGAGTAACCGGCCCCGCCATATTCTCCCTCTGTTCTTGTCCCAACTCGAGCGAAACAGGTGAACCAGGTATAGAGGTCAACTTGTTTTCGGCTCCGTCCAATGCTTCCGTAAATATCCTACCAAGAGCATTAAGTGGCTTCGAGATTGTATCCCCTGTCTTCTGCAGCAGACGCTTCGCATCTCCTGAGAGTGTCTGAGCGGGCGTAGTAATCGAGAGAGGTCGAGCAGACTCTTCGCCTGCGTGTGGCGATAGTCCTGATCCCGACTGATGTGGAGCAGGCGCTTCTCCCTTTTGGGAATGAGGCGATTCAGACTCCAAGGGAGGAAGATTCTGTATTGCTTCCTCTACATTCCTGAAACAGATCAGATGAGTTGAAACACGCGCTCCTGTTCGCGAATTCGCCTACTTCTCAAACTCTTCTTGTCCAATGCAAGAAAGTGACGTATGATCCATGGTCTCGATAAACGACACTGCGCCCATCTACAAGCTCGTCAATCACGTGGGATACTAGCAAAAAATGTAACGAACGAGGCTGGACAGGTAATAACCTGCCTCGCTTTGCAATTTGGAAGAGTTCCTAAAGCGACTGATAAATCTATCAGGGCTAATCAATATCACGGGTTTTCTCAAACAGAATAGTAACATACTCGACGTTGGACATGAGGTGATCTGGATTCGCCTTCAATACCACGAAAATGAGGATAGGAACAAATGCGTCTGCGCCTTCCTCCTTTTTCAAATGCCGTAGCAAACCTTTCGTGGTCGAAAGACAAAAGCCGAAGTTGGTGTGAGTGTCGCAGCAACACTGCCTCTAGTCGATTCGCGTACCAAAGATGACTTTGCAACAATTGAGTATACAGATAAGTTTATCACGAGGAGCTTTGTAATGATTGATCTTGAGAAGCTCTGTACAACGGTGGTCAGCAGTTGACACCGAGATGAGCCGATGAATCCAGCGAACCCTGCTGGGCGAACACTATAAAACCCTTGCTGCCGTCTCCCGTAGGGATATCCAGATGCTTCTCATCCAGCCAGCCAAAGAGTGCTATCCTTTGTGATAGCACCCGATCTCGCTCGAGGTCATCGGTTGTAATGGGTCGTGATGAATGGGCTTTGATCACTTGAGGCGTAAATGTACTGACAGTTGATTCAACAAGACGACATTGATAAATCACACCGATAGACGCACAAGTCATAAAGTCGGTTCATTACCAGTTTTTCCATCCCCTCCATTGCGTTATCAAACTCTGCGTCCGAAGCATTCTTCCAAATGTCGCAATTACGCATCTGGCCAGAGATAAACTGATTTCAATAGATTAAATGGGATTCTGTGCAAGTACAGACATGTGCTTACAGTGAGGAAGTCTTTGATGATTTTGATTTGGTCGCTGATAGTGAATGTTCGTTTAGTAAAATTGCTCAGGAAGCTGACCAGGATATCAGACAGGGCAGAGGAAGAAAGGAAAAGGGACACACGATCTCAAGTACTTGGAGACGGGTTCCGCACTCCTCGTCTTCATCTGATCCAGGAATTTCTGAAAGTCAAACTGTCCTTCTGCAGGTCTGGTCGCATTTCCACTAGCATCACACGGGTCTCTCACAACAGGCGTGGAAGCACCGCTCATGACAGGTGGCTTTGCTCGCTTGTCTTCCGAATCTCCTGCCTGCTGCTCTTGCTGCACAACAAATGACGAGGATGAGGAAGGGGGGGCCACAGGCCTGGCTACATCCAGGGAGAGTGGCCTTGGTTTTGGAGAGAACGAAGGGATCGAGAACGTTCGCGCAAATGCTGCCAGAGAAGGAAAAGAGGCGGAGGGTGCAGGTGAAGCAGACTGGGGTGGGGAGGGGCTTGCTCCCGATTCTGGTACACCGGCTGTGTCCATGCGATGCTGGTCGTCTTTCGCAGACGACGACGACGTGGGTGGCGGAGGCGGGTGGGACTCGGCAGACTGCCATGCATCGTGGGCAGCCTGCTCCTCGGCACTTGCTGCTAGCGGATCGAATGCACTGAGAACGTCGTCCGAGACAGGGTCTGGATGAGCTGCTGCTACCTGAGAGCTGTCAAGGTCAAACAGCGACGGATCTGGTGTCTGCAGCTGGCGGGGTGCTGGCTGTGGGCCGTCGTCTCTCCAGGGATCTGACATGGGGGGGAACGGGTCGGGGAGCTGTGCAGCATGGGGAGGGCTGTCGAGCATGGGCAGAGCCTGAGCACGTGCCGGGCTGCTTATGTTTTTTGTGTTTTTCTGTGTTTTTCAGCTGTGCATGGGCCGTGCTCTTTTCTCCCAAAGGTACCTCCCCGGCGCTGCCGCCTGCGACGAGCTCCTCCCAGCCGTCCCCCCCCTCGGCGCGCCCTGCCAGCGCTGGGGCCCGTGCAACCAGTTCGACCCAGACTCGGAAGACTTTTTCAAAAATGCTCAGCTCGAGCAGTTCCTCGACGGCCTCTTCGACAGCCCAGCGTGGACCCTCGGGCGCACCAGCCCGCCCCATCCTGCTGTCGTCGGCGACACCAACCCCAGCCCAACCACCACCACCTCCTCCAACGACAGCGATGACAGCCTCAGCGATGCCCACCAAAGCCCCATGGCGGTGGGCGCCGACGACCCCGCTTCCCTCCTAGATGCCTACGTCCCGGCTGATGTCCAGCACTTTCCCCAAGACGAGCCCCGACGCCAGAGCCGCTCCACCCGTCGGTCATCGCGTCGTCCCAGTTCCCTCCACCATCCCGAGGACCCGCTCCTGTTTCACCAGACACCCCCTCCCCCCGATTTCACCACATCCGCTCCGCACAGCGCTTCCTCTCCTTCGACAGCTGTTTCTACAGCACAGAGTCGCCCGGAGGCCCAGCAAGCTGCAGGCACCTCCCGGTCGCCCGTCGTTCGCCGCACCGTCAATATCACCCCTATCAACATCCCCAGCCAGCCAGCTCCTGCCTCACCTCCAGCCACTTCCGCCGCTTATCCCGACAACACCACCAACCCGTTTCCGTTGCGAAATGCACTACCACGCTTCTACACCTGGACTCGCGACCTCTATCTGTGAAATGTCACTGGGCCGGATGTCCATGTTCAAAAAGCTAGAGCACAACTCAATGGCATCTTCGGGCTCAGACCCTTGAACTTTTTGGTTCTGATTATTTTGTTCTCATATCACACATGCGCTTTTTGGTTTCGGTGATTTTGTTCTCCTTATGTCTCTCCAGTTCACACATGTGCTTTGCTGCTCCCGTTATCAAAAGTCCTTACACTCTCTTGACATCATCTTGTAATACTATGTCATGCACGGCCATCTAGTACACTATAGTCGTTGTGTTAGGATCTGTATTTCTCCAGTTCATCTTTCACCTGCTCTCGGTGTCTTACCCAGGAATCTCAATGCATAATCATGGAGTGATCATCACAGTACCTCAGCATCATCCCCAGCGGGCATCCCATTGTCCCACAATCTCATATAAAATACTCTTCACGTCTTTTCCTTCTCCTTCAGGGACGGTCAGAATTAACGACCATGTATCTTCTCCATCCTCGCTTGGTAAATGGCCAGGGGAATTCGAGGCTGACCCACTATCCATGCACCTCGGTGACAGATACGCAACAGGAGATTCCGTAACACCGTGCATCGTGATAGCCACAAAAGCACCAGGCGACGATCGCAGGAAGGTCCTTTTCAATCATGTCGTAAGCATGGCATAAATCCAACTAGAACAAAACCAAGAAACAGCCGAAGCAGAAGAATTACGATCACTCACATACATGTATCAATCACAGATTGCACAAACGAGGGAGGAAAAAGTCCCTTCCATCTAAGATGAGTCGCATTTCCTAACCGACTTGCAGTGGGAGGATCATACACGGCCACAAAGGGGTCAACTCGATCATTGACTTGAAGTCTGTTGTGAAAACCATGTTTTTCTTCTACTCTCACGGCAAGAGGGGGTGGGGGTTAAGGGAAGGAACCGCACCTCTGAGCATGTAGACCAGCCATACCGACCCACTCAAACAACACCGAAACATCATAGTTCCAATCTTCACGTTGTTCTTCCTGCGTCGGGCACGGAAATAGTGTCGTCATATCAGGGATCCAGATGTTTTCTAGGTAAACTGTTTGACAGATGACCGGTACTATGATTGGATCATCTATAGGCACCTGAGAGGCCCATCGGTCCAGACAATCTAAGAGAAGAGAAGAGTGAGACGTGACCTAGAGCATACTGAACCAATCAACCAATAAAATAAACAGTGTCGACCACTCCAAGTCATTTGTAAATGATATATATATGAAAAAAAATCCAACGAGCACAAAAAGTGAGGAGGAGACCAAACTCACCGGTCCCAATACTATCGCCTTGTGCCGTCAAACAATAGGCTACCTCCCAAACTCCTTTCGAGTCCCATTGTGAGCTTGGGCCGCCTTCGATACCAGCAGCCGCTGCAACGTCCTGTGTAAATCCCGCGTCATACAATACCAAAGCGCCCTGTCTTCGCCTCCGCACAGACACCGACTCCGCACTCTTGTGCAACGGTGATGATATCACTATATCAAAGAGTCGATTTTCCAAATCAGTAATGAAGTACAAAAAACAATAAACAGCAGACTCACGTACCATAGCGCTCTCCACTCCGATTTCTAAACGGCATTTTCTGACCCAAAAGACCCATCTTCTCAAAAGTCTCCTTACAAACACACATCGTCAATACTCCGCGTGGATCGATGCACCAAACATCGTCGTCGTCGTCGTTGTTGTTGTTGTTGCCGTCAGCGCGATTGAGACTCACCGCGACAAGGTCACTCCTGCACCGAGTCGTGCTTTTCCCAAAAAAATAGAAAAAGTCCCGTGAGACGCAGTTTTGGACGAAAAAGAGAGAGAGAGAGAGAGAGCACGGAAGCAAGGATGATCAGTATTTTCGCCTAGTGCTTTTAGCCAAACGGGAGATAACCTACCTCGGTGTATCTCGGGTGCCTTCAGAAAATGATGTAGCAGCACAAGGATGCACAAATTCCGAGCCAGCGGCGAACACGCTAGCCAAGTCTACTCTGCCCCTCGCAAAACACGTTCTGAGCGCAGATAACGCGTTTTCAAGCTCACGACATTGGGATGGAAAGACGACATCGATCTGAGAGAGAGAAAAAAAAAGAGAGAGAGAGAGAACGATCATAGACTCCCCTCGCCAGCAAAAGTCGTAATCACTCACCTGCTGCGTAAACGGATGGTAGGAGCTGATATTATGCAGTACCGGTGCGTCGATGGAAATCCTGGTGTGACGTTTTTCGAACATAGGATGTGCCGCGCAGATACAACACAAAGTAACAATCAAAATTCCTGGTATCGTAATTACAGCTCATGAAGAGAGAGATAGCTCTAAACTAAATGATGGTAAAAATCTATGTCGAGTGGGAAATCCAAGCAGAAACGAGCATTCTATGCACTGACAGGTGCTCGCACATATTTCCGTCGGTATTTTGAGTCAACACTCTCAAGATAGTAGGCACCAGGCCAAACGTTATCAAGCGAGCCCTGAGGGACATAATTGCATGCGTTGTGATTCTTCTCACGAAGCTAGCGAAGCGACCGTTAATAAATAGCATTGCAAACAGGAGGAAAATAGCCTCACATGGAGAGCATGGACAAAGTCCTGAGGAGGCACAACTTTCATTTGAGCCAGGCGATTCAAGAGATCAAGTTTCTCCCTGATTTCAGTAGTATTACCCTTCACGACAGCCGTAAAGAAGCTAGCTGCACAGCCGCTCCCGAAAGCGAACAGGCTCAAACGCTTGTCCTTTATCGTTGTGGGTTCAACATTCGACAGTAGGGATGCAAGGCACCCGTACAGGGAGGCCGTGTACATGTTGCCCAACCGACGTGAGCAGGCCATAGCAGGGTCAACCTTTTCGGCAAAGCTAGACTTGCCAGCATTGATGAAAGTCTTTTCGACATTCTTATCCAAGAGAGAATCAGAGTGAGTCATTTTCAGGAAAGCTTCAGTATTGGGAATTTGGGCAAAGCACGAGGCACTGGGGGCAGAAAGGAAGTCATTGAAAAACATGCGTGCATGGCCCTTGATGGCTTGCTTGCCATAAGGGGAGTGGAAAATAGCATAATCCACATTTTCGAGAGAGAAATCGACCTTTTCGCCAACGCGTTTGGCATATCTAGCATACTTGTCCTTGAAAGTAGAGTAAGCAGCATCCAGAGCAGCGATGTAGGTGACAACTGAAACAGGGCCGTCTACTTCAGGGTATTCGGAGGAGAGTTGAGGTTTGTAGAAGTCGTAAGTATTTGCCATGTAGTTGCCATGAATGGCTGGATATCGATGTGAGAGGTGACGTTAGGACAAAGAACGCGACAATAAACTCACGCTCAAAAACGACAGGCGCGTTGGGACCAATTAAGACAGCACAGGCACCAGCACCACCAGCAGGGCGAGCGGCACCTTCAGCATAAACAGCAATATCACCGGCGACAACAATGGCATTGCGTCCGTCCCAGGAACTTGATTCAATCCAGTTGACGGCATTGAAAAGGGCAGCAGTGGAACCGTAACAAGCGTTCTTGGAGTCCACACCCTCGATATCAGTATTTCCAGACTCGGCGAAGAGATCCATGATGGTCGTCTTGACAGATTTTGATTTATCGATGATGGTCTCAGTGCCAACATCAATACGACCAATCGACTTGGGGTCAATATTATACTTCTCAAGAAGACTAGCGACGACTGAGGCGGCAATGGACATGGAGCACATAGTCATGATAAAGTAGACATACCATTCAAAGCAAAAGAATTAATGTCCTCACGATCATCCGGCCAAGCCATGTACTCTTGCCCAAGACCGATTGTATATTTGCCCTTTGATACACCGTCAAAGTCTTCAAGTTCAGACTCGGAGACACACTGACGAGAAACTATGAGCTTTGCGCCATAGAGAAAAAAAATGGCACTCACGCGACGAGGAAAGTATACTTCCATTGCAAGGATGCCGACATCCTTTGGACGACAGGACTCGATATCAAGGGAAGAGTTGGAAAGTGGAATGGTCATGGCTCGCCAAGTATCAGAGGAATGGGTATGAAGGTAAAGAATCGTTTTTGAAATAGTCGCACATATATATATATATATATATATACGGATGGGTGATGAAAATGGGCCCAAAATAAATGTGGTACGATTCAGGACATGTGATCATTACTCGTTGTTTGCTTCTAAACTACTCCTAAACTGGCGCTCTCCAAAATGAAGACAACTGTGTACTTTGCATTGATCCAGCACACACTCATGATCATTCCAAACTGCCAACTTGGTACTCTACAGATGGCTTGTCCACCTTCGGCAACCACTCCTGTCTGTGGCTCGGGTAGGAGCACAGGATAGCTGAGTATCTGGTACTCGGAACAATCAAACTTTTGTTGGGAAACTTGTCAGGCCCATGAACTGGTACGATTATAATTGGTCCCTGAAACTTTTCGTTCAAGATGCAGATCGAATCAGCTGAGTGATATCTGTAATACTGATGTAATGCAGGCTGTATCAGATGGTTGAACCTCGGACACTTGAGCTGAAGCATTCACGATGATGCCGAAGTTTCAAGAAAAGCTCCCTAGCTTCCAAATATGTCTATCCTGATATGATGTTCATTATCAGCTGGGGATCAAATGTAGATGACGCTGCTGTATATCTATCCTCATTTCACCTTGCTAGATATTCCAAAAGGTCTGGCCTGTTTCATATCAAGCCTTGAAAGGGCCTGTGTCCCCGGTGAAGGAGGCTCATCTACCTTGCGGATAGATCGGCAGTTTCTGCCCAGCATCTTTACCGGAGACTCAACCAGGCAGTGTCTGTGCTTTCCGGGCAGCACCGAAGGGTCTGGGACGCTTCAGTTCTTTAAATAGTGTCGTGATTGGAAGAATATATCATTCCAAAGTTAACGTAATAAAATGATCTTACACATCCCACAGTTCTATCTCAACTGTCACAGTCAGCACTGGCTTAAGACATACTTCAAAGTGTGTATCTGTATCCACTCCAAGTATCACCCTTCTCTCTCTTGGCATCTGAAACAGTTGCAAAATGTCCATTTTTCTTGAGGTTCTTGCCATCACCGTCTCCATCGCCAATCACCTCGTCCCTTTCACCTCTATCGCGTGCCTTGTTCTCGCGATCCAGGAAAAATATCATGATTAAAGTGGAGACGAGACCTAATCCTATGTATAGGAGGACAAGACCTAGGAGCAAACGTGGAACTCTTCAGCTAGGTCGATGTCAATGCTCGTTTTGCTTACCATGACCGAGAGGGTACCATGGTGCGTCCCGCGCTCGGTACTAGGAGTGGCTGGGTCAGTGACGTTGGAGGTGAGTGACATTGTTAGAACATACCACGTTCGAACTGACAGCTCCATTGATGTTGCCGCTGAGATATACCCATTCAATCGAGAGCCCCTTTTCAGATAAAGCTGAACTCACAAACTGATAACCATAGCTAAGCTTACACTACGCTTGTACGAACCTTCCACATTGTTGGACACCCAGGCGCTTGTGATAAGTTAGATGAAAAATGTATTTGACTTTAGAACTAAGTGCTTACATTGTATTGGCTTGAAAATGGAACCAAGTCAGATCTGAACGACAATAACAATCGAAAAGAAACGTACGTATCACAGGATAAATACCACTAACAGAATATTTCAATATGTTTTTGGGCAAAAGGGATGGTTTCCTACCAAGTAGCCATGTATACAGCAAAGTAAGAAAGTGCAGGATTGCGGGAGGCTATCAGAATGATGTACCCAGCGCCACCTATTATCCTGTCCCTTAAGAGACTCATCAACTGAAATGAAGTATCATGGGCATACCCAAACACATGAAGACAACATTAAACCATCCTCGGCGTCCGAATCTGTCTGCAAAGAAACTGACAGCACAAGTGATGATGCAGGCAAAAACATAGACTGGGACTGTCAGTAAATTGGCAGGGGTTGCCTTAAAGCCTGTCCACAAGCATTATACCACTTCTTGTCCTCAGAGAGGAAGAACTTACCGAGCTAGTAGTACATCATGTCAAAGACTTGATTTGACGATAATCATAATTTCAGGCTTACCTGATTGATGATGCTGGGCAGGAAGAGTGAAAACGCATAAAGAGGCATATCAGAACCACTATAGCAAATCACTTTGCGAATTGATCAATTCAAGCCAGAGCAATAAACCAATAAGTCACCACATACTTCCAACCCACGTCTTCCAGTCCAGGAGACTCTGAAAAATATATTTCCAACGTAGACTTTCGCCTGCAGCACTGAATTGGTCATCATTTTGCAACCGTCGAACTACCACAGTTCGTTCCGCCTCGGTCAAAAACTTGGCTGAGTCCGGGAAATCTTGAACAATCCAGAAAGACAAGACACCGGCAATTACCGTGGCTAGTCCTTCAATTACTAATGGGATGATCAGAGGTTGAGTAAGGGGAACTCAAAAGCGTCAACTTGCTGAATATCCAAGCCCAAGCAGGTTTCCCACCAATGCCATCCATATTTGAGATCGCAGCCTACCCTGATATTAATAACTTCCTTGATAATCTAATCAGTTGAACCTCACGGCTAGCAAACCACCGAAAGCACCTGACACGGAAGCGGCGGAGAAGAACACTGCTGCGCGAAGACCAAACTCGGAACGTTTATACCAGCTTCAGATGTGTAAATTCCGCTCTTAGACACCAAGAACCAACTTACCAGGATAAGTAATAATTGACCCCAGGGAAAAGACCTGCCTCAAACACTCCAAGCATCCACCTCATGCCTGAGCATCTGATCAGAGAGAAAGGTTTTGCGAGTTTTATCATGACTCACCCAACAGACCCCCATAATTGTGTACCAGACCCTGCACCGTCTGATAAATAGATCAGTCTTTTTGTCCTTCTGATGAGGAAAATATTCTTGCCATCATGATGCCCCAGAGGAGCATCAACAAAGAAAGCCAAATGGATGGGCGAAGTCGCTTGAGGAAGACATTCGAGGGGACCTCAAACACAGCATAGCTAAAGAAAAAGATCTGCATACCCCTCGATAAGCTTTCTTAGTGTAAATTCTGGATGATAAACCGAACCGTCAAGGTGAGTAGGTATTGAGTGTCAGTTAGGTGAAGGTCTTGTTGCATATGATATAACTGATTATATTGTCAATTCCTATCCAGATGGCTAATTGTCATGTATGAGCCATCTTACTTTGGCACTGCAGCGATGGTTAGATGATGCAACGATAGAGGCAGTTTTGGGCACCCACTTTCCAATACCCGTCCGATCCAAGAAGCTGAGAAGATACAATAAGGCCAACCATGGAACCAACCGTAAATCAATCTTCCTCAAGAGCTTTCGTTCGTCAACAGCGCTTACATCGACATGAGGATTATAGAGTGGAACTTTATGAGGGTCATCCACCACTCGTAGAGAAGACTCTTTGTCCAGAGCCTCCTTATCGAGGGAAGAAGCCTCCTGTTCTTGAGTGGATGCAGCGGCTGAAGAGGATTGCTGGGTAACCATGGTGGGTCTCTAACGAGCAAGGAGGAAATTCAAAGTAATTTATAGTGTTAATTTATAGTCAGGTACGTCTCCTGAACGAGGGTTCACGATATCAAAGAACGCGGAACCGGTTCTCCGTGACAAGGCTTTAAGAATGGAGCAAATAGAATCTTCCCCACGAGATAGACCATTAGGGATATGCAGTGGTTGCGGTCGCACACAATGGGTAACTTAATGGGTAACTCTTTCACAAACATCACTCCTTGTGACTGCCGGATCATAAGTCAGAAAAAATAATCATATAATAATCATATAATAATATTTACAGACACCATAGTAACATTTTATTTACAACAGCGCAGTCGTACACAAAATAAGGCTCTTCGTACACAAAATAAAAGGCTCTCTGCACAGGAAAAATAAATCGATGAACACCGATATCTCAATTATCATTTTACAAAGACAAGAATAGGTTCTCCACGATGCATAAAGATCACATGCATCATGTTCACGCGGTGCTCCACTCTCTGAGTCCTTCAAATGTGAGGTAGTCAATTCTCTTGTGGAATATTTGAACCGGATAATTCGTACTTGAACCCGCCTTGAGTTGTTCGACATTCGATCACTGCCAAACCTAACCCAGTTTAGATCTTTCATTTCAAGTCCCAGAAGAATGGCCTCGAGCGGCTTGTATCTGTCCATAAACCGGACACCATATGGGGAGCGCAGAACCTGTGACGTATATCAATGAATCATCTGAAAACTAGTTTTTCTCACTTCAATGTCCTTGGCAGATGAAACCTAAGATTGCTCTCATGATTGGCTGCAATTTATCTACTGGTGCTTCTTCCATTGAATATTTTGACCTCAATTGTTCTAATCATACAAAAAATACAAAAGCATGTTGGCCTATACTGCTAATACTACTGATATACAGGGAGTGAAGGGATGTGAGGTATAAAAATTAGCCATGAACACACAAAATATCTTATTACTGCTTCTTTGCCTTTGCCACGCGAGCCACTTTCCCCACAGTTTTCCCTGCACTCTTCCCTGCGGCCTCACCAGTGCTAGATCGAGCACGTTTGACGGGCAAAGGTTTGAACTCGCATGATTTCACCAGCATTTTCCATCTTGTGTGGTTCGGTAGTTACACTCTGAGAGGTGCCAACCTCAACATTGGCTGGACCGGATCGCTCCACAAAAACCACCTTTCTCGCCTTCTCTCAATGCTTATCTCTACAACTCGGTCAAATGTACCAATGAGGCGGTTGAAGAGATTGTGATAGTCCTCTTTCCTGGGCTCGGATTTCTTGCAAATGCGCCAAAAATGCTTCCGGATCGACTCGAAAGAGGCAGGAAAACTAGGGCAAAGTTGACTGTGGAATGCAACACGAAAACATGCCTGGAAGGAAGATTTTGTCTGCATGAAGAACTCCCTGCGCAAGTCACTGGGGCAAAGGGAATTTGCAAAGATCTGTGGCCAAAGTTCATGTGCTGCTTCCCATTTCACTAGCCCAAACACAATGTATAAGGCGACCCACATCAGTGATTCCAGGTCGTGATTGTATTTGTATCTGACGATTGTCTTGCGCAGATCAAGAGG
>Ga0153986_1000409_pt1 | contig 13546 bp, 11 predicted proteins | sample TSGA070MetaG_FD_104724 | JGI IMG/M metagenome (GOLD analysis project Ga0153986, IMG submission 104724) | Attine ant fungus gardens microbial communities from Georgia, USA - TSGA070 MetaG | ecosystem: Host-associated > Fungi > Mycelium > Unclassified | place: USA: Georgia, Alexander Wildlife... | reverse complement strand
GGAGACCTGAACGATGGCTTTCGCAACTTCCCGAAACGGTTTTGGAGGCTCATATGCCTGGTATCTATTCTCACCTGTGAGTTCCTAGATCTACAGAGTTGATATGGTGCTGATTTCTGACTGGTTTAGGATGACGTTTTTGGGAGGAGGTCGAGCTTGCATGTTTGTGATCTGATACACGACTTTGATACAGTACTTATGACTTATTCTCCAGCGGTTTCAAGTTTTCTCAGCTTGAGATGAGTAAGTCACTTTCAGATCACTCTCCTAAATGCACCTGCTTGATATGGAGAGCAGAGGTTGTATTGGCTGTCCTTCTCAGTACTTTCAAATTCGAGCTTTCAAAGACGCATAAAATCACATGGAAGATGACTGGCGTCGCTGGGCCATACGTTGAAGCCCTGGATCAGAAGCAACCTCGGATGCCTCTGGTAATGACTTTGGTGGATTCCTAGTTTTTGGTCCAATAATGGTTCCGATCACCATCGGACGTCTCTTTCTCGAATATCAAGTTTGCATGATGACAGCCTTGCATGTCATGAATAGTTCGAAATTGGGAGTCTTCGAGTTTGGCAAACAATTATTTTGTAATCGGCTAGTCCGATGCCGTCGCTTTGTGAGAATATACTTTCCAATCATGCACAGGTTTGCTTCTTTTTGATTGAACGCCATCGCCATACCTGTGGATCGTTGAATATATTTGATCTGGCTTTGGTATTGTACGTTACGATTACTTGACGGAGAACCCAACATTGCCATAGGTGGATTGCAGGGTGGGAACATGGTTCTAATGGAACTTCTTCATATCTCCTAAGTGGGTCAGTGTTGAAGTGCAAGTTGTTATTGGTCTATTTCAGTATCCATGCCTCCATTTTATTCTTTCATTTCCGTAGTGACAAGTCTCCATTCCTACACAAATAGTTAGTATTTAAGATGTGGTTCAACTTCTGCTAGGACCAGTCTTCGATGCTCAGTTCTAGGTGACTTGAGTGAATATCGTTTCTTGATTATCCCGACATCCGCTGTTATACCGCTGTGAGTCAGTTTGAGAGAAAAATTGGACTGTCTATTGTAAAGAACTGCCGTATCCTTGGAAGATTGACGTTTCAAAAAAAGAATAAAAGGTAGTGTAGACATTGACTGTTTAGTATTGGAAAAGAAGTTGCTAGCACCAGAAACATTCATGAGCGAGCATTCCAGAGTCTTATTACCATTGGAAATAAGGTTGGGCTGTAAGGATAACTTCAGCACTCGAAGTGGCACGAGAACTGAAGTATACATTGTGCTACAGCTGTACTTTATATGTGAGATAGTGTCCATAGAGAATGTAGAGACTACTACATTAATGCTGGCAACAAACAGAACAGAAGAAGTATGTCCGAAAAAGACTTGGCATGGAAACAAAAATGTTGTTGCCAGTTTGCCGCTCTAATACGGGCAATGAGAAATCTTGCTCACCCTAGGTATCTGGACTCCTGGCCAGTTGATTCAAGGATGGACCAGCTTTGAGCAACCGGCTGGGAAACGTCAACATTTTATAGATAAGAAGTATGACAGAAAAGGATAGAAATAGTCCTTATATAGTATGTTAGCCCAATGACCTCATGCTTATATAAGAACACCGATATATCGATATGGACTCCTTGCAGCCGCCGCCATGGGAAACAGTGCGTCCCAGCCGCGGCGCACGGACCCAAATGTTCAGTCCCCAGCAAGTCCTGCGAGACGTGGCCGTACCCCATCGCCCGTTCCTGGGCCACACTCGTCCATGCGGACTAAGCGGAAATCGCTGGAGCTGCCAGACTTCAACAGAGTGCTGGCGATGACCAGTGGAACAGAAGATATATCTTCGAGCGCGGTAGGAGAACTCACGACAGATGCTACTCCCCCAAAGAGTCAAGCGATCAACATCCCGAAACCTGCAGTAGATGCCCCACCGATAAGAAGACCGAACAACCATTTCTCCTCCAGTGAACTCATTATTCCTGCCACACACCTACCATTTCCACCTAACCAGGCCCAGCAGAGGGTCACGTCGTCGACTTATGCAGGTCCTGGAGGGCCGCGAGGGCTCAGGTCTAGGGCAGGGCGGCCGCAGAGGATGTCGCAGGTCTACGAAGCGGATTTAACACCACCGCACCACGAGTTCCTTGACACGCAGGATCTAGCTACATCGCCATCGCCTAGCCCTAGCTTTACTCGCGAAACCATCAATTCTACAATTCCCATAGGGCTTTTAACAAATGCCGATGTCAATGTCTTGGGCGACGGAGAGGAGGGCCAGGAGACTCCGATTCTTCCGCAGGGCTTGGACATCGACGATTCAACACTTATCGAGCCAACGCCCTTTCAGATAACATGGCAAGGTGGAGGAAAGGTCGTTGTTCTTGCAAGAGCAGGCGACGAAGACTGGAATGGCAGACAGCCTATGGACCAGTGCGTTTATCTATTGATTCCGAGAAATAAAATAACAAGGTCCAAGAGATCTAAATACCAATTCTTGGACAACCACAGTCTACCTCCTCCCTGGTACTCACCATATCCGCTTTCTAGTCGATGATCAGTGGCGTGTCTCCGATGAACTTCCAACCGCAGTCGATGACTCTGGTTCTCTCGCCAACTATGTCAGTATCCAGCCAGGTTCTCCCTCCACTGCTGCCACTTCTCTCCCTCCAAACCTCCAGCCATATTCACCTACCCAAGCACGCCAGCTTGCACCTGGCCAGTCCTTCTGGTCCACAGCCTCCTCTGTTGAGGATGATGATATCAACAAAATTTCTATTGGCTCTCAAATTTCTTCTGCAAAATGGACCAGCACTCTCCCACCTGCCTTGATAGAAGCCGCACGTGAAGAAGATTCGTACCTGCAAGCTTCTGCAGGCCATTACGATCCCCAATCCCGTAGCACCCGCGTCAGTGGGTTTGTACCGGCACCCAATGTTCCCCCCGCACCCGGTATGCCTAGACATTTGGACAAATTAATCTTGAATACCAAGATGACTGTTCCTGGAAGCGCGAGTAATAATGGTAACAGTGGTGGTGGAAGTGGTCAGGGAAGTCCAAGTAGAGTTGGACGGGGTGAAAATCGGGATAGTAGGCCAAGAAGGGAGAGGAAGAGAGAGAGTAGGAGAGAGGAGAAGAGGGAGAGGGATCAGAGGAGAGATCGTGATCAGCGTGAGCAACAGCAGCCGCGACAAACGTCGAAAACAGATACTGATGTACCTCTCTCTTTGTCGTTAGCGAACTTTCCCCCTGCACCTCCTCCCAGTGAAGACGGAACTGATGCAGGGTTAGATGGGAAATATGAACGATCGCCTACGAGAGAAATCGCTGCGGAAGGGGAGGGTGATAGAAATTCCGGAAACATTGCAGCTGTTACGACGCCTGAATCTATACTCAAAGCCACACCTACCACCGCAGCCACTATTCCCACAACGGCGGCGGCCCCCGTCACAATAGCTGTCTCCCCAACTGACCCTGACAATCTTCTATCAACTACGTTAGGTCCTTTAGGTTTGGGGACAGGGACTATAAGTGGATCTAGAGCGATCACATTGGACATGGGAAATATGCCAGCTTTAACTGATGATAACAGTGTTTTGCCTGTTCCTTCACATGTTGTCATACAGCATCTGTGTACGAGTGCGATCAAAAATGGGGTCTTGGCTGTTGCTAGTACAACGAGGTATAGGAAGAAGGTGAGTTGTAGCATGGAATGTCCATGCACAGGCGATATGTGGATGGCATACTGATATGTTTTTGCCTAGTATATGACAACTGTATATTATAAGCCAACCTCGTGAGTTTGAGGATGGAAGTCTTGGAAAACTAGATATGAGTGTGTTATTATTGTCTTCTGTTGTCTGTGAATTTTTCCTTGATCTACTCATCGCATGAGCCAGACCCCTCTTTTTTGTATTCTCAACACTTGTTTTTGATGCTTTCCTCTTCGTAATTTTTTCACTACTAGACTTTTTCCTTTGGTCGCTTGGATAATGCCAGTGTAGAGTGCCATATTGATTGAAGAAACGAATGAGCACCCGTCAAGAGACGCCTTTTCGCATGGTGCACGTATTTTCAGATTAGGCATGGAGAAATGAACTGCAGCTATTGAACAAGAGCAGATGGGACTGAATCCTTCAACATTGAAGCCATCTGTCAGCCCGGTCTGGCAAGGGTTATTTTTATATAAGATCAATATGGATTCAGATAGATACCAAAATGGTAAAAAAAACTTATCCTACGTATACGTTAATACATTGGAATCTTCAGCTGACGTATTCAGGTATATACTGATACAAAGCTTTTGGAAGAGCTTTTGCTCTCTCTTGTAGACGTGTGGTCTGAGCGAAGGTGGATGGTAGCTCATCCGACTCAATTGTTGTTTTTGGGTCTCGGAGAAACTAGATAGCACTGATACATTTTTCTATACAGTTTTCTTATACCTTATTTCCGGTGAAGGAAGTATGGTATTATTATTCATAAGAGCCTGTGACTCTCTACCCCGATAGCACTCATATCCCCATTCAACGAGAAATCGATCAGACGCACAGGTGAAGGCGTCACCCCAGAACTCTGCTCCTGATACAGAATTGACAGAACACCGGAAGAGATCCTTGCTCTGTCAATAGTAACCTCACCAAAAGCATTCAGTCCCTCTGAGACACCATCAAAAGCCATTGTCCAGTCCGTCCACCCCGAAGCTTGGCTGGCTGTGACGATCCTTACGAAAGGCATAACAACGTAAACATTGTCATGGCTGTCCAAAGCAATCTGCGAACGTCCCACTGCATCGAGAGCAAATGGGATTTCTACTTTGTTCCAGGCACTAGAAGAGGAACGGTATAAGTGGAATGCACGACCGTCGGTTATGCGATCAGTTTCATAGTTAGTTACACATTGACCAAAGCGACCTAGTCGATACTCAAGCTCAGTTTCGCCTCCTCAAAATCTCAGAGGGACATTTACCAGGTACGTAGGAGATTATTACGTGGGGTTGTCCAGTGGAGTCGACTGCCTGAGACTCTTGGTTCATGAGACCGTGATCAGCATTGAGAGGGTCGACGATGAGTCCTCCTGAATTCACATTAAATGGGCTTGAACCAGATATCCCTACACTGGAACCTGCACTATTCTTCCATGTCCTCCCTACAGGTGGAAAATTTGGCTCAAGAAGTGACTCAAGAATGGATACCCACCTCTATCGTCTGAGAAGACATAGACGGTATCATGATTAGTTAGGCCGCCACTACTGCACATAACGGCACCGTTCTGCTCTCTCCATGTACCGGCCACATGTAAACGGTTGGAGTCGTATGTAAATCCATGGATGTAGAGATTCCTGGCGCTGCTTTGTGCGCCGTTCGTTGATGTATAGACTCCGGAAGCGGAAGCCCATGAGCCAACGTTTGACCAAATACCTCCATCGTATTCTGCTAATTGGGTTGCACCATTCCCAGATACGCCAGACCGGTAAACGAACTGTAAGCGGTTTTCTGGAGTGATGACGAATTGGGGATATGTGATGACTCTGAATGTCATGGTTCACTTGTCGAAACTCATGATAAGGGAACTTACGTTCCAACGTCCAGATTACCGATCGTATTTGTGATTGATCCAAATCTACTGGCTACCCAACTTGCACCGCTAGTCGCCAGGCCTGCCTCAGAACTGGTATAAAATACTTGTGTGCTGTGACAATCCAAAGCAACATGAATCTTTCCGTCGGCCGGAGATACACCGAGCGCAATGACATTGTGAGAATCATCCGTAGTCAGATTATGTGGAAGTTGGAGAGTGAACCAGCTTCCAGATGGTAATTGTCGTCGAGCGAGAACAGCCGTACGTGTAGAAGTGTACCAACCAGCGAATTGAAAATTACCAAATGTCAGCACACCGGAGAGCTGGAAAGAATTGACGTTGACGACCCCATCAAATGAGACAAAGAAGATGCCGTTCGGGTCAAGGAGATTGTTAGAAATCTGTGTGACAGTAGGTGCAGCACCACAGAGCGCAATCAAAAGGCTCGCAAGAGGGAAAAAGGAGAAGCACAACATAGGTGAGAGAGGCTATTGGAATCGTAGGAGATAATTATATATTGTTGGATCTCGTGCCGTTTGTAAAATCCACATGTCCTTTCACTAGGTTTTACGGCCCGTGAGACTTCGCAAGGCATATGGTTCGAAGATGAGGGCATACAGACGCTAGATAAGCATATAGTTGAGATAGATAGAATAGAAGAAGTTGGCTTGGTGGAATTCCATTGCTTTAAGTCTTGGGCCAGATAAAGCGAATCGTCGAGGAATAAATCGGCAAATGCCGACTCCCCAAAATGGATCATTTACCTCCCTTGGGTTATTGCAATGATGACATCAATGGCCTTTGTCTCCCTTAGTCTGTCCATGGAAATCTGGAAGACTGACTGCAGTAAAACATCAATATCATAGACCGAAAAGGAAAGATCTGTTGAAGCGCGGGCCGCTCGGACCTACCCATTCAAGCTGTCTAGTGACTACTACATTGACCATGTCCCACGGGAGCATCATTGAGGACCCCAAATCATCTTCATTGGGCTCTCTCAGAATTCCAGAATCTAGAACTGGTTTTTTTGGATACTTGGAAGAGAAGAGTCAGCAGCACGTAAGTGTTGATTCAATTATGACTGATGAATGGCAACCAACATTGACTAGATTGACGAGAAACTTTGGACCCAAAGAATGCCCTCAGATGGGCCATCCGATGTCTATAATCTCGGATCCTCGGCTTTACATGGCTCTTCCACAGGTGATCCTTTCATAGAGGAGAAAAATGAGTCAACAGAGTTTGCTACTGAAGCTCCTATCCGTAAGTTACTATGGCACACGCCTATAAACACCTAAGACACCTAAGACATTCAATAGCGATAGAACACCTCATCACGCCCGAACAATCCGAACTTCTTCAATCTCTCCGGAAATGTTGTGAACTACGTGATAAATATATGTTCAAATCGAGACAGAGACTAGGGGATGATCCTCGAGATTACGATGGTGAATTTGAAGGACTTCCAGAAGAACATGTCGAAGTTTACGGTCGACGGCCGGACGTTGACGCCGCAACTGAACGGTTCCGAGTAGAATCACCCTTCGCACCCTGGAAAATCTATCCAGAGCCTCCATTACCAACCTGGCATCCAAAGAACAAGGAGGTGCTCAAGTACAAGAACGTGAATGGCGAGGAAAGTTTCAAGTTTGAGGCTTGTGAAATACCAGAGTCTCATCCATGGACCTTTGAAATTGATGACAAAGGCGTCTATCAGGTATATGATGACAGTAAGCTAAGTACCTGCCAATAAGCCCATGAAAAATTAACTCAAGAACAGGAGACTCAGGACCGGCCTTCGACATTCCTGACATCCGGGAGTATTTTATGGACCTCGATTTTGTCCTCAGTGTCATTTCTCATGGACCTACGAAAAGCTTCGCTTTTCGAAGGCTGAAATACCTTTTAAGCAAGTTCACTATGTACACCCTACTGAATGAAAGTCAGGAGCTGGCAGATATCAAGGTTCGTTCATGAATCTTGAACTTATACCAAATTTCTGACTTCAATCCGTCATCAGCGCAATCCTCATAGGTGCGTTCAGCAGGTTGCTCACAAGATCCTGCTGAAACATGGTTCCAGGGATTTTTATAATGTTCGTAAAGTCGATACTCACGTTCACCACTCGAGTAGCATGAATCAAAAACATCTTCTTCGGTACATTAAATCAAAGATGAAGCACTGTCCTCAGGTAGGCCATGCTGTATCTTATCCTTATTTGTGCATCCGTTAACTAAATCCAGGATGTCGTAATCTTTCGCGATGGTCATGAACTCACTCTTGAACAAGTTTTTCAATCTCTTAAACTAACTGCATACGATCTGTCCATTGATACCTTAGACATGCATGCTCACCAAGACTCATTCCACCGTTTCGACAAATTCAATCTCAAATATAATCCTATTGGAGAATCTCGGTTACGTGAAATTTTTTTGAAGACAGACAATTATATCAAGGGTCGATACCTGGCTGAGTTAACCCAGGGTTCGTCAATTATCCGTACTGCATCGTTATCCTGTATTGATTCACCACTATCAGAGTTGATGAGTGATTTAAAGCAACATAAGTACCAAGTATGTCAATGTCCAAGTTTCGGCAGGTATCCATTGATTTTCACGCCCCAGAACGTTGAATGGCGAATTAGTATCTATGGCCGCTCCCCCGATGAGTGGGATAAGCTGGCAAAATGGGTCGTCAATAATAAACTGTTCTCAAACAACGTTCGCTGGCTTATCCAAGTTCCAAGACTATATGAAGTTTACAAAGTTAATGGTTCTGTTGATACCTTCAAAGACATTGTTGTTAGTTCAGTGCCACCATTTTGTTCCACTTCTGTGAATAGCCGGAATTGACCTTTTCCCAGACGTTTTTGGCCCCTTATTCGAGGTTACCAAGGATCCTGGCACACATCCTGAACTACATGTCTTCCTCCAGCGTGTTGTGGGATTTGACACCGTAGATGATGAATCCAAAATTGAGCGTCGCATCCATCGCAAGTTCCCTCTGCCGCATTTGTGGAATCTCCCACAATCCCCGCCCTATTCTTACTGGTGAATTTCACCTCGTGCTCAGTGACCCAGTATTAATTTGATTGAACTTAGGGTCTACTATATGTATGCCAATATGGCCAGTCTAAATAACTGGCGTCGTCTTCGGAGTTTTAGTGCGTCCAATAACACGCCTTCGTGGAACCATAATGACATCTCTGCAACGGTTTATATCAGACACTTTCGTCTTCCGACCTCATTGTGGCGAAGCAGGCGATACCGATCATCTAATTTCAGCATTCCTGACCTCTCACTCCATCTCTCACGGTATACTCCTCCGCAAAGTGCCAGCACTCCAATATCTATTTTATCTGAAACAAATTGGCATCGCGATGAGCCCTATCTCCAACAATGCACTCTTCTTGACTTACGAACGAAACCCTCTTCCCGACTTCTTCAAAACTGGTTTGAATGTCAGCTTGAGTACAGATGATCCGTTGCAATTCCACTTCACGAAGGAACCTCTATTAGAGGAATATAGTGTTGCGGCTCATGTTCGTCTTATCTCATGTTTGATTCCTATACTGATGGGTTTTGGCAAGATTTACAAGCTGCCGCAGAGTTCTCTTGCTGAACTTGCCAGAAATTCAGTCAAGCAGAGCGGATTTGAGATGGAGATTAAACGCCACTGGCTCGGCCAGCAGTGGTATCTGCCAGGAGCAGAAGGCAACGACATCGATAAGGTGAGCATTGGTAAAGAATTCTGCATATGCCTGTCACGCTTATAAAATTAGACAAATGTACCCGACATCAGGCTGGAGTACAGATACCAAACGTTGATCGGAGAATTGGAAATGATAAAAGCCAAGTCACTAACTGGTGCTTTGCCTGACTTTGGGACTGCTGGAATTCAGGCGATTGCTGGTTCTGCTGGTTATTGATTATTTTTCTGTCTCTTTACAAGACAAACAATGGATCAATGTGTTGTGGACCCTTGTTGTACATGATCTAGTACATGATCTAGATGGAAATTATAGTACTGTGTACCTGTATGCTTGCATGCAACAATTTTGGGTCTGAAAGGATCGGGTCACAATCTCAACTAACGACTTCCGATAAATTTATGAATATGCAGGAGTATCCAAATTTCTGGGTCAGCAACCGACACAGACCTGCTATGACGTTAAAAGAGCATCCTTGAGTCCAAGGAGAGCTAGAAATAGAATTGGACATGGCTTGGATCTCGTAAAAAGCAGTGATAGTAGTGGGACACAATAGAGATGAGATGGCACATGAGACAGTCTTCATTACAGGAAAGAAAGGAGAAGAGAATGGATTGCCCCAAGCACTGCTAAGCACCTTGCAAGCCTCAGACGATAAGTTCCAATTGCCAAGCACGATTCCTGATGCTATAGATCATCGTGGCATGGATGATGCTTTCTCGAACGCATTTTCTGTGGTGACTACCTTGTTGCTGCTTCACCAGTTTCCAATATAAGTTCCACAAGGATCATCAGTAGAAAGTGAACGATGAGGAGATAAGCATGCAGAACAGAGTGATAGTAATCATTATAGGTGTATCTGGGCAAAATATATCAGGCCTTGTGAAGCTGATGACTTTGATTATTCCACTTTTGCAGTGCTGGGACTATCATCTTCTAGTTGCGGTGACAGGATGAACAGAACACATGAATATGGGATAGCCAAAAGATTTGGATCTCCCATAGGCAGAAGACTGATACATGTGAGAGGAGAAGACTTTGACAACAGGAAGTTCCCATAATTACTCTGGCAATCTAGGCAATCCATACTCTGGAAATGAGCTCGGTAAGACCTATTATAATATCCCATATGAGGCTGAGCATGACGGAAGGGACCGAATCGACATACCGACGTCATTCGTGTTGAACTGATAGATACCAACAAGGGTAGCAACGGTAGCCGCTCGCAGTGTCCATGTACAAATTGGACCGAGAACAGGAAATTTACGGGGATGAAGATAATCGACAACCACAGAATCGAACTACAATCACAACACCATGTTCAGGTCTAGAGTGACATGGGGCCAAAGAACAGACTAACACCAATATGGGAATGAACGACGAGACTGACACCAAGTAGACCATCTAGGATAGGGTGTGCGGTGGTACTTGTGACAAATGCGGCAACTGTCAGAGGAACAAGGCCTGCAGAGAGTAGCCGCTCAAAAGCCCAATGGTAGGAGCCATGAACACGAGAAGTCGGAGGGAAAGACGTTGGATCGTTCACAGTACCCTTGTAAATGGCTACACAAGTAGTTATAGATATTGTTACCTAGGGGTAAGTACACTCACGTCCGCCTGGGACATATTTGAATTCGGAAGTATTACTGGCAGAACGAACTGCATAAGATCAGTCACATTCCTGCAACCAGAGAAGGAGCAGCCCACCCTGGAGAGCTGTTCTAAGTACTGTATGTTGGGAAAGGGCTCTTGGTAAGGTCGAACGCAGGATTAGATTTGAGGACATCATTTTAGACAAAGGCCCACAATAAGACTTGTCTATTCCCAGTTGCTCCAAGATGACATAATACATCAAATACAGACAAATAATATAGTGACATGGTGATACATACAAGGCATCAATGCCAAACAAAAGACTATGCAGACCAAAGAGAGGGGTGAGAGAGAAGTTGCATTTTATAGCAGAAACAGGGAGCAAAAGACAAAAGAAATGCCTGGATAGGATGGAGTGCTACAGCTGCCACAAGAAAGGTTATATGTGACACAGCAAATAAAATATGCATGCAGGAGAAGGAGGGAAAGAAAGAAAGACTTAGGTACATTCTACCTAATTTCTGCATTATATACCTAAATTATCTAAGAAACTGCTCCACAGAATGGTGTTTCCATAACATCTCAATGTCATCCCATAATAACAACATCATTTCACAATAATATGGCAAAACTGTTGGGCCAAGGGAGATGGTAAAAAAGACCTGAACCCATGAAGGAAGGGCCAAGGAAAGGCCAACATAGCCTGAGTAGGTGAGTGGCCCACAGGTGCCCAGAAAGGACTTATAGAGAATACTTATGGAGAGAGGTATAAGAACTTAAACCCTAAGCTAGGTCTAAGCTCTACTCTTTATTGGAGTGGACAAAGAGAACTCATTAGTTCCCATTTCATTGGTCTATCTACTTATACATATTTCTAATGGTCTGTGCACCTATCATCCCACACTTCCAACCAAATTATGTATGACATGATGTGTGATGTGACCATTGATGTGACTTTGTCACTCCCCTTGTCACATGGTGTGACATACTTTCCCATACTATAAATAGAAAAGAAACTAAAAGGAAAATAATAACAAAATAGACTTAGTGGAAAAGAGTAGTTTTGTTATGAAATGACTTAACCCTATTTAAGAACTCTACAATCTATATTCAGAAGAGAAAGACTCCCCCAAAATTGTAGAAGTAATAAACAATGACATGGACTTAGATTCGGATGTAGAAGGGCTAGTGGACCCTTATTAGAACTTGTAGGCTTAGATTCTCTACACTTTGGGAATCAGTGATGGGAAGATAAGATAGGATTACTAGACAAGTCATAGAATAAACCACTTAGTCAGTAGTGCACATAGACCATGTAAAGTAGTATAAAGTCTGGGCATGAATCAAGTGGGAACTCTATTGAGTTCTCTTGACCACCGACCTTAGAGTTAGGGCAGTGGCTTCATACCGGCCAACCCTCTGAGAACCTTACATTAGAACTCGATTCCACTTCAGCGGCTGCTCACCTCAAGCCCTCGCTACCCTTTTTACTCTCACTCACACATCGACAACTTGACGGGGGTCATCGCAACCTTCTAACCGTTACCTCCATAACAAACAGCGGGCCCTAGCTGTATAAGGGGACTTGTGTAGTAGTTTAGAACTACACGGTGGACAGGGAGACCTTCTCTAGTACTCCCCTAGATCGGACCTGCTCGGTTGAGACAGCTAGTTACATTTTTGCTTTGCTATCTGTTCGGTACTGTTGGGGCATTGTCTCCAGTACACGCAAGAGAACGACAGTTTGCCCTTAAGGCGCTGTCTAGCTTAGGGATTCCCTCCTTAGGGATAATAGTTGTTTTACCCTTAGTAGTTGTCAAGTAGATACAAGTAAGGAAGTAGTTAGTAGATGGCTAGCTGGGTAAAGATTGTACACCCTAGTAGCCATAACAACTTAGTACAATCATATCGCCGGTCATCTCGACCAAATTTTTCAAAAATGAATTCAACAACCACTACAATGCCCTGTACCCGGGCATACATTGAGATGATGAGGGGGAGGAGAGGCGAAGGAAGTCGGAAGGGGGGAGCAACAAATTTGTGCCCTTATTAAGTAAAGTGTGCAGGAGGATGGAAGGAGGGATCATGGCATGCCCCTACGAGGGAAAAGCGCAGCCAACAAGGTGCTGGGGGTGTGGGGAGGCAGGACACGTCCTATGGGGCTGTCCAAATAGAGCGGCACGGCCAGGGAAGACAGAAGCACAGCATGTGAGGAAGGTAGAGAAGAAGAAGTGCAGAGAATGTGGGGGAGATAACCACTGGGAGCAAAAGTATCCCTCAGTAAGGTTGTGGGGAGAAGGATGGGGGTTGAAGTAGAAGTGGCATAAGGGGGAGGAAAGGGCAATAAAGAGAGGAGTGCTAGTAGAAAGGTGTGAATGAGGCTGGGTGGAACAGAAGCAGGTGGTGACGATCGTGAGGTGTGTGGATTGTGGAGTGACAGGTACCCGATCATGGGGAGGACCCACTTGGAGGTACTATGACAAGGACAACCTTTGAAACAACAGGTGCCTGGAGTGCGAGGATAGATGAGAGAAGGAGATATGGGACATAAGCAGGGGAAAGAGGATGACGAGGCAATGTCGAGCTTGTAGGAAGGATGACTCCCTGCCAATAAAAGAATGGAGTCCAGACGTCCAGGGTTGGGCATGTGGCTTGTGTATGGGC
>Ga0153986_1000407_pt1 | contig 13576 bp, 21 predicted proteins | sample TSGA070MetaG_FD_104724 | JGI IMG/M metagenome (GOLD analysis project Ga0153986, IMG submission 104724) | Attine ant fungus gardens microbial communities from Georgia, USA - TSGA070 MetaG | ecosystem: Host-associated > Fungi > Mycelium > Unclassified | place: USA: Georgia, Alexander Wildlife... | reverse complement strand
TAGTTTGATATGACCTCCGAAATTTGGTGCATGACGATCAAACGACAGTCTATTAATTGGTTCTGCAATCTAGTAGAAGACATGAAAGGTGCTGATTAAGGGTGTGACTATTTGGCAGTAAAAATGATTGTCAAAGGGGAATATCTGGTCAATAGGGAGAACATGATGCTTAACAGTCAGTGATATTGCGATAGCCTCCTCGTGCTAATGGGACAGGATGACTACCCAAAAGCCTCTGAGCATCTGGTTACCCGCAGACAGTGTTTGAAGGGATGAAAAGTTAGCTCCGAGGGACCAATCAGAGGAATTAGACGGCAAAAACCTGAGTGTCTGTCTATCTTGATCAGAGAATGCGTTTCTGAAAAGAACAATGTGGCAGGTGCGTTGCCAAGGGTTTGTACTCTTTGAGTCTGCCAAAAGGAAAAGTGCAGCATATGATACGTTTTCCTTCAGGAAATCGATAGCTCCGCTATTGCAAACTTGCATTTTTGAAGCTTTGGCGTAGTACAGTGCGAAAGTTATGGATAAAGTTTGACACATTCATCAAGAGAATACGCAACGCCCAGGACGTTCATTAACGAGCGAACACTTTGACCCGGCAATACTGTATTATTGGAAGGTTGAGAAGATAGACACATTGACGATAAGAAATATACGTACATAGAGGACTTCTGGATATCTAGTCCTCTTCGTCGGACAGGTCTTGGTGCTGTTGTTCCTCGGCTCTCATCGCACCGACAAGGTCGTCAGATTGCCCTTTTTGAGCCGCTAGCCGCTGACCTGGAAAGGTTATCAGCAACTGTTGGACACAAGTGGTTGAGGATCGCACGGATGAGGATATGAATAGCCTCCTGGGTTCTCCTTTCCAGTTTAGCCAGCTTTTCCTGCGTCTCGCGCTTCAAGTCCCAATTTGGACGTTTAGGAGCAATATTAAATACATCCTATAGTATACAACCAGTCGCGCACACGATGTGAGATCGTTTTGATCATTCACAAGGACAACGCACCAATTCTTGTGCTTGCCGTGCCTTGTCCTCCTGGACAATTTGCTCCGCAAGGCCGGCTACATTTCTTTCTACTGTGTCTTCCATCTCAACGTCATCATGCCTCGTGTGTTTCTTAATGGTCCGTGATTCTGGATCGAAGTTTCTCGATTTGAACAACGACTCTGCAACACTAAAGCATTGATGATGAACATTTGGGGGATACACAACACACACCCACTCACTCGTCAGTCACTTCTCCAGCCTTGCGTTTTCTGAGTGAGATCAAACGTGCTTTACGCGCCTCAGAGTTCTCAACAAGCGACATGGGGAGAGTGTAGGTATAGAGAGGCACAGTTGACTAAGCAAATGATTTGGACACAGAACGAGCTCATCAACGCCCGTTCAGACTCAAACATCATTGCTTAGCTGCTCTATTATGTTGTGTCCATGGCACCGAGCCTGCTTTCAAATCGATATTTCTAGGTGCAGTCGGACTTTCGCGAATGCTTGTAGGCATTTTCACTCGACTGTTTCCTGCCATGCCGAGCCAAAACAGATGTCGATGGAAAATTACCCGTGCGGACTGATACGGTGCATAGATTCATTTTGCCGCTTCCAAGGCTTAGACTGATAAATCTTGTAACAGCAATTTCTCAATTATTGCTCACATTGGTATATATGCCATTTTTCTATGATCTTCTTTTGCTCAACAAGACAGAATTCAGACCACGGAAAGTCGACGCTGGCTGATAGGTAGGTTTTTTTTCTTTACCTATCGTAATCATGGACTTATTTCCCTCCTCAGACTTCTTGAGGTTCATGGTTTCTTCAATTACCCAACGACACTCTGAGCTTACGCTAGGTATAGCTAACAGGAGCGATTGACATGAAACAGGTTGGAAAAAATCAGCAGGTCCTGGATAAGCTAAAAGTGGAGCGGGAGCGAGGCATCACAGGTATGGTGTCCATATATGACCAGTAAATTTATTGAAATGTGAAGAAGTCAAGGCACAGACTGCGAGGTATACAATCCACTGGATTCTGTTTTAAGGAATCTAACAAAATATCTTAAGCATGCTTCACACTCATAGTGGTCGGCGACATCTCCTGAATCTCATTGACACTCCAGTGCGGATAAATTTTCAAGCGTCTGGACCATACCACTTAATCATGATCGTAGGGCCATGTTGACTTCGCTTGGGAGGTTTCGCGATCATTGGCTGCTTGCCAGGGCGCTCTATTGCTTGTATGTACCTCCTCAATCTCTCTCATCTAGAATCTTATCTTAGCTGGTAGGTTGACGCCAGTCAAGGAGTCCAAGCTCAATCTTTATCTGTATTCCATAGTGCAAGGGAAAGAGGCTTGAAGATTATACCTATACTCAATAAAGTTTGTATCTGGTTTTTGCTTGTAGTTGTACTGAACTCACCTAGACTTTAGATAGACCTCCCCGCAGCTGAACCAGAGCGAATAGCAGCACAGATAGAGTCGATTTTCGGCATAGATCCTACTGAAATCATCAAAATATCCGCTAAAACTGGTTTAGGCGTAGAAGCAGTGTTAGACGCCATAATCAAAAGAATCCCTTCACCGGTTGGATCAGAGAAAGAACCTCTGAAAGCTTTCATGTTTGATTCTCTGTAAGTCAAAATATTCCTATATTGTTTTCCTCTTCACACAAGTATCCAGGTATGACAAGTATCGAGGAGTGATTTCTCTAGTAAATTTACAAACCGGCATTTTGAAGAAAGGTCAGACTTGAATACTTTGGATCGCCTGCTTCAAGTATTGAGCTTGATTCAGGCGACAAAATTGCTTCATGTCATACCCGGAAGAAATATGAGATTACCGAAGTTGGGATCATGCATCCGGAAGAGACTCAAGTTCGGGCGCTTTATCCAGGTCAAGTCGGATATATCGCATGCAATATGAAGCAATCGTCAGAAGGTATTTCACGTGTACTCATATGCAAACACTGTTTGCTGATCCAGTTGGTTGTCATCAGCTCATATTGGTGATACTCTTCATCGGCTCGGCTCTCCAGTTGAGCCTATGGCTGGGTTCAAGCCCTCCAAAGCCATGGTCAGCACCGACTCTTTATGTTGTGTTCCGGGTTCATTTGTTTTAGGTTTATGCTGGTGTCTTTCCAATCGATAATAACGATTTCCAGAAACTTGAAGAGTCGATCAATCGAGTGAGTGTTTTTCAACTCGACCTTGGACACAGTCAACGAACTCTTACAAGAGTTTATTATCCGTAGTTAATACTGACGGACCGCAGCGTGACCGTGCAACGGGAGTCTTCGACTGCTCTTGGGCAGGGTTGTCGACTTGGTTTTCTCGGCACACTCCATATGGATGTCTTCCGTCAACGACTTGAGGACGAATATGATGCCAACATCATCATTACTGCGCCCACAGTACCTTACAAAAGTAAGCTCTCAATGTAGCAGAACTTCTTTCTTGTGCTGAGTCAATACGTTTAGTTCTTTACTGGAACAGTAACAAGGAACTCCTTGTCAGCAATCCTACTGATTTCCCAGATGTTGGTGACTCAACATTGCGAGTCAAAGAGATCCAGGAACCAATCGTCAAGGCCACTATTATCGTCCCTGAAGGTACGGAGATGACAGTCTTGTCCTTCATAATTTATAATCTCAAATCTACTAGAACACTTCGGTGAAATGCTGGATCTTTGCTATGCAAGACGAGGAGACGATTTGAATCACAAATATCTCGATTCCGGACCCGCATCCTCTTCTCGTATCATGCTTACATGCACTCTTCCTTTGAGTGAAATCGTTTCAGACTTCTTTGACCACTTGAAAAGTCGAAGTTCAGGATTTGCAAGTTTTGAGTAAGCTGCAAAGTTTCCTCGATATTTCCTTATTTACACTCTGTCAGCTATGAAGATGCAGGCTACAGAAAAAGCGACCTCGCTAAGATGGTCTTCCTTTTGAACGGAAAACCAGTAGACGCACTAGCCCTCATCATTCACAGATCTACCCAGGATACTGTTGGGAGGCAGTGGGTGAAAAAACTTCGTAAATAATCGAGGAAAACAGTCTGTCCAGATCTCTGACGCATGTTCCCAGATAAAGTCATTCCTCGGCAACTCTTTGAAGTGCCCATCCAAGCTGCAGTAGGGAAAAAAGTCATAGCTCGTGAAACACTTAAAGCGCTTCGTGCCGATGTCACTGCTGGTTTGTATGGTGGACACTACGAGCGCAAGCTTAAACATCTTGAGAACCAAAAAGAAGGAAAACGACTGATGAAGAAGCTTGGCAAAGTGGAATTACCACAGGAAGCCTTCTTCGATATCCTTCGAAAGTGAACTATACGAGATCTGACGCTTTTGAATCAACATATAACATACGTGCATATAATTTATAATACAAAATCTTCGTCATCATATGCTTCTTTCAACAAGCTATAGGCGGAGAGGGGTGAGGCTCAGCGTAGGGGGAAGCCGTAGGAAATATGAACTTACCGGTGGATGGATGATGGTGGATGGTCACCGCTTAAGAGAACATTAGTCAACACTCCAGTACCACTCATCCAGAAACTCACTCATTCGTGATGTACGCGTCGATCAGCTCAGGACCTATATAGTCATAATAAGGATTGAGAACGTCTACTTTATCCACTAAATGCCCTTCCTCAAATCCTAAGACGTCACTGGGATTGCCAAAGTCCAATGCATCATAGGCGTGATAGAGATTCCAAAGTGGCGTCAATTTGAATTGACCAGTGCATACCACAACTGGCGTACTATGCGCCATTGCTGCTGCCGCGGCAATCTGAGAACCAGCGATCGCGAACATACCACCATTAGCAAGAATGACGTGTGCACCGAGTATCACTTTATTGACTCGTGACATCAGGGCGAAGATGGATGAATCAGGGACGAGAAAGGTAGAGACTCCAGCGGACGAGAGGGATTTTGCCATTTTGCGACCCCCGTAGGAGGGAGCAGTTTCGGCAACGATCACGGTATAGTTGTGATGGTGTGCGGCTGTTTTGAGGAAGGTCTCAACTGTTCTTGACATACCCAACGTCAGGATAATTTCACTGGATCGAAGTCACCACACGGTTCAAGACATGAAGAATTCGATCACACACTCTGAATGGACATGATCCTTGGCGTTTTTCGACACATTATCGTATACGGTCTCCAACTCGTCAAGAACATCTTGTAAGGCTTCCATGAGTACAGGCTTTAGGCCTTTTGCAAATGAGTCCAGGTCATCTGGATCATCTTCCTTTAGTGTGCATTGATTTTCCGACTTTGGTACACCAGTAATTTGCTTCCTGGGCTGTCCCTGGAGAACAAATTTTGCAATTGAGAACTGAGCTTTTTGTGGTGCTACCGCTGCGCCTTGTGTGGCTGTCTGGTACTCCTCACGAATGTGATGTAGCACTTTGCGTACTGTATTTCCAACGGCGTGCTCTAATACCACATGTTCAATGATCATGCAATGGGTCCAGTAGATGGTAAAGCTGCACCGTTTGGCTGAGCCTCGACTAGGCGGCGCCCGACGACTTTAATGATTTCTACGAGTTGTCCAAAATTTGAGAATCTTGCCTTTGATATCACTTGACGTAAGACGAGAAGGGTTTCTAGCGCTGTCGAACGTGAGCCCACAATCTGCCTTTATAACGACCATTATCGATAAAGCAAGGTGATGAGCAGCATCGACCAGGGATCCACCATCGATCTAGGCTCACCGACGTCTCAGTTTTGAAGCCAAGACTTCAACGATTTTGTTGTATGGTGCAGGGCGATCCTGGGGCATTAGAATATGTATTTTTGGTCAGTGGTCGTGAATCTTGTTTTCTGTACAGGGTTAGGCGGTCAATGGAGGTCCAGTGCTTAACACAGCCACTTTTTAATCCTCGGGTATCTACAATATCTACAATATATTGACAACAGCAATTGGAAAAATCCAGAAACTTAAATTACATGATTATACAAGATCCTGAACATAATCGTACCAGAGGCGATGAAAAATGCCGACGCCCTGTTTTTAAGCAGGAGAACGAGCATATGTAGTGGTGAGATGCATCAGCTAACCTCACCTAGTTAATGGCCGGGTAGGTAGTAAGAGGCTGGAAAGCGATAATATTACAAGGCTTAGAAATCTCGGAGAATGTATACACACGTAACCCATTCAACACATTAAATCTGATCAGTAGCATGTAAGTTGAAAGTATCAGTCCTCTGTGGAAGCTCAGAAAGTTGTTGAACATCCTTATCGCCACGGCCAGACAAACACTGAAGACAAGTAATTTAGCAATTGATTGAAGTTTGAGATGAATGAGTACTCACAACGACAAGGTCATGGTCTTTTGGAAGCGTTTTAGCAATACGAACGGCCTCCCAAATCGCGTGTGAGGATTCCAAGGCTCAAGAGAAATCAGAAAGGAGCACAAATGGCCCGAGAAGCTAGCTCACCGGGAATGATACCCTCTTTTTGTGTCAGCATCCTGAAACCATCCAAGGCCTGTTCGTCTGTAGCGACCACATATTCCGCCCGACCAGAATCCTTCAACCAAGCGTGCTCAGGTCCAACGCCAGGATAGTCAAGACCTGCACTAATGGAATGAGTCTCGATAATCTGACCATCCTTATCCTGCAGGATGTATGTCCGGACACCATGTAAAACACCAGGCCGGCCCATCGAGAGAGTAGCACTGTGCCTGATTCCATCAATACCTGTCATCAAGGTCAGTCCATAGAGAGATGGATCCAATACAGTAGACTAACCCTCTCCACCTGCTTCTACGCCGACGAGGCGGACACTTCTGTCGGGAATAAACTCGTGGAAACTACCGATGGCATTGCTACCACCACCAACACAGGCAACAATGACATCTGGAGCTTTGCCTCGCGCTTCACGAAGTTGCTGTTTGATCTCTTGACCGATGACTTTCTGGAAATCACGAACAATTGTCGGGAACGGATGCGGCCCAATGCAAGAACCAACAAGATAGTGCGTTGTGGCAAGATTTGTTACCCAATCACGCAGTGCTTCGTTAACCGCATCTTTCAGTGTGCGAGAACCTGAATAGACGGGTATAACCTGAATTCTTCAGTGTGACATCAGTCTGGTTCTCTTGATTATTTACCTTTCCACCGAGCATTTCAATGCGGAAAACATTCAGGGCTTGTCGACGGATATCTTCTGCGCCCATATACACTATACACTCCATACCAAATTTTGCACATACAGTTGCGGTCGCAACACCGTGTTGTCCAGCACCCGTTTCAGCAATTATACGGGTTTTGCCCAGTCGGCGGGCCAAGAGGATCTGAAGCAAAATCGATGCGTCCCTTGTTCTATTCTAAATCTAAATCCAGGACTAACCTGTCCGATAGCATTGTTGATTTTGTGCGATCCAGTGTGATTTCTTATTCAACAGATCAGTAATGAATTAAACGAGCCAGAAATGCTCTCACAGATCTTCGCGTTTAAGCCAAATATTAGCGCCCCCAACATCCTCTGTCAGATTCTTAGCAAGATGGAGGTTAGATGGTCGATTGATGTAACCATAAAGACTACGATATTCTCTCCAGAATTCAGGATCAGCCATGGCAGATTTGTGCGCCGCTTCAAGCTCGACCAGACAATCCACTAGTGCCTCTGGGACATACTGACCTCCATATTGTCCAAAACGTTGTGGCAAGACTTCGGCATCAAAAGCGTCGGTTGCTCTGTTAGCTTGGTTCAGGCCTTTGATGGGCGACCTGGTAGGGAGAGGAGAGTAAACACGAGGCGGTTCACCTCTGCCAGATATGTCTCGGCAATACGCCTCAACTCTCTGCGCAATTTCGCCCGGAGGAGAATCGCCGATGACACGGACGAGCTGGCTGCCAATGACAACACCATTGGCTCCGGCGGCAACAGCATAGTCAAAGTGGGCTCGAGTTGCAACGCCAAACCCTACAGCAAGTGGTACGTGGGTGAATTCATGAATCCGTGTGAGAATGTCTGGAAGCTCAGTATTGAGGTCGACTTTCTCTGAGGAGCCTGTAGTACCCATCTGTTCATATGAGCTAAGATGAGCTGAAACGGATTGAGGTGAAGATACAAGAGATTGATACCCTGGAGACTACGTAGATGAAAGTATCAGCAATCGAGCACAGAAGTTCTGTACGATGGAGGGTCGTCGATGGTGCTATCAATGGCACATAAGAAAGTCTTCATAGGATTAGCATGGATATATTTTAATAGCCAAGCAATTACGGACTGTGCATCGGCACACTTCTCTCGAAATCCAGCGGCCTCCTCAGGGGGAAGGTCAACCATGATGAAACCGTTGGCTCCCGCCGCGGCGGCATCATGAATAGCTTTGTCCTCTCCATAGGCCAGAAGGGGATTATAGTAGCCTCAATGGACATCAGAACTTATCATACAAAAATAAGATATAGACTGTACCCATGAGGAGGACAGGTATAATGAGGCCTTGTTGACGAGCCTCTCTAAGGTGGTTGAGGACAGTTGGATAGTCAATGCCATTCTTTAAAGCAATCTAGAAATGCAGGAGTGAATGGAACTGGAGCACTAGTAGCACCTGCTCACTGTGTTTGTCTTCTGGATTGCAGGTCCATCTGCAATGGGGTCCGAGAAAGGCATACCAAGCTCAATAATATCGACCCCTCCGGCCTGCATTGCCAGAAGAATAGACGGAGTGTCATTCTTGGTAGGGTAACCAGCAGTGACGAAAGTTACGAGAGCAGTAGAGCCCTGGTAATTGGGTGAGTAAACGTGAATATCATTACAAAGAATGAACACGCCTCTGCCTTTTTGTCCTCAAAAACCTTTGTTAAAGCTTCCATGGGATACAATAAGGAAGGAAGTTGATTTTGCAGATGACTCAAATCTTATCTCTTATTAATTGTATCTACGGCGGCCACGTGCCGAAAGAGATTATTTACATCTCAGTTGCCATGTCCAGCCCAACGATGGATTCCTCTCAGCTCGCACATGAGTCTCGAGTGCTCATGATTTACACAGGCGGGTTGCGCCCAATCTGCATCAGTTTTTCCTGATGCAGCACGCAGGTGGCACTATTGGCATGCTCGTTGGACAACAAGGTTATATCCCTGAGCCATATTTCCTGACAGAAACACTCAGGAGCCAGGATCGATTTCATGATCCGTTACAAGAATCTTTTTTTGCGAACGCCAGCACCGTCCAAAGTTTTAGGCAATGGAGCACCGGTAGTGGGAGAGCTAGTCCCGCTCCGTCTCAAGGTCCCGTAACATCAGAATCATCCACGCTACTTGTGCGATCAAGTCGCCCCATTGGCGAACAATCCCTCGAATTACCTCAAGAACGCGCCTCCATGAACAGGCCTAAATGTGTGAAAGTAGCCGAAAGTATTTTTCAGGCCCAATTGCCCAGTCTTGTCACACCACGAAGTAGAGTACCGGGTGAAACGACTAGTAAATCGATTCGCTACGCAATATTGGAAGTAAGTTTCCTTCCTGACAAGTTGATGGTTTTGTCCTGATGATTTTCAGTGGAATCCACTGCAGGACAGTAGTAACATGGATATGCAAGGTCAATAGCAGCCCTCCCATTTAAACTACCTTTCATATCAGTGTTCTTAGATTGGATCCGTCTCGCCACCGAAATTGAACTCAATTATCATTTTGATGCATTTGTCATCTTGCATGGAACAGACACAATGTCCTATACCTCAAGTGCCTTAAGTTTCCTACTTGAAGATCTCGGAAAGACTGTGGTAAGAGAGAATGGTCGGTGTCACCCTGGAATTCCTGAATAGCCCTCCAGATTATCACTGGCGCTCAAATCCCTATGTCCCAGCTTCGCAATGACGCTGTAGATAATCTGATGGGTGCCCTTACAATCGCCGGCCACTACATTATACCAGGTCGATTCTGTTTGAATATCAGTGTCGCTGGCTTATTCTGATCCACAGAATGCTGTGTATATTTCAATCATACCCTATACCGAGGTAACAGAGTAACCAAGTTGTCATCTTATGACCTTGCTGCCTTTGAAAGTCCAAACTTTGTGCCTCTCGTCAAGGGTCCGTTCGTCTCTTCCCAGTGTCATCAGAGATAATTGGAGTCCTGTCAGTTGGCATTGATATCGACGTCAGTTGGGATGATGTTATTCGGCAAACCAGCCTCAGGAGATTCAGAGCACACAAAGGTCAGCACTTTATGTTACTGGAGATGACCCTCGTTGATGCCGATTTAGAGATGAGCCCTAACGTTGGTAAGCCAGGGTTTGTATATTATCTCACAAATAGTCAATCCTTCGTTTACAGCAACGCTCCGTTTATTTCCTGGCATTACAGGAGCGACCATCAAGGCATTTTGTAGTTCGCCCATTAGAGGGGTCGTACTTGAAGCATTTGGTGCAGGAAATGCACCTCAACGTCCTGAAGTGATTAAAGCCCTCAAGGATGCATGTGATCGAGGCGTTGTTATTATAGCTATATCTCAGTGTACCAAGGGATCTGTTTCTGATGCATATGAAACCTCGAGATCACTCCTCCAGGTAGGCGTCATACCTGGAAGTGATATGACACCGGAGGTCAGTACAACTCTTACTTCCAATAACCGGATCCTCAGTTTTTGCTAGTGCGCGCTGACCAAGCTCAGCTATCTATTATCTAAACCTGGTCTATCATTGAGACAAGTTAAGGACCTGATCAGGATCCCACTTCGGGGTGAATTGACATGTTCATCCGCCCTGGCACCCAGTCAAGTCTCAACAGCACCCTCAACTTCTGGCAACGAATCCAGCTTGGATACCATACATCATGTCTTATCTAGATTTATTCGACTATCCCACCTTCCCTCCCTGGTTCCTGAGATCACCATTACATCCGATGCTATAAAGACGGCATCCGAGACTCATGATACGGCCGCCTCATGGACATGGACAGTAGCCGAAGCCTCTACAGCCGAGTTTGTCCTCCTACCGTTTCTGATACACCTTGCCGCTGCGAAGAATGATATCGAAAATTTACAATATTGTATCGAGGCCGAGAAGTTGTATCTGGATCAGCGCGGACATGCTCGACAGTCTGGTGAACCTCCTAGCACCAATTTGGGAGGAAAGAATGGAAATATCGCAGGTGGAATTGTCAATTGCTTGGATCCTGGGTCTGGTAGATCCTCACTTCATATTGCTGCGCTGAACGGACATACCCGTATAGTCGAAGTGTTATTACAGTCAGGTGCATTAGTTCATCTCAGAGACACACTTGGACACACGGCATTATATTATGTGCGTCATATAGCCCCTATTTGTCAATGCGCTCAGTAGTCAATGTTCTGAATGAGCTAGGCTGCAAGACGAGGTCATTTGGACGTTGTGAATATGCTTGTTCAAGCTGGAGCCAACCTCGGAGGATTTGATTCTGGCTATGCGGACTTCGCAGTTGAGAACGCGGTTCGTAGTGGAGATAAGGCCAGTTTGCAGCTGTGGGCTCTGGCAACCAAAATTTTTAACAAACCTGGCGCTGATCCCTTAGAAGTACCCGTTAATTTGATTCCTTGAACTGATGTTCACAGCAGTCATAGTTTAGATGTACGAAATATCCTAGTTTATAGTAGAGGTCCAATGTGAGTTGAGTCACGCCCTATCCTGCTCCAATCCGTCATCAACACTCTCGTTCTCATCATCTGCCTTGACAATTTCCCCCATGATTCCATACAACGTCTGCAGGAAAAGAGCCAATTGAACCTTTTCAAACTGGAATGGATTGTTTAAGAAGCCAAGCTTTTGTCTGAAATCTTCTGTTTCTTGTTCCAGCGATGTTGGAAGATACTGAATCCAATCTGTTGAATGCACGTCTTCATCATAGGAACGCAATGTGAAGCTAAGACCTATTTCGTGCAATCAGGATTGTGTTGTGTGCTGAAAGTAAATAAAAGATGCACTTCGCGTCACAGGGTTGACAGAATTCGATTCGTCAGTGCGAGTGTAACAACAGGTATAATACCACTCGTCCTTCATACCATGACCTGCTGGTGTGGACCGGACATTGTGGACCATAATGTTGGTCAGATCTTCGTATAGCTTGATGGTCTCTTTGGATTTGGGGTCTTGTACCATCCCCGAACGGGGCATAGGATTTCGCGATACCTGTTTTGCTCGATCAACCTCGGCTTTGAGCTCGAATCTGAGCTCTTTCTCTATAATATGAGAAGAAAAGACTTAACTCTATTCAAGGAGAAAGAAAAGAGACCCACCAACTTGCTTCAGCTCTCCAATTTCCTGGTCCTGTTCTGACAACTTCTTTTCAGCTTCATAAATCTCGCCTTTGAGTTTGACAATCTCTTTGTCGAGGGCCTGTTTCTCCGCATCCGCAACCTGACGTGTAATGAAATTGAGTACCGACGGTTTACCAAGCCCAGCAAGAGGCTGTTTCTTTGCCAGTTGTTCCCTCAAATTTTGATTTATTTCTTCCAAAGCTATTCGAGGTCAAACATGAGATCATTGAAACAAATCTTCAGGAATGTATTCGTACCGCGCACTTTTGCCTGGTACTGCTCTTCCATTCTTTCCAGCAGTGCCTCTGTCTCTGTTTCTCGTATTCGGAATTGCTCTTCCAGTTGATTTGAAAGCACTTTATTCTTGTTTTCCAGCTAAAAAAAAATGAACATGTTGGGTTCAGAGAGACATGAAGCACTCGAGAAGCACTCGAGCAGATACTATATTACTCACCCAACCGATCTTCTCTTTCAGTTTCGCCAACTCTGCATCTTTCGTACTTGATGCTCCAGAAGTCTGGCTGGATGCTACAGCCGGTCTTTTTACGTTCAAAATCAGATCATCTATCCCGTCTCTTATAATGTCATCAACACCCTTTGTATACCGCTTCACCTGAGCTTTTCCCCGCCCACTAGTTGCTTTCCTTGGCCTAGTCTGCTGTGGGGGTGAAACAGCTTCCGTGCCCTCTGCCATATTCTCCTCTTCACTTGCTTGGACTTCCATTGCTTTCAGGGATTGCTTCGATGACGGAGGATTCTTGTGTTGTATCTGCGTCCGTCCTTTAACCCGACCTTTCGACTTTGTACCGTTTATGCTCTTCAAGTGTTCCTCAGCTTCGATGCGCATGTCATCTTCGTCACTGCTCGCAATGTCATCATTAATGACCACTCTTGCCTCTTTCACTTGTACTTTCAGCTTCTCATCACTACCACCCAGTTCCTCCACTTCATCATCCTCGCTCTCCGAGACTATGTCATTTTCTACCTTCTTCCGCTTTGATGGTGGGGCGACCGCATTTCCAGCTGGACGTTTGAAAGTACCAGATTCTTGATTGATACCACGTACTTTTTGTTTTGTCAGTGGTTTAGCTGTCGTTCGTGATTTGGGCTTGGGTTTGAACTTGGGCTTGACAGGTGTAGACGTAGAACCAAAGCCACCTGTATGACCGCAAATGTTATCTGATGAGAAAATACATATTATTCCAACATACCAAATTCGATGGAATCATCAGACATGATCGCTGTGTACAAAGGCGTGTTTATACATTGACACAGGGCGTGTGATCACTTCTATCATTCTATATTTATATACTCCCATCAGCCTGTGACAT
>Ga0153986_1000405_pt1 | contig 13598 bp, 14 predicted proteins | sample TSGA070MetaG_FD_104724 | JGI IMG/M metagenome (GOLD analysis project Ga0153986, IMG submission 104724) | Attine ant fungus gardens microbial communities from Georgia, USA - TSGA070 MetaG | ecosystem: Host-associated > Fungi > Mycelium > Unclassified | place: USA: Georgia, Alexander Wildlife... | reverse complement strand
ATCGACTTAGACTCCATCATACCTGTAAGGTTCAGGCTAGGGGTGCAGATGTGGACTTGGTTGAGATTGGTAAGCCCATGAGTTGGTTTACTGACTACTCTTGCTAGTGAGCTTGTTACGGTGTATAAAGGTTGACACCTTAGGGGCACCATGCAAGGAGGATCTAGATTGAGCTCACATTCTTTTCAACACCATTATCTTATGGTTCTACACTAAGTTTTCTATATAATCTTTTTAATACCCTTTCTTTTGATTTATTCCCCACTAACTCTTTAGCACGCAATTGGAAACTGGATTCCTGGTTCTTAATTCACTCCAGACTCACAGTTCCATTTGCCCCTTTCAACGCTCCTAAACATAGTCCCTCAACAAACTACCAGCTGACTATGACAGGGGACCTTAAGCTATATCATAATAGCCTACTGGTGCCTAGAAGTATAAAGGTCAAAGATTAGTCAAGATGATGCCTTAACCCTAACCCTACTCAAGGAGGTGGTTCTAAGAAAACTCGATAGAGTTTTCACTCAATTGTGTTTAGCTACTTATATAACAGTATATGGTCTGTGCACTACTTTCCCATGGGTACTCTAGTGACTCATTGAGTGATCCTATTGATTCTTATCTGCTATCTAATCAAACCATAGAGAACTTAGTGTATGATTTTAGGTACAGGTCAGTTGGTCCATCCTTTCTGTCCAAGTTAAAGTCCAGTCCATTATCCACCACTTCTACTATTCTCGGAGTGTCCTTTCCTTCCAAGTATATATTATACAATTCCTCAATGGGGTCTAGTCAGTTCATGACAAGAAAGGACTAAGTCCAATAAAGTGGGAACTCTAATGAGTTTTCTTTCTAACCAGGAAAGAGTACCTTGAGTTAAACCCTGACTTAAGGTTCTATTTGTTGTTGCTGACAAAGCCCTATGTAATAGATTGTTGAACTTTTTGCAAAAAGTGGTCAGTAAGTTAGTTAATCAGTTAATATCCTTTGAGCAAATAGGTTATAGATTACATAGAAAGTCAAAGGAAGGGAGCATAGTAAACTGACTTTAACACATACTTGATGTTGAGCAGCCTATCTGTGAATGCAGTAGGTAGCTCTAGGCTTACCTTAGGTACAGGCTAGTCATTTAAATGTATCAGAGTATCTACAGAGTAAAAAACTATTTTATCAGGATGGTATATGTCCTCCTTATATACATTTCATATGTTTTATTTTTATCTATCTAGACTGGACTACATCAAATAATGTGTCTTAGTTAGTGTACCTTCACAGTACTTTATTTATATGCTCAACACTTGACACCATTCAGAATTAGTAGAGGAATGAAGCCAGGCCTTTGGCCTGGATGAAAACCTTAGATACTGATTAGGTAATAATGCATCAGGATTGTTGAAGTGAACTGATCAAATAGTACAGCTCAATATTGACCTTGTGCCAAGACTGGAAACATTGGTTCATTGATTCTTGGGTCAAAACTGAACCAAACGGCATTCCTAGGATAGAACCTGCAAACGAGGCAATACGCCATCGACAACGATAAAACACGCGTGTAAGGCCCCAATTGGACCTGATATACCGAGCAAATCTCTTGCCTCACCTGACCCTGGACGAATCAGACACATTCATATAGTATCACACCCACACCCTTCTGTTCCGTGCGCTGTCAACCCTTTAAAGGTCATGGCTGCCATCACACGACCACCTATTGCTCCTCCGATGCCCAGTATATCAGCTGCTGTACAGAGCCCTTTGCAGCCTTCGAGCGACCAAGTGAGTTTGTCTTTTTGATCTGATGTTCTCATTTTTACTCATTCAGTCTGGCTGCTCTACTGCAAGCAGGTGGTGGTGCTGTATGTGGTACGAACTCTGTCAGCTCATTGCCCTACACTCCATCAATTCCCTTTGAATAATTCAGATGGTTGCAATGGCAGTGATAATATTTGGCTTTTGGAATGTACCTGTCGTCCGGAACCTCATAAACCCTCTGAAGCTGTTTACCATCGGCTGGCATGAACTATGTCATATAATGGTTGTGAGTCTCTTCTCCTTATGAACTGAAACGGTTCAAAATGACCCTTCAAGGCCATCCTGACAGGCGGTCGAATATTGAAGATAACGATCGACCCGCATGTTGGAGGAGCTACTATTGTAGAGGGTGGTATTCCGACGATGATCCTCTCGGCCGGCTATATCGGATCGACGCTGCTTGGTGGAGTCTTCATTCTTGCAGGATATACTACTCTTGTGGCAAAAATCATGAGTTTTGTGCTAGGCATTGGTCTTCTCATGCCGCTTGCGCTGGTGCGCGATAAGTTGTAAGTCATGTCTGCTGCTCCACTTCTCGTATTCAGTGCAGCCGAATCAGGACCATCGTGCTCACATTTGTCTATGAAGGGTTATTGATTGGATTCTGGTTTATTGATCATGCGTATGTTCCTGGCTTATAGTCTCTAGAAATCACAGGGCACTTCCCGGCACACAGACAGGCCCTACGCTGGTATTGTTTATTCATCGGTATCATGAAGTAAGTTTCCAGCTTTCTGTCCAATTGCTGGTTGCTAACCCTTGATAGTATCCTATTTGTGATCTGTACGTCTGTTAGCTTCCCTTTGCGATGCCACCTTATCTAAATAGGGGACGTGGCCGACGATCGCTTTTTCCACAAAACAAACGACTCTGATGCTGCACAATTCTGTATACTGTATCCTATAATACCGACGCATGGTATGTAATTTTAGAGCGTATCAAAAGATACACCTCACAACTCAATATTAGTTTGGGCCCTGTTCTGGATAATGTTCCAATTCGGGGCGCTTGCGGGATTCTCCCTACTAGGGATTTTCGCTTTCAAGGTACGGACACGTGGGATCTCTTTCTTGTTGTACGTTCAACGCTTGTCTTCTCAGATGTCCCAGGAACAAATGAATGCACAAGCGGGTTTGTGGACATTTATCTTTGAGCAACTAATGTTATCACTAAGCGTTGTCGTAGCTATATTTCTCCCTACATGATTTCCTCAAAATCCTGTTTGAAAAGATTGTCCCCTTCACTTTGTATGACTGTCGCGTTTATGATGTTGATTGTCTGTGTAGGCCATTTTGAGCATGTATGACGTCCATAACAATGTAGAAATCATTTACAATGTTTTTATGCATATTAATATGGATACATAGTGTCCCTTAAAAGCGAATCCGGCATTAGATTCAATTACCAATGAGTGAGGTCAACAAAGAACAGGGGAAAAAAACCAAAACTGCCAGACTACTTGCGAACTGCTCGGCGTAGGAGACCTGCCAATATAAGCCCACCAACCGCTGCTGCACCACCAGTGAGTGCCATGCCAATATAACCCTCTGCCCGATATGATCAATGCGTATGCAATGACGAATGCAAAGCAAACACACCTCTGGTCACAGCCTTTTCAATCAATTGTGACAGAGACTGCGCCTGTAAGTTGGCTGGTTCCTTTTCGAGCAGAAGGGCTGCAGTACAACAATTCAATGAGGAAACAGCTGAAAGTCAAAAGACATGACCAACCGTTAAATCGTTTGGCTTCCTCATAATTCGCCATCTTATAGTAGCCAAGTGCAAGGTAGAAAAGACATTCTCGTCGTCGAGTAGGTTCTGCCCTGAATATCTCTTGGGGAAGGCGATGTGTGAGCTTGCAAAGACGTGGAGACGCAGAAAAAACCACCTTGGAGCAGCTGAACTCCTTCAATCTGGTGGCCACGCACTGGACTTTTCACAAGACCCCATGCATAGTTGAACTTGGTCTGGATGGTGACGTGCGATTCGGAGAGTTCCTTCTGGTACTGGCGTCTGAGTACCTGGAGACAGAGTCAGTGGCAGCGGTAAAGCAAGGAAGAATACAGACCTCGAGTTCATCGTATGACAGAGAAACCTCTGCGTCGGCAGCGTAGGGCAGTTCTGTGGCCATACTGCTGATGAAAAAGGACTGAGATGCGGAGTTCGAAACTGAGCTTTCTCCCAACCACACCAGGAAATCAAGAAAAATGGGTGGGGACGACTACGGTAAGCACTTGTCTCCTCTCACCTCTCGGCTCTTTGTCTCTGGTCGCTCATGGTCCTATGTGGATCACAGAGGGGACCTTCATACAGCTTTTCCTCCCGTCTTCCCATGTCATTTCCAGCTAGCAGCACAACTATGCTTTGGACCTAGAAAATCTCCTGACTCTGCGCTGGCCTCGCACGACACTTCATAGCTCCTTGTACAGAGACTAAAATTTACAGTGCCCATTGCTTACTCACGCGTCTTTATTCATTTCCTTCTATTTACATAGCTGAACGCGGGTACCGCGAAGAACGCAACCGCTCGTCCAGGCATGATGGCAGGGAACGAGATGGCTTTGGCCATAGGGAAAGAGACCGTGAACGCTATAACAGGAGAGATGACGAGCGACGTGACCGTGGTGACCGGTATGGGCGTGGCAATAGGGATGATGATCATGGCGGGGGAAGACATGCAGCTCGTTTTGATGACGACCGCCGTCCTCGTAGGGAGGATAGAGATGGTCGCGGTCGAGAGGACCGAGGAGACAAGCGGGGCGTTAGAGGTCGTGTACGTGAGAGTCAGGAACGTCGCTCGCCAACGCCCGAAGGCTGCCCTTCCCTCTCCCAGCGGAAGCGGAAAGCCTCCGGGTGGGATGTTCATGCTCCGGGCTACGAGCAATACACTGCCATGCAAGCCAAACAAACAGGTGTGCCTCCCTTAAATCCCGTGTACTACTATTAATTGTATCATATCAAGGGCTTTTCAACCTTCCTGGTGCCAACCGCACGCAGATACCACCAATTCTCAGCATTCCTGGGTTACCTCCTCCAATGCCTGTTCAAAGCTTCGGTATGGGAATAGGTGGCAATCCTAATTTGTCTCGCCAGTCTCGACGTCTGTATATTGGGAGCATTACCCAAGAAGTGAATGAGCAGAACCTTGCTGATTTCTTCAATGCTAAGATGGCCGAGATGAATATCGGCACTGGTGCTTCTGGAAACCCGGTACTTGCTGTCCAGTGCAATTACGAAAAGAATTATGCATTTGTGGAAGTGAGTTAAGTGATGTTCCGTTGTGGGCCTGATCCGCTGACAGTGAACTGCAGTTCCGTAGTGCGGAAGATGCTACCGCTGCCATGGCCTTTGACGGCATTATTTTTATAAACGGACCATTGAAGATACGTAGACCGAAGGACTATGGTGGTGACACAGTCCCATCTCCTGGAGTCCATGTACCAGGTGTTGTTTCGACGAACGTCCCTGATTCTATCAATAAGATCTTCGTTGGTGGTCTTCCCACCTACCTCAACGAAGAACAAGTAATGGAATTACTTAAGAGTTTCGGCGAGCTTAGGGCCTTTAATTTGGTTCGTGAGAATGGGGCTGGATCTTCAAAGGTGTGTCGAAGCCGTCACATACCATGGCTCATGATTTTGATGCAAGATTTACAGGGTTTTGCCTTCTTTGAATACACTGATCCGACAGTCACCGATGTAGCTATTCAGAGTCTTAATGGCATGGAACTCGGTGATCGATACCTCGTTGTGCAACGTGCTTCCGTTGGGGCGAAGCCGGGAACACCTGGTATGATACCCGATCTACCCTATGATCAATTCCCTGAAATCCCTCGACCAATCATGCCGGCTGGGAAGGATACGTCATCCACCGATGCCCGCATATTATTGATGCTGAACATGATAACGCCCGAGGACCTGGTCGATGATGAAGAGTACGGCGACTTGTATGAGGATGTGAAGGATGAATGTTCAAAATATGGCGCGCTTGAGGATCTCCGGATCCCTCGGCCTATCAAAAAGGACAAGTCCGGAAACATGTCGACTCAGGATGCTCATCGGATGGATGAGGCTGCGGGTGTTGGTCGGGTATACGTCAAGTACCAAGATACAACATCGGCCTCGGCAGCACTCAATTCGCTAGCAGGAAGGTCTTTTGCTGGTCGTTCCATTATTGCAACCATTCTATCGGATGACAGCCAGACAACGCCTCCATTAAGCATTATCTTTGCTCCCCAGCCGGATGCTCCTCCTCCGTTGCCGTTGTCGTAGCGCCTTTCCTTCGCCTTTCCTTGTGTTGCTATGAAATTATGCTTTGTTGCGTATCTGTTGAATTACATATATACATGTTAACATGTTAACAGTTGTCTATTTGTCAGCGTTAGACTCACTCAAAGGCAAAATGAAAGGGAGCTAACTACGTTACATCGCTGCTGCGTCTGTCAATTCATAGGAGTTGTGGACATTGTGGGTACGTAAGTACCCATATTGTGTAGTCACTGCAGAAAATGCCTGGTACCATATGCTTGACTTTTCTATATGGCCATTCTCTCCTCGCACTTGATTGTTAGCAAATACAAACATAATTTATTTGATCACACATCAGAGGCACAGACATTTACAAAAGCTGCTGGCAAGCTTTAGAGTCAATAAACAACTTGTGTCCAAAACTCATTAATTGATAATTATTCCCAGAATTTGACCTATTGGACTGACCCTCTGTGCACTCTAGTTGTCCTAACAATCATTATCTCTCAAAGCATAGATTTGAACAAGTAGATAGAGATTAGAGAATAGATTTAAAATAGATTAGCTACAGTTGGGAACTAGTATATAGATTGATAAAATTGTAGCTTACCACAATAGATTTCATTGACCATCCTGTTTTCCAAATCAGCAAAAAATATGTTCTTGAAAGTACAGAACTAAGGTCTACTAGGAAAACTATCTACTGACTAGACAAGTGTGATCTAGATCTGAAAGGAGATAAAGGAAGTTTTCACAGCCCCTGTGGGCATCATTCTTATGTGGAGGGTTGACGACAAGTGACCGACGAATGCAGAAAGAGTCAGGCGCACAGCTGTAGTCACGAGAAAATACATGGGATGTCAACAGGTATCAGACTAGCCGAGGAAGGACGAGGTAATTTTGAATATGACGATTCGTGACTCATGATAGATGAATGTATCTGCGAGTTTCCACCTATACATAATATCTCCACCTATTCTGAAAAGGACATGAAGACCGCGGTTCCTATGATAAGGACAATGGCGACACTTGCAAAGCGCGAGGGAGCGGATGTACAAGCAACAATCATCAAACATCATTTGGTCGGACGACCAGCACTACGGTCATCTTTCCTCTGTTGGAGCTGTGGAGGATATTATTGGCAGGTTTGCACAGAAGTGACGTCCCATATACTCACCCAGGCCTTCTTGCAATCTCTATACGCCTGGAAGTAATCTCGACAAGCGTCTTTTTCGTGATTATTCCGATCCAAACAATCCATTGATGCCTTGGACGCCTCGGCGCAAGGACTGGTACAGCATTACAAACATCTCATGGGAGATTCTCAAATCAAGACGAACTCGATGAAATGGGAAGGAGCTTGTTTGCCCTATAGTGGAGGAAGCGAGGAGTCAAACAGTTGTAGTAGAGAAAAAGTTCCGGCCTCACTGAGAACTGTTCACGATAATTTAATGGTTTAAGCCCTGCCTCAGGCAATGGTAATCCTTCTGATTTATTTTTGTCCACTGCAGTTGCGTTTTTAGTATCTGAGGGCATCTGAGGGTGTAGCATGAACTTTTTGAGTGTGATGTGAGAAAGTCATAGTTGCAACACACACAAGTTAGAAGCCTCAGTGACAGAACCCTCGGCAGGACTGAAATTCGATTCCGAAAAAAGATACAAAGCTGACATAATTGGAACAAATAAATCATAAGGATGCAAACTCTCGATGCCTGTGACCATCACAAAAAGACTGTGATTCAAGAAAAATCACTTTGTGAAGAAAAAGAAAAATCATTTTGTGAAACACAGGGGCTCTACAGTCATGAGAGAAATGGCAAGTGGACACTCTCATGAACACTATCACAAGGTGGAGTTGGCATCAGTGACATGCATGTGCTGTGCAGGTCTTCTGATCCCCAGCTGTTATCTCCCCCTTCATGAGTCTCGACAAAAACCTTTTCACCCTTCAATTTGTTCCTCACAAACACTATAACAATGTAATTGATCTCGTAGACTCGTCGGGAAATTTACACTATCGGAAACAGAGGATCACTTCTCCAGAATATAAGATCGAGGTTTATGGTAACTTGCGCTACTCGTAGTAGTCCATTGTCCTAACCCAATCCAAACATAAAGACCCCCTGTCCGAATCGCTTCTAGTCACAGTTACTGCTCCATCGGCCACAAGCAAGACCAAGGTCCTAGAGCTGAAAAACCCTACGCAGATTGTAGAGTTGAAGTACACGGGCACCATCTCATTTAGATGGAGCTTTAAATGGGAAGAGTCAGTGTTGAGTCCTTTCGGACTAGGGTATATGTATGTGCTCAATTGGAATCACCAGGCATGAGTTCGAGTGGAAGCGCGAAGAATGTTTCATGCTTCGAAAACCTGACCCTCCTGTTCTTGTTGCAGTGACAAAGGAACCCAATGGCAGACTGAGAACTTTGACTGTCCAGATATTGGACTATAATCTACATCGGTGCGCTCACTCCAGCGTACATACTTCCATTTGAATTCTTAGACGAATCTCAAGGTTCGACATCAATGACCGGAAAGGACTGGAAATTCTTATTTTAACCACCCTCATGACCTTCTCAGACTCTAATGAGGCCCATCGCACCCCCGTAGCCACATCATCAGTATCCGAGATTATTTCTGATGCAGACCCCCAAACCTCGCAAAGCGCGCTAAAGCTTCCACCCAAACCACCTGCTAAAACTGGTGTAGATAGGGTTGCAGAGTTGCAAGCAATTCGAAATGAATACAATGAAGTCACTGTTGAAGACGAAGGGTCCGTGGATGATTATGCTCAATATTGCTCTATCCTACTTAATGTATGTGTTCACAAAATCACCCTCTCCCAGAGTCATTTTACCATTGGGGCAGGACGATGCGATGCTTTTTATCACTGTTAAGTCAGCAGAGGCAAAACATGTATCCAAAGTCCTTCAAGTAGTGGAACAGACAAAGCGAATACGCCACAAAACAGGTACGTACACGAAGGAATTCCATGTCTTGTTTCCGAAATGGTTGAGGTCTAGGTCTTTCCGAGGACGAGGAGCTGCATCAGTATGTGCTCTATGATACCAAGCCTGAGAAGAAAAGGCCTCGCAGAATAAATTTGGATGACGACGACAAAGACAAGAACAAGTCCGAAGTCAGATATGAACCTCCCAGTAGTCTCACAGTCCATATGAGTAAGATATCTATGCCAGAATTACAGCCAAAAGCCCAGCAGGAGAAAAACGGTACAAAAGGTAGGCCAGTGTCCACTTCATTCATAGTTTTATCTTTGAATGCCCTTCTAGCGCACGCACGATTCCCTTAATAAACCGAGACGAAGACCAAACAGTCACATCCACCTATCGCCGTCAATAAATCCTACTCATCTCAGAAGTTCTCTCCGTCATGATCTATGACACCATATAATGGTGCTATCAATACACGCTCTTCACCCTCGCCCTCGCCTCACCCACATGCAATGCCACATTTACCTCTCTGGACTGAAACAGCTCTTAGTGAACCAATTCCAAGTCCGGCGTAGTGACTGGTCTGTTAAATCGGCTTCGTCTCTGATAACTTATTATTCTTTTATCACTACACCTTTGTGTGGTCCCAGTTTTGATCTGTCAGATGTCTGATCAAATCCTCTCATCGACTCTCATTGACTTTAGGATATGCCGAGCATGTAGAGTCTTGGTATTTCACCCTTAGTATCTAGTGAAGTTGGAAGCAAGAGCACAAAGTTTTCAGGTAAAGTTGTGTGATCTTACCCTTCTTCACACTTGATTTGATGATCAATATTCACATTGTTTCAAACATTGCAACAAAGATATAACAGATGTAATATCCAGCCGGTCCACCTTCAGGTTGTCTTTCCTCATTATCAGGAGCAAGTGGATCAATTATTTAGCCGTTGTCATGGTGTTAATTAGAGGCTCAGACTCTTGCTGTGGAAGTGGAACAGAAATTACAATTGATTCTGTACGATTCGCTCGCTTGATGAAGTATACTACAATCATCAAAATAAATCTTAAATTCACCCAGGTCATTCTCCTTGTATGAAGTAGAGATAGACAGAAACCTTCAAACTATTCGAAAGCCCTTGAGCTGGAGGAAATTGAATACAAGCAATGATCTATTTTGTGTTATTTGGTGCTGCAAAGCTGACTTAGTCAGTCAGCAATTACTGAACGGCCACGGCCAATTACCAGCTCTTTCCTTTGTGTGTTCTAGCTTCATGCACCTATGTCTTTTCCCCATTCGCCGCGGATTGATATAGACGAAAAACACGATCGGATTGCAGAGTATATCTGGGGCGAAGAATCATATGACGGACTAGGCGATGCGCTCCAGGAGGGCGGGGATGAGCTCAATGACGAGACATTTGGCGGTGTCAATTCAATTGGTAAAGCTTCGTAAAAACTAACTCGTTTGAATTCTTAATTTTAACGTGCTTGCAATGCTCATTTGTATGATCAGAGGAAGACTTTGACTTTTCGAACCCTGCTCTGCCAGATGATGATTGCAAGGTCCTAGAGGCATCTGCCAGAAGTCATCAATCTATCTTACAAGAGCAGGCTACCCATGGCCAATATGCAGTCGAACAACCCCAACAGCGTTGTAAGAAGTTGATTAGTTTGTCATTGGCTTTATATTCATGTCAAACACAGCTGCCCAGTCTTTGGAAGCCATATGGGATAATAGGTCTCCTTTCTCTGTTCTCCCGAAATCTAATGGAATGGGACGCTCGGCTTTATCTGGCCTACCTTCTTCCCGGAGTCCTTCCGCCGGCCCTTTTGGATCTGCAAACCATTCCTCGATTCAGCTGCCGCCTCATGGGCACGTCCAAGACATGGGAAAGGTACCGACTTTGCAAGAAACAGAGGGGGAGATGCGCTTCGTTTCTCAACAAAACCGCCTTCATGGGACTACATCTAGACAGCGACTGCATCAGGAACAGCAGCTCATGCATGAAATACGTCTGCGCCAGCAGGAAGAACGATACATGTTAGAGCTTTCCCAGTCGCGACAAACAGAGGCTCCCCGATCGTATGAGGATCCCAGGGTGACAGAGCATGATCAGCATATGCTGGATCAGGAGCATCGTCGAATTTTGCAGGAGCAACAACGTAGGCTCTTGCTTGAGGAGGAACAACGACGATTGCTACTCCTTGAACAAGAACGCGAACTTGAACGTCAGCAGTTGCAAGAGCGGCACCGTTTGCAATCGCAACGCCTCTTACAGCAGCAGCAGCAACAAACACCGCCTCCTCGGATGCTTCCTGTCTCGCAGTCACCACAATTTTTTGAACACCAGCGTCAGCTTCTGCAGCAACAGCAACAGCAGTCACAAATTGAGGATCTTCAACGTCAGCTCCTGAACAGTCTCTCTCTGCAACAGCAAAGTGGTCATGATTCGAGACGGCGTCTGACTGAACACGGAATCCAAGCTCCTCAACTGCTGCACCAGCAGCGCAATCAACGCTCGCAGTCACCCTCTGTCAACCAATGTAATGATGGTCTTACTCAGGATCTTGACTTCCAAAATATTCAGCTTCAGCAACGACTCCTTTCTGAAATGGCGCATGCTGAATTCATGCGAGAAATGCAAGCGACTAATCCAAAGCAGATGGGGCAACAGGATGCGTTACGGGCGGAGGCGATGAGGAAAATTCTTGAAGCAGAGAAGATGGAAGAGAAGAGGCGCAGAAAAGCAGCGAAGATCGCCCACATGGTAGGGCTCTAAATCCATTCTGGCACTCCTCTACCTTGTTCACTGACATATCCTAGTCTCGTTATAACGATTTAATGACACAATCGGACAAAGATTTCATTACCCGTATTCAGGTTTCCCAACTTGTTACCCAGGATCCATATGCGGATGATTTCTATGCACAAGTGTATGGCGCAATCCTGCGTTCAAGAATGGGTCTCCAATCGGATGAACGCGTGCTCAAGTTTGGTTCCGGAGGGGGAGTTGGGCTTGGTTTGACTTCTCAAAGGGGATATCGTCGTCCCAATGCTATACAACGTATGGAACAACAAGTCGAGCGTATTGTCAGCAATGCAAGGAAGAGAGAAGAAGAGAAAGGTTTGCATTGTGAGCTGTGATCGTTTCACGATCATCTTATAAGCTGATGGTGTTACTTAGCTATTCATAGCTTGCAAGGTGCTCTTGGCAGGACCTCGGGTCGTAGCTATAAGGCTGCTCCTCGACAACTTCTACAAGTAGATTCTACGCCTGGTTCTTCTCCAGTCATGTCACCGGCCCATGCACATGTTTTCAGAGCATCCAAAGAAAGCGGTGCCGCGGAGGCTGCTAAGCTTGGTCGTGCCGCTTTGGGAGATGCCGCAGACGTATGAATCTTGTTTATCCCAGGGATGTCCTCATTGATTTTTGTGGCACTTCCCAGAATGAGAATCTGGTTCATAAGGAACCATTAACCAGGCGCGAAGTTCTCATAATTGTTGAAGAACTGTACAATTTCATTCTCAACGTGGAACAAGTCAAACGAAATCAACCTCTTCCTGAAGAGGAACAAGAGCGCCACGATGCCTGGTGGGCTTACCGATTAACATTGAATAGTGTTCTTATGCTCAGAATTGGACAGGCAACAGGAGTACAATGCTCTCATGGACAAAGTCTGGGATGAGTTGCGGGTACTTGTTCCTCTAGAAACTAGGTCCGTAAATACTGTCGATCCTCGGTCATGTTGCGAGAAGCCCAATCATTAATTTTCCAGCAACCCACATCCTTTCATTTCTATTCTGGGCCCAAGCAAAGGCAAAAAGATTCTGCCCCGTCTTACTCGCCATCTCACCTCCCGGCGCATGCTGACATTGTTAACTCTCCTCGTCGCCTGTTTCGACCAATTGGACGTTGTTAAAGATGCTTCTCTGCTTGATTCTCCCGAGGACACTCCGGAAAGGGTGGAAGTTGAGCGTCAGACGAACGCATTCCTTGCAAGTGTTATGCAGAGCATACTTCCCATTGTTGCCAAGTCTAACTTGTGTATGATTACGGGTCTGTTGGGACTTTTGTTAGATCGCAGTAATATTGCCGCTGTGGCGAGAAGCAAAGTGAGTGTGTTGTGCGTTTTGCTGGCCCAAGTCATGGGTTAACACAGGTTGATTCCAACAGCCTGGTCTAGCTTTGTTGACTCTGTTCTTGAGCCGTGTAGAAGTGATTAAACAGAGTATTGCTAGTGGGACTCAAGACATTGCCGAGGTTCCGTCAAGTAAAGAAGCTCAACAGTGGTAATGTCATTTTCTGTTATATGTCTTGGGCCTTTGCAGCTCAAGTGAGAGAATTTTCTTTGTGGTAGGAGCAACATGTTCAATCACCTGTTTGATCTCCTCGTGCCACACATGCTTGTGCTTTTCCCCTCCTCTCGCGTTGTCCAGCCTTCTTCTCTTCAGGGCGGCCAACGACCGTCAGTGTATGATAATGCTGACCAACACGTTTGGCAATTCCTCGCTGCATTCGCACTCCACGGTAGCCTTGAGCAACATCAGGCTCTCGTCACGCTACTCCGTGAAAAAATTTTAGACGACCT